>SXGT01420289.1_pt1 | contig 32873 bp, 26 predicted proteins | sample 3176221 | NCBI WGS metagenome assembly SXGT01 (sample SAMN11356862, study PRJNA531348) | freshwater metagenome | isolation source: freshwater sample F1-120 | place: China: Fuxian Lake, Yuxi | collected 2017-12-25
CTCGGAGATCGGCGAAGGTGGGGCAGCGATCGAGCCAGAACACGTCCACGAAGGGGAGCGATTCGGCTCGCTCCAGCCACTCGAGCGCCCCCTCGCGCTCGCCCATCAGCGCCAGGTACTCGCTGGCCACCTCGACCATGCCGTTCGCAGCGCTCCAGTTGGCCCCGAAGTTGGAGATCTTTCGGGGCCTTCTCATTGGAGGTGCAGGGAACGCGGCCCTTCGCTCGTGTCCAGGGAGGGGTTGCGGCAGGCGAGGGATCAGTCGGGGGTGGGGTCGGGATCAATGGGCGCTGGATCCTTAGGGAGGATGACAGGCTCGTTCTCTGCCTGGCGGTAGGCTCGGCGTCGGTCGCGGAGGTAGGCGCTGGTCACGTCACGGACGATGTCCGGGTGCGCGCGGAAGACGTAGCGCGCGATGCGCCGAACCTTGGCGACGCGACGGACAATCAGGACCAAGAAGCGGTCACGAGCCAGGCGGGCTCCGGCCGCCTGGTCGACCTCATCGTCAGAGCCGCGCAGGAGCAAAGCTGTGGCGAGTTGCTTGCCTTCGACCACCAGTGGAGATGTCGAAATCGGGTAGGTCTTGGAGCTGCTTCTCCCGGGTCGCGCCCAGGCGGGCATAGTCGCCCAGGGCCTGGGCCATCAGCGGGATGCTCTTGGGCTCGGCTTCGTGGGCCTTGGCGAGGGCGTCGAGTTCGTGGTCCGGCTCGTCGTCTTCATCGCTTCGGGTGACCTCGGAGTCGAAGGTGAGCCCTAGCCGTAGCTCACGCAGGACGATGCGTGCCCTCTGGAGCTGACCGTCCTCCTGGGCCTGGCTCGCCACGAGGGAGCGCTGGTTGCTCTCGTTGGCGAGGTCGACCAGGGTCTGGAGCTCGTCGGCGATCACGAGCTGGATGTGCTTCTTGGCCGACGAGAGGCCCACGCTGTGGATCTCCCCCGGTTCCCATCTCCTCCGCACGAAGGCTTATGATGGACCCCAAAATCTGGACAGGAGGATGCGCAACGCCGGCCGCCCCGGAGGGGTAAGCTGGGGGTAGAACCACGATGCCCAAGAAGAGGTACACGCCCGAGGTCAAGGCCAAAGCTGTCCTGGAGGTGCTCAAGGAACGCAAGACCGCCAACGAGATCGCCAAGCAGTTCGCCGTTCACCCCACCCAACTCTCGGTCTGGAAGAAGACCCTGCTTGAGGGCCTGCAAGGGTTCTTCGCCGACCCTGACGCCCACCGAAGCGAGTCGCACGATCAGGCCCTGGTCGACCGACTCTACCAGCAGATCGGCCAGCTCCAGGTGGAGTTGGACTTCCTCAAAAAAAAATCCGCTGGGCTCCGTTGAACAGCGCCGGCAGATGATCGAACCCGATCATCCGAGCCTGAGCGTTCAAAAGCAGTGCGAGGTGCTGGGCTTGGCCCGCAGCAGCTACTACTACGAGCCCGTCGTTCGCACCGACCCATTCGACCTGGAGGTAATGAACCGAATTGACGCCCAGTACACCAAGACACCGTTCTACGGCAGCCGGCGTATGACCGAAGTGCTGCGACAACAGGGGCTGAACGTCAACCGAAAGCGCATCGTTCGGGTGATGCGCGAGATGGGGTTGGAGGCCATCTATCAGAAACCGAACTTGAGCCGAGCACACCCCGAACACGTCAAATACCCCTACCTGCTGCGAGGCCTCACGATCGAGCGCCCGAACCATGTCTGGAGCATGGATATTACCTACATCAAGATGCTCGATGGCTTCTTGTACCTCGTCGCCGTCCTGGACTGGTACAGCCGCTACATTCTCGCATGGGAGCTATCGAACTGCCTCGACACGAGCTTTTGCATCGCGGCCTTCGAGCGAGCATTGGCTGTAGGAATCCCGGACATTCTCAATACAGATCAAGGAGTACAATTTACGAGCCGAGATTTCGTCGCGCATGTTCTGGGCAGTGGAGCGAAGTTGAGTATGGATGGCCGTGGCCGGGCCTTCGGCAACATTTTCGTCGAGCGGCTCTGGCGCACGGTCAAGTACGAGGAGGTCTACATCAAGGACTACCGCAATGTGCCAGAGGCCACCCGCAGCCTGAGCGACTACCTTCGGTTCTACAACGAGGAGCGGTTGCACCAGTCGCTCGACTACAAGACACCGAAGCAGGTTCACTTCGTCGAGGTGAATGGACAGAGTGTTCGCTTTGTGTCTCCAGGACATCCAGAGGCTGTCCTGGAGACACAAAGCCCAAGTGAGGAGGACCGTCAACAAGAAAACGTTCAACCGTCGCTGTCCTAGCTCAACCGTTTTGTAACCGACTGCAACTTTTGTCTAGACCATGGGGGCCACCTTAGCTGCCACATGCATCGCCTCCTTGATTGTGCGCGCGCCAGCTGGATGAGGGCGATGCCCGCCGGCCTGACGAGGGCCCTCGGAGTGGCTTGGGGGCTTGGCCTCGCGTGATGCCCATCATGGCCGCAGGTCCCCCACGCCACCCACGATGGCCCGCAACGGCGGCGCCTGCCTCGCGCCGCCGTGCGGACCCACACGTCAATCGAAGCGTGTGATGGCTTCGGCGACCCGGATGACCACCTCGCGATCGACCAGCTTTTTCTTGCGTCTCGACGCCTCCCTGAGGGCCGCCATCGCGAGGCGATCGATCTCTCGCAGAGCGCCCTGCGAGGCCTCGTGGAGCGCGAGCAGAGCGTCGTCGGGGAAGAGAGGACGCTCGCACCCGACCGCGCCGAGGCGGAAGCGCACGTACTCGGCCGTGTCGTCGACGGTGGCGGGGGCGATGAGGAAGCGGTGGTGGATGCGGGTGAGCAGCGAGCGATGGGCTCTTCGCCCCAGGCTCGACTCGAGCTCCGGGAGGCCGACGAGCACGAGCGAGAGCAGCGCCTTGGCGTCCCATTCGTAATTCATGAGGATATGCAGATGGGCCAGCATGTCGGGATGAAGCAGGTGGGCCTCGTCGAGGACGAAGACAGGATGGACCTTCTCCCTTCGGAGGCTCTGGACGTGAGTCTCGACGGCCAGGAAGAGATGGGCTGCCGTCGACGAGGGGGCGAGGCCGAGGGCGTGACAGAGGTAGCGGTAGAAGTCGCGACGACCGAGGGTGGCATTGCGGCAATAGGTCAGCCGAAAACCCGCCTGAGGGAGCCTGTTGCGAAGGGCTCGAAGCACGCATGTCTTGCCGACGCCGGGCTCGCCCATGAGCAGCACGCTCTCGTGCTCGGCGAGGGCGACCTCGATGTCGGCCACGAGGCTGGTCTTGGTCTCGGGAAGCCACAGCTCGTGGTCGTCGACCTCCTTGGAGAAAGGCATGGCGCGGAGGCCGAAGGTGGCGGCGAGCTCAGAAGAGCGTGTCATCGTCGTCCTCCTCGGGCTCCTGAGCGTCGGGCAGGAGGGTCTTGCCGGGGTCGAAGTCCACGGCACGTGTGGGCTTTTCATGGGGCTCTCGACGGGGTGGACGAGGCCGATGGCCATTGCTCACGGGGTCGGTCACACGCAGGGGGATTCGCTTCTGATCGAGCTCGATGAGGGGAGCCTTGTCGTCGAAGTAGCTCCTGGCGATCGTGACGACGTGTCCTGCCAGGTAGCCGAGCGGGACCTCGTAGTGGACTCCGTCCACGCTGACGGTGGTGTCTCGGCGCACGCGTCGGCGGACGCGGACCGTGAGGGCCGCGCGGAGCTCGTCCTCGGAGACGCGGAGCTTTTCGCCCTCGGAAAAGACGGTGGCGGGTGTCCGACCGAGGATCCCGGCGTGGGGGGTACTCTGGTAGTAGCGCACCAGCCAGGTGCGGAGCTTATCCTCGATATCGGAGAGCGAGGCGACCTGACCGATGTGGTCGAGGGCTTGCTCGCGCATACGGCGCCAGAAGCGCTCCATCTTGCCGCGCGCAGGGGCGTCATAGGGCCTGGCATGCACGAGCGTGATGCCCAGTCGTGCGCATGCCAGCCGCAGGACGTCCCCTCGGTAGGTCGCGCCGTTGTCGAGATACAGAGCGTCGAATTTGCCATGCTCCATCAGCGCTCTGGCGAAGAGCGAGAGCATCGTCTTCTCGCGCTCGTCGGGAGCGACGAGCAGGGCGACCACGTAGCGTGAGGCATCGTCGAGCAGCGCATGCACCCGCACCGGGGTCCTGCGCCCCTCGAAGGTCAGCGTGGGGCCATGGCACACATCGCCGTGCAGCAGAGCGCCGGGGCGTGCGGCCTGCCAGCGCAGGCGTGTCATGGTGCCGTCGCCATCGGCCGAGGCGGTGCGCACAAGGCCCTTGTCGGCCAGCATGCGCCTCACGGTGCACTCGGTCACCTCGGGGCCGACACGTCCGTCGGCGCGCAACGTACGCAAGATGAGGGTGACGCTCACACTGGGGTGCTCTCGGCGGATATCGCACAAGAGCTCGCGCAGGACCGGATCGAGGTCGCGCCCTCGTCCACGATCGGCGCGCGCCTGAGGCACGAGCGCTTCGAGGCCGCCCTTCTTGAAAGCGTAGAGCCAGCGCTCGAGGGTGGGCACCGAGTAGGTGCGGGTGGTGTCGCTGTCGGGCAAACGCACGCGCTGCAGACTGAGCCGGCGCAGCGCCTCGGCGCGGTCGCCGTGCGACAGCTCCGAGCTGGCCAGCTCGCCGATGAGGCCGTGGCGAAAGACGGCCACTTCCTCGGCATGATTTTTCGGGGTCAGGTTGTCCATGGGGGTCTCCTTGGCGGGCTCGTTTGCCCACAACGACCTCATGCCGGCTCCGAGGGCCGCCGTGCCCGATCCTCCGCAGTGGATCGCAAGCGACCTCACGGGCCGGCGTACGGTGCCCCTCGACCTCGGCGTGTCGAGCGCGCCGTCCCGAGAGGGCGCTCGGTCCTGGATCAGGCGGCCATAGCGGCTCCTGCGAAGGCGCTGACGTGGAGATCGGCCCCCGGCATATGCCCTCCACGGGCGGCGAGCACGAGGATCATATGGCGAGCAACCTCTCGCCGGCCAAGCCCGCCCAGTCCGGCCACGGCGAAGAGCCGACCCTGCCGAGCCGCATCAAGCCACCGCACCAGGGTCATCCAGCGGTCGACGGCCGAGCCTCCTACCGAGCGCCCAGGGCTCGTCCGAGCCCGCGCCTCGGAGGTCGTCCCTCCACGTGCAAACACCCCCAGCGCGATCGCGATCGCTCCGGCCCCGTACCAGCGGCGGACCACCAGGCCACGCGGACCGACAACGAGGACGGCCTTGCAGGAGCGGCACCGATAGCGCCGCAGCGTCAACAGGACCTGCTCGGGCAGCTGGCCCACCTGCGCCGGCCCCCGCAGCTGCCGAAGCACGACCCCATGGCCGACGAGCACGATACGTCCGCCGAAGGGCTGGGCGGCGGCTCCGCAGCAGGGGCACGCTCCGGGCCTGGCCTGGTCGCACGTGGGCATGGCCGCAACCCAGGACTTGATCCCGAGCGGACTTGCGACGAATCTAGGGGAGCTCCGTTGCTTTTCGATGGGTGGCGAAGCACGACGGAGAGGGGGCTCGCCAAAGACACCCTCTCCGCCTTCTTTTGTGGGGTGCTCTCCTTGTGCGTCCCTCTATCCCGAGCGAGGCAAGAGCACCATCACGGCGGGTTGGCCGACGCGCCCTGCCCCCATGCCCATCACAGGCTCTGCGCGGCGCTGGGGCGCGTGGGAAAAGGACATCGAGCAGTCGGGACGCCCTACGGCCCCAGGGGATCAACTACACGGAGCGCCAACACTTGATGAAGACAGCGAATGGCATCCCGAGCTCGCTCTTGGGCTCGCGGATGGTCGACGCCTTGTGCTCGAGCACCTCGATAAGAGTGGGGGTGTCGTCCTTCTTGTTCGTCGATTTCATGGTGCACCTGTGGGAGGATCCAGGGCGAGAGTGCCCTTCCTGACGCTCAATCGGCAGGTGGTGGAAGCAAGTTGTGTAAAAAGCGACGTCGGGGACGTCTTTTTGTCCTCGAGAGGAGGTTTCCGGAGAAATCTTTTGATTTCAATGGGTTGCGCATAGTGTGCCAAGACGACCTGGAAGTGGTCACAGCCGGCTTGGGGGCCGTCACAGCCGGCTTGGGGGCCGTCACAGCCGACCTGGAAGCGGTCACAGCCGGCTTGGGGCTTGGGCCAGTTGCCTTGGAGGCGCGTCCAGATGGCTTGGGGTTGGGTCCAGCCGGCGCTTGTCTGCGCACCTGCCGTCATGCGGCGATGCGCTCGCAACGATGAGCAGGTCGCCACGGAAGTCACAGCTGCACATCCGAAGCCTGCGTTGTCCGGTCTCGACGAGCTGCCGCTAAAGTAATACCGCGATCTTCTTGGCGATTTGAGGCCGTGCCGGGGGGGCGGCTCGCGCGTCGTTGACGAAAGGCGGGCTATAGCCGTGGACTTAGGATCGTAGTAGTTTCGCATGGGGGTCATGCACGACGCAGGGCATGGAAACGCGACGCTCGCTGACGAGCACCTGGGGCGCACCACGACGGAAGCTTCCCCGATGAAGGGAGGCGTCGCTGCGACGGAGCGCCACCTTAACGAGGAGGAGGCGTAGTGGACGGTGCCTGGATTCGCGAACGCCGAAAGGAGTTCCGGCTCAGCCAAGCTGAGCTTGGGCAGAAGCTTGGGGTGAGCCAAGTACAAGTCTCCTGCTGGGAGACCAACAAGTACGCACCATCGGAGCACCATCTTGCGAAGCTTCGCCAGTTCTTCGCCATGTGCGCCAGCGGCGGTGTACTGGCGACTGCATCGAGCGCGGCCAGTGCGTCTGCATCTGCCGTCGCGGCAGAGCAAGTTGGCCCACGCATCCAACTTCGGCGCGGCTACTCGCCTGAGTGCGACGGCGCCCCTCGCAGGAGCGTCGCAGCCGACCTCCCGAACAACCGGGGAGCCATGGGAACAAGTCAAACAGGGGTGGTTCAACGCACGGCATTGGAGGTGGGAGGCTTTGGACGTTTCGTCGAGGAAGACGGCGGAGTCACCGTAGGGAGGGTCCTCGCACGGAGCGCCGTAGAGGTTACGCTCGAGGTCTTTCGGTCGCCGGTGGCGCCCGAGTTCGAGACTCTCACGCTCGCCGCCGCGAAGGTCGAGGCCGTCGAACTGCAGCGTCAGACGCTCGTCTACCAACGGCGGAGCCCTCATTGGGCGATGGGCCGGACGGTACGCGAGGAAGCGCTCGGCTACTTCGCGGTCAAGTTTCCGAACGAGAAAGAGCCCGTCGTCATCCCTAGAGGTGAGCTCTTCGTCCGCTCGCCGCGGCTCGCCGACGATCCAACCGCCCTCCTTGCCGCGCAAGCGACGAGCTCACCCCACTTCACGGAAGCGCGGCATCAGTTCACCGAGTTCGTGAGCTCGCAACGCGCGATCTACCGAGGCCTCACCGCACTGGCGACCGCGCGCATCGAGTTCCATGCGCATCAGATCGCCGCGGTGCGACGGGTTCTGTCAGATCCCGTTCATCGATACCTGCTGGCGGACGAGGTCGGCCTCGGCAAGACGATCGAGGCGGGGTTGCTCATTTCCCAACACTTGATCGACGATGGAGAAACCGCGTCGGTCCTTCTCCTCGTACCCGACGCCCTCGTCGACCAATGGAAGGAGGAACTCGCGAAGTCCTTCGGCCTGAGGAACGATCCCCGCGTCCGCATCTTCCCGTTCACGGCGCTCGAGAATGCAGAACGCGCGCGTTTTAGCTCGCCAGCGCCGACCCTTACGGTGGTCGACGAGGCACATCAATCGGCTACATGGGCCTTTCCGTCCGAGCGCGGACCCGACGGAAGTCTTGCTGCTCTCGGCGACTTTCGCTATCGGATGCTCGAGGGCCTCGCCCGCTGCCCGAAGCTCCTCCTCCTGTCCGGCACCCCGGTCCTGCATCACGAGGACGGCTTTCTTGCGATGCTTCATCTGCTCGACCCAGATGCATACGACCTCGCCGATCGAGAGGGGTTCCGCAAGCGCATCGCCGTGCGCAAGGTCGTCGCCGACGCGCTCTCCGAGTTGACGACCGATTTTCAGGCAGATTTTCTCTTCAGGGCGCTCGCGCGCCTCTCGAGCGAGGTCGATTTCGACGAGGAACTTGGCCAACGTGTCGGCGCGGTGACGTCGGCACTCGCGTCCGATCCCTCGACGGCGGTGCCTGCCGTGGAGGAACTTCGCTCGTATCTGTTCGAGCGGTATCGTCTGCACCGGCGCATCGTGCGCACGCATCGCGAGTCCAAGGCCATCAGCCACTTGCTTCCGAAGCGCTGCGAGATGAGCTCCTTTGGCCCCGCGGAGGATCCCGCGCGCGTCCGCGCCTTCGAGGCGCTCGACGGATGGCGAAAGCGTGTGCTCGAAGAGCCCTTCGAGCACGCCGGGTCTGCTCCCTTCGTATTCGGTGATCTCCTCGCGCAAGCTCTTTCTCATCCAAGGCAGCTGGGATGCGCGTTCGAACGACGCGCGGCGGCGCTTCGCGAGAACAAGATGGCGGCGCTCTTTCCGGGCGAAGAGTCCTGGCTCCGAAACGTCGCGCCGGAGCTCGTGCGACCTACTGGAGTCGACGTCCGCACGATGGCACTCGTCGAGCAACTCCTCGGACCACTCGCCAAACGACGTGCTGTAATCTTCGTCGACGCGCCCGAGGAAGCGAAGACCTTCGTCGAGCATCTTCAAGGCAAGGCCGAGCTCCGGCAACGCGTCCTGCGTTTTGTACCCGGCGAACCGGGAGCGCTCACCCGGTACGAGCAGTGGTCGAACGCCATCCTCGTGTGCGATCGCAGCGCCGAAGAGGGGCTCAATCTTCAGAAGAAGGCGGCGACTATCGTCTTCTACGATCTTCCGTTCGACATCGGCCGCATCGAGCAGCGAATTGGACGCTTCGACCGACTCGAGGGGATCAAGGAGCTCAAGTTCCTCACTGCGACGCCCGTAGGTCCCTACGAGACCGGCTGGACGCATCTGCTCGCGGATCAGGTCAAGATCTTCGAGCGATCAGTGGCCCGCCTCCAGTACCTACTTGCCGAGGCAATGGAGGCGTTGCGCCTTGGGTTGCTCGACGCGGGGCCGGAGGAAGCGTTCGAGGCCGTCACCGCGCAGTTTGCTGATCCGAAGACGGGACTCGAAGCCTCGCTCAAGCAATTTCGGCGGCAGGAGGCTCTCGACGCCACCGAGTGGCGCGACGACGAACTTCAAGCCTTCGGCGAAGCCATCTCGGAGGCGCGCGTCACGTCGTCCGACGCCGCCCGAGACGCCATCGAGGGCTGGCTCAAGGAACTGCAGTTCCAGGTCAAAGAGGTCCCTGAGCGGGGCACCTGGTACACCCACGTGCGGCGAGACTGGGGCGAGAGCACGCTCCTGCCCCTCCCTGCCCTGGATGAGGCCCTCCAGCGATGGCTGGACAAGGAGGCCTCAGGCCGGAGTCTCGACGCGACACGCCTCGCCTACGGCCCGTTCGTCTTCGATCCCGACGACGACTCGGAGACCGCATCGCTGCTCGGTATCGGGCACCCCTTCTTCGACGCGATCTTCGCCCGCATGAAAGTGGACGACCGGAGCAGGAGCTGGGGGATGTGGCGATGCCACCCGGACGTCGCCTCGCCACAAGTCTACGTATGCTTCGACTTTTCGATCGAGGCCAGCCTCGCTAGCCTTACGCCGATGGCGCGCACATGGAAGACGCTCGCGTCCCTTCGTAGGCGCGCAGACGAGATGCTACCGGTCGAGCACCGAAGGGCCTGGCTCGACCTCGATGGCGTCCGCGTCGTCGACGCGGCAATCGAGAGAGTGCTCGCACTCCCGTACGCCAGAGGGACGTTGGGGGTCGCCCGTGACCAAAACTTGAATCGCGAACATTGGATGCTTGCGAATCAGCAGCTTCCCATCGCGGACTGGGGCGCGCGGATCGCGACCCTGCGCAAGGAGTTCGAGGAGTCGGTGCGCGTCGAAGGCGAGCTCCAACGCAAATGCAAAGTGGCCGAAGCGAAGGTCCTGCGCTTGGAACAGCACTCCGTGCGCATCCTCCGTTCTCGGGCGGTTCACGCTCCCGCACGGGAGAGGCAATCCATCGAAGCCGCGATACGACTCGAACTGGAACTCGGGGAGGCTCTGCGGAAGGGCGTGCGAACGCCCGATCTTAGCGTCGACAATGCGGGGGTGATCATTCTCGCGCCGAAGCCACTCGGATGACGCCGCAGCAACTCCAGACACTCCTCGAGACGGGGGCATGCGACGACGCGAGCGGTCTTGCCCGTCGCGTCGCGGCTGCGCGCGAGCACCTTCTCGCGAGTGAGGGAGCGGCATGGGCCGATCTCGTCGTCCTTGTGCGGCAAGCCCTCGAGCACTGGGCGCTCGCCCAGCAGCGAGGCAACCGAGCAAGCGCCGTAGTTCGCGTGCCCTCGAGACAGCCATGGCCGTCCCGCGAACAGTGGGGTCTAGCATGCGTCAAGGCGGACACCGTGGACCCCGACAGACTGCGCCTGCAATGCCAAGCATGGCGGCCGGATTGGCTCCCTGAAGGTGACGCGCGCGTCGTCGAGGACGCGGTTGCGGCGGGTCGTCGGCGAACGCCTCCTGAACTTGCGGTCGATCCTCTCGTCGCACGTCGCATGGGTCTCGAGCACGCGACGTCCGCAGGCCAGCGCGACGCTATTCGTAGCGTCTACCTCACCCCTGCGGGATCGAACGTGCTCGTCGTGTTACCGACGGGCGCGGGAAAGTCCACAGCCTTCCAGTTTGCGGCGCTCCACAACAGCGCGACTGGAGATGGGATGGTCGTCGTGGTTGTCCCGACGATCGCGCTCGCCCGCGATCAGGAGGCGCGGTACCGCAAGCTCGCAGAGCGGGCTAACCAGGACCTCCCCTTGGGCGTGCCCCTCGCCTTCCATGGCGGCCTCTCCGACGGCGAGCGCATCGCGATGCGTAAGGCCGTGGCTAACGGCGAGCTTCCGATCCTCTTCGCGTCTCCTGAGTCGCTACTGGGAACGTTTCAGCGTCCGCTCATCGTAGCCGCCGCGAAGGGCTTCGTCTCTGTCTTCGCCATCGACGAGGCGCACATCGTGGCGCAGTGGGCAGAGTTCCGACCGCACTTTCAAGCGATCTCGGGGTTTCGCGACGCCGTCAAAGCTCGCTGCCCCGAGGGCCACCCCTTCCGCACCCTACTCCTCACGGCGACGCTCACGGAAGAGGGCTTCGACATCCTCACGAACATCTTCGGGCCTCTACTAGTAGTGGCCGAGGTGGCACCGCGGATCGAGCCCGGGTACCTCCTTTCGCTGTGTGCCGGCGATGCTGAGAAGCGCCGCAGGATCGACGAGGCGCTCTATCATTTGCCGCGTCCACTCATCGTCTACACAACCCTCCGGAATGATGCCGAAGAGTGGCACGCTCGCATGGCTGGCGAACTCGGCTTTCGGCGCGTTCGCTGCGTACGTGGCGGCGACATGGCCGATGCTGAGGGCGCAGAAATCTTGCGAGGGTGGTGCGCCGGCGAGATCGACGTAGTCGTGGCGACTTCAGCGTTCGGGCTCGGGGTCGATCAATCCGAGGTTCGCTCCGTCATCCACGCCTGCCTGCCCGAGAGCATCGACCGCTGGTATCAGGAAGTCGGGCGCGCCGGACGCGATGGCTGCGCAAGCGTCGCGTTGCTGGTCGCCGATAAAGAGGACAAGAAGACGGGGGAAAAGATGGCAAAGGAGCGGCTCCTTCGTCCAAAAACGGCGTGGGATCGCTGGAATGCGATGCGAAAGGCGCCACGGCCGAAGGATTTCGACGACATGGAGTCGGAAAAGCGTCACACGATCAGCGTACCGCTCAATACCCTTACGGTGGGAAATGACGTGGCCACGCTGCGGGACGAGGACTGGAACTTTCGCACGCTGACGATGATGGTTCACGCAGGGATGCTGCGCTTTTCCCACGCGTTGCCTCGCACGAGCGCGGGCGACGGCGACGATGAGCAGGATTGCACGGTAACTGCCGCTGCCCAAACCCCCTATGCGCACGTCAACATCACACACACCGATCACCTACACAGAGACCGCTTTATCCAACGTTACTCGCGAGCACGCGCCCGGCGCACAGAGGCTGACAAGCGGGACGTCGCGCGCCTTCACGCGTTGGTCGATGGCACGCGGAGCGTTCACGATCTGTTGCGCGAGACGTATATGATCCCTAAGGCGAAGGTCACCGTACCGAGGACGTCCGGCGACTGCCCGAAGTCGCGCCGCGAGGGGCGCGCGCGTCATGACCGCGGGTTTCCCATCCTGGTGCGCCCTTCGGACGCCCCGATGAGTGACGTCGACGACATCCTCCTCCGACTCTTTCGAGAACTGCCACGCGACTATCATGGACCGCTCCTCGTCCGCTATGAGCCCGCGTCGGGTTGGTCGTTCATCGAAGACCTGCGAGAGCTAGCCGGCCGACTCGCGACGCTGGGCGTCGTCGAGTTCGCGTGGCCTGACTCGGGCTTCGACGCATTGGACTGGGTGAACCTCAGCACACGGTCTCCGGGACACTACGTCTTCGTTGCCGACCGCGACGATGATCCCACGTCCCCGCCGTGGCAGGTGCCACGCCTGAGCGTATTGCACGCGCCCGACGCCGCAGAACTCAAGCGCACGCTCGGGATCGTACGGCCGCGTCACGTCGTGCTCGTGCCCACCGGCCTCGACGATCCGCATGCCCCACACCGTCGCTTCAACGCACGCACGCACATGGACCTGCCTACCTTTCTCGAGAGGATCCGACCGCGATGACCCTTCTCAATCGTCCGAGCAATGGCCATGTCCCGTCGATGGTGGTGCTGTGGCGCACCGCGCGCGTCTTCGGACCCCTGCCGCGCGCGAAGCTTGAGGCCTTGTGCCGGCCTAGGGTTAACCCGGACGACTCACGGATGTCCACAACGTTCGCGACGTGGAGGTCCTTTGGCATGTTCCTTGAGGGTGACGACGAACTCGTTCGACTCGCGCCTCCCTTCAACGAGATCGGCGAGGCAGATATAGAAGCGCTCCGCAGCGCGGTGCTCGACCTGCTCCTCCGACATGACAATTGCCCTGCGTTGCTCGCTGTTGACCTCAGCAAGGAGGCAGAAGCTTCTCGCGCCAGCGACTTCGTGCGCGTCGCGAGTTGGGCACTCGCACAAGACCCCTACCGGCTGGCCTCGTGGCAGCAAGAGCGAGCATTGGATGAGGCGAGCGCGCAAGGGATCGCCCTCTTCAGGGGCGACAATAGATGGCCAGCCTTTGAAGAATGGGCCTACTTCGTCGGACTCGGGGTGGTGACCCGACACGGCCTGGTGATGAGCCCCGCTCGCGCCATCCGCGAGGCTCTGAGCGGCAAGCACCCACGCGTAGCGCTGCCCTCGGCCGAGGACGTTCTGCTGACGACCTTCCTGGAGGACCTGGCTAGGGCCATTCCCGTCCTCGATGGAGGAGCCTTCCGAGTGCAGATCGACGATGTGCTTCGTGCAAACGGTCATAGCTTTGACGCCCATCAAGTATCGCCGTGCCTGGCGCTCGCGTTGGTTCAGCTACACCACGAGGAGGAAGTCCTATTGTCGGATCGCCCCGGCGACGTCGCAGAGCGATTCTCTCTCGTCGGGCGTGCTGGCCGTGTCTTCCGGACCGCCAGCCACATCCGGCGCGGCTCTCCGCGTCGCGCGCGAGGTGTTACATCGCCAGCCGAGGAGGCACGAGCATGAAGGCGCTCTCATGGTGGTGGCCAGCCCTCGAGCGGCTCAACGAAGTGCTCCTCAGCGACGCGGAGGCTCACAGCCCTGCGGTCGCGCTGGCCGTGCACCAGCGGATGCACATCCTCCGGCGGCACCACGAGGAGACTATCGACACCGACCGAGCGGAGGTCGTCGACGAGGGGGCCATCCTTGGGCAACTCCAAGAGCCTGTCGGCGATGGTTGCCAGGTGGTGCTCATCGAGGGAAGGTCAGGCACGGGAAAGTCTCACGTCGTCCGGTGGCTCGAGATCCAACTGGATCGCCTGCCGGATCGTGCCTCCCGCGTTGTGCTGCCCGTGAGCAAGGGGTCGCGCCTGCGCGACATCGTCAAGCAGCTCTGCGACCGCCCCGAACTCGCTGGCCCCCAACACGCCGAGTTGCGCCAGCAACTGAGTCGCGCCCAGGAACCCGTCGAGCCGAAAGACGCCGCCTCGCGACTCTGCGGCCAACTAGCGTTCGTCTGTGAAGAGAGAGAGAGAGAGGCGACGCGCAAGCAGCAGGAGGGGCGGGCACTCACGGATATGGAAAACCTTCAGAGGCAGTGGGGTCACCCCAGGCAGTTGCCTCACCTCCTGGTCTACAACCCGCTGCGCCCCTGGTTCGTAGAGAAGGGTCGCTCGATGCGGCGGCTCGTCGAGCACCTTCATGCCAAGGCCGATCCGCTCGCCCCGCGGACCGAGCAGGAGTTCGTTGACGCTGACCTGATGTTCGAAGAACTTCCCGACGATCTCGATGCGAAGGCAGCACAGGTTCTTGGCCGCCTCGATGATCCTGACTGCCGGAGCGAGGCCGTCCGCGTGCTGAATGACGCTCTCGACGAAGCCAAGCGCATCCTCGTCCACTTAAATCCTGGCGTTGTCCAGGAGATCTTCAAGTCCATTCGACGAGAGCTCATTCTCCAAGAGAAGGAGCTTGTCCTCCTCATAGAAGACTTCGCAGATCTGTCTGGTCTGAAGAAGGAAGTGCTCCAAGCCTCGATCCAGACGGGATCGCCCGGAGGTGTCAAAACCTACTGCACGCTCCGCACGGTGCTCGCGTTCACCGACGGCTTCCTTCGTGAATTCACAGTTCTGTCACGAGCGCAGCACGTCTACTACGTGCCGAATCAACTCGATGAAGACCATGTTGTCGAACAAAGCGTTCGTCTCGTCGGATCATATCTGTATGCTGCTCGCTTCGGAGCCGCGGCTCTCGAGAAAGCCATGCGCGAGGCGCGGGGCGCCGAGCGGTGGTTGCCCACACCACCCGAAGTTGGCGACGAGGAGTTGGCGCTTCTCGACTCCTTCGGTAGGTCGGAGGACATCCCGCTCTTTCCTTTCACCCGCCGCGTCGTCGAGCGACTCGTCCGCGATACTTATAGAGCGTCCCTCCTGTTCGTGCCGCGCGACGTCATCCGAGACGTCATGCCGCGTGTCCTTAACCACCGCGATGCGTTCGAGCGAGACGCTTTTCCGCCGGAGGCCTTCCAGCCAAGCCGTCAAGCTCAGTTGACGGACGAACAGTCCAGGTGGCTCAAGCTCGTCCAACCGACCGGCGCCATGCGCCAACGCCTCGAAAGCTTTCTTCTGTACTGGGGGTTGAACGCAGGTGCTGCGCGCGCCTTCGGACTTCCCGAACCCGGCACGACAGACAATCTCCGGCCACCGGGCCTGGTCGGAGGCCTCGCCAAGGGGGGCAAATCGCAGGAGACATGGACTTATAGTGAAGGCGGCGAGAAGAAAGGGGGCGGGGGCTCCAGCGGCCGACCTTCCCTAGTCACCGAACCCTTCACGTACGAACGGAACCTCTTTGAACTCTGGCGCGCTGGAACTGAGATCGCGTCGCTCGCCGACCGGAGGGATATTCGCAGCGCGGTCGAGGCTTGTATCCGTCCGGCGTGGGCCTGGCACCCACGGATCGCCAAGCCAGCAGCCGTCGCGGCACGATGGAGGGGGTGGCAGGAGTCCATCAATATCGCTGGCCTCCGTCTCGCCGCGGACGTCCAGGTGCCGCCACTTACACTGGTGCGTCCCGAGGAGCGCGAGGACAAGCTCCTCAACGAGGCGCTCGCCAGAGAGCTCGCGGCCGTCTACGGCTCAGGGTCGGCGAACAAGTCTCCGAAGACGTGCGACATCGACGGCATCGAGACGCACCTCGCGGCGCACCTCGGCTTCGTTGAAAGACACCGTCCAGCACTCGAACGACATCTCCTCAGCATCTGGTACAGTCGCAGCTGGGACGCGCTTCCTTTCCTCGTGAGCGCGCTCGCCATGACCGGAGCTGTCCTTGGAGTTCAAAACTGCGGATCGTCTGTGCCCATAGACTTCATCGACGCGCTCTTTGCCGATCCGCCCGAGGCAGCGCTACACGACAGCACCTGGAGTCGAGAGGTTTTGACGCCTCTTCGAGAGCTCCGCACGTCACTCCGAGAGCTTCTCGAGAAAGAGATCGGCGCCTATCAGGGGGATGGGAGCACGGTCCATGGCATCGACGCAGCCCGGCTTCGTCCCTTTGTTCCTGCCTCGAAGGGCGAGCCCGCAGAGCTGCCCCCCGTCCCGGTGTTCCCGGCGGGTGTGAGCAACGAGCCAGACATCAAGACCGTGCTGGCGACAACAGCCATTCTCGGCAATGTCGCCCTCGCGTCGATCATCGAAATCGACGCTCGCAGAACCCTCGCAGCGAGGGTGCGCGCGTACCTCGGAGAGGGGCTCGAGAAGGACGCACTGGCCACGGCCCTCGTCGCGTTCCTCAAGGAACTGAAGCAACGCGACGCCTTGACGGAAGAACCTGCGAACGAGATGAAGGTGGTCGTCACAGCACTCAAAAAGGCGGCCGTCGTCGGGCCGCTCGAGTCGATCGACCGTTTGGTGGCGAGGGATGCATCCCTCTGGCAGCGCCTCGTTTCTCTCGGACGCAACGGGCAGGAGTTCGCTAGCTTGGCCAACACCGACCGCATTCTCACCAAAGTCGACGCTTTCCTCCAGGAGCACGAACGACACCTCACAGGAGCCACGAACATCGATCCCTTCGATGAAGCTCTGGCTGCACACGAGACGCAACTCGCCGACGCGCGGCAACTTCTCGGTGACCTTGCCCCGCTGGGCACGAACGAGGACGCGACATGACGTTGCTCGAACGAACGCAGATCTTGGAAGCGCGCGCGAAACGGCAACGCGAGCACGAGGCACGTGAAACCATCGCCGAGCGCATTCGCGATCGGACCAAGCACCTCGAAAAGTACCTCAAGCGACTCGCTGTAGCGCGTGCGCGCGCCACGGCGCTTGAGGAAGCGGGCCACGAGCGAGCCCCGTGGCCGGCTCCGCCCGTCGCCGCGTTCAGTGTGTACGACCTGAAAGGCGTTGCGCCCGTCTCGGTCGAGTCGACGCGTCAGGCCGAGTGGGAAAAGTTCGTGCTCGCGCTGGGCAAGTTCGTCGAGAAAACGGAAAGGACGGTCGCGCAGGATGTCAGGCGGGCGAAGAAGAGCGCGCTTGAGGGCGTCTCATCGGAAGACCTTCGAGGTTACCTGGGCGATCCATCGACCGAAAATCAAGGTCAGCAATTGCTCAATATACTCGAACGGCTCGAACAGAAGAACTGGGAGGCCCTGCCGGGGCCAGAACTCCTTCAGGTGTCGCAACAGGCTAGAGTTTTGCGTGAGGCCGTCGTTTGCCTGCGCGAGACCGGTGCATCGGAGGAACTCCTGCGGTTCCTCACTCTCGCGCGAAACGACGGTGCTCCGCTTGACGCCTTGACGGACACGCTGCACTCAGAACTCGAGACCCGCAAGCTTCTCGGTCGCTTGCGCATATTCTTCAAATGATATCGGAGGCCTAGTGAGCCACGTTGCGCTACCATCGGCACTCGCGGTTGCTCTCCTCGACCGCCTCGAGCGCGAGGAACAGAAGCTCTTATGCTGGGGCTACACCGAGGGGGCTTTTGATATCCGCGAGGTAGAAGCTCACGCGCGCGCTATCTTCGAGGCGAGCGCAGCGGGTAAAGAGAGGTCTCCCGGAGACGTCATCACGGAACTCCTCCGGTTCAAGTGGCTCTTCAAAGTTCCGAATGAGCGTCGCTATCGAACGCGCTCGGCAGAAACCATCCGTTTGCTCTCGAAGCTCCGCCAGATCCGCGTCTACCCGAGCACCAAACCGAAGGACGTCCCCGGCTTGTGGAGATCGGCGCCGCCTCTCGTCGCGGATTACCGATTCCTCGCGCCGCCACGGACCTTCCCACGCCGCGACGTCGCGGTCGCGCAGGTCGAGTCGACGCTTCGCCTGAAGAGTTCGCCGCTCAAGCGCGCGATCTTGCGCGCCTTCGTAAGCGCCGGAACACCGGACGAACGAAAGCTCTCTGGCTTTCAGGTGCGCGCCACCGATCGGATCGTCGCCGAACCTTCTGACTCCGGCACGGTCGTGTGCTCGGGCACGGGCAGCGGCAAGACACTCGCATTCTACCTTCCCGCCTTCATGACGCTCGCACCGCTGCTCGACGAGGGGGCGTGGACCAAATGTGTCGCCATCTATCCTCGCAACGAACTACTCAAGGATCAGTTCCGCGAGGCCATAGCAACCGCCCAGCGGATCGCCCCGGCCCTCCGCAAACACGACCGGCGCAGCCTCTCGTTCGGCGCGTTCTTCGGTGACGTGAAGAATGACGCCAAGCACGTGGCGGTGCCCAGATGGGGTTGGGACGAGCACACCTTCGGAGGTAAGCAGGGCCGCATTTGCCCATTCCTCACGTGCCCAGATTGCGGCGCTACGCTGTTCTGGGCCGATGAGGACAGGCAACGCCAAGAACCGCTTGAGCAACTGAGGTGCAGCGCTTCGAACTGCAAGGTGAGGCTCGGGCCGGAGATCGTTCGCCTCACACGGGAATCGCTTCGCAAGAACCCGCCGGACGTTCTCCTCGTCTCGACCGAGATGCTCAACCGAAACCTGTCGACGAGTGACTATTCCAAGCTGTTCGGCATCGGCCAGCCTGCAGCGCGACGGCCACGCCTCTTGCTCCTCGACGAGGTCCACACCTGCGAAGGCGCTGCGGGAGCGCACGTCGCAGTTCTCCTCCGCCGCTGGAGATTCCTTTCGAAGGCGCGACCGCATGTTGTGGGTCTGTCGGCGACGCTTGAAGACGCCGCGCGCTTCTTCGCAGACCTCACGGGACTCCACTACGGATCAGTGGCGGAGATCGCGCCGCTCTCGTCGGAACTTGAGGGGGAAGGTGCCGACTATCAGGTTGCCGTCCGCGGAGACTCGAGTTGGGCGACGAGCTTGCTGTCGACGACGATCCAGACGCTCATGTTGATGCGCCGCATCCTCGCGCCACGCGAAGAACCACTCTCCCTTGCGGGTCGTCGTGTGTTCGCCTTTACAGACCGCCTGGACGGCATCAACCGATTGCTCGAAAATACGCGCGACGCCGAGGCTCGCTACGCCGACTCCAACACTCCACGCGCGAAGGGAGTGGTGCTTGCGGGCTTGCGTCGCATTGACGCGCCCGATCACGATGCGCGCTACGCCGACGGGCAGGCCTGGGACATCGCCGCGAATATAGGTCACCGACTCGAATTGAACCCGACAAATGCGAGTTCGCTTATCGTCAGTCGCACGACGGCACAAGACAAGGGGGTCGATCCGAACGCCGACGTCGTCGTCGCGACCGCGTCGCTTGAGGTCGGCTACGACGATCCATCGGTGGGCGCGGTCGTCCAACACAAGGCGCCGAAGAGCGCCGCTGCGTTCTTGCAGAGAAAGGGCCGCGCGGGGCGTCTTCGCAAGCAGAGGCCGGATGGTACATCCATCAGCATGCGGCCATGGACTGTCGTCGTACTCTCCGACTTCGGCAAGGATCGCATCGCCTACCAGGACTACGAGCACATCTTCTCGCCGACGCTGAGGCCGCGGCACCTTCCGACGAACAACCGCGCGCTCTTGCGTATGCAGGCGACCTACGCTCTCTTCGACTTCCTCGGATTCGAAGCCAAGAAGGCGGGCTTTTCTCCGGAGCCGTGGATCGATCTTGCAGGTCCTTGCGAAAAGGGATCCTGGGGGAACGACCGACGAGCGCGGCAAAGGTTTTACGAGGCGCGTCTGCGTCGCCTTCTCGAGAACCGCGAAGAACAGGACACCTTCGCAAGGTTTTTGCAGGGAGCTCTCGCGGTTTCTGCAGACGAAGTCCAGGCCCTCCTTTGGGAACCGCCCCGCTCCGTGATGCTCGAAGCCATCCCAACGCTCCTGCGTCGTCTCGCAGAGTCGTGGAAGCGCGCATTCGAGACATCGCTCGAGCCCACGGAGAAGTGGGGCCCTCCGCTGCCCGAGTTCGTGCAGAAGTCGCTCTTCACGAAACTCCTCGTCCCGGAAGTAAAGCTCTCGGTGCCGAAGGCCGACGGGCGCGGCCAACGCGACGACGACCATGACGACGAGGCGGCAGTCGACGAGCACGGCATGGTTCTCGTCGAGGCGTTACGCGAGTTCGCCCCTGGCCGGGTCTCGAAGCGCTTCGATCTCAAAGGCAATGTGAGTCATTGGATCGATCCAGGCGAAGAACTCACGCTCTCAATCGATTCGTTCTCGGGAAGAGAAGAGCGCATCCCCGTGGGACGGTTCTCCTACTACGACGCAGGCGTGAAGCGGGACGTGGATGTCTATCGGCCAGTCACGCTTCGGGCGTCGGTTCCCCCGAAGACGATCCTGCCGACGTCGAACGCGCGCCCATGCTGGAGGTCCCAACTCGTTGCGCCGACCCCAGGACACTCAGTCGAACTGCCTCAGGGCACGACCTTGGCGCCGATTGTTCTCGGCATGACCTTCCATACTCATCACCTTGGCAGCCCGGTCGAGATGCGACGTTTTATGGTCGGCGTCGACGTTGCCATCGCACGCACGGGCGGCAAGCGCGATCCCGAGAGGCGGATCGACTTTGTAGACGAGAATAGCGCGAAGGTCGCGCTCGGTTGGGCTTCGGAAGTCGACGCCCTCGCTATCAGGTTCGCCCTTCCGAGCGCTCTTCTTGCTTACGTGACGGCGTCGCCCGCGCTCGTACGGTCGCTCCGACCACTGCGATTTCGCGCGCTGATGCGGTGCGAGCCAGGGCTGAACGGGCTCGCCAATGGATTTCAGCGAGACGCGCTCGTCGATGCCTTCCTCACGGCGCTCCTTCTGTCGTTCGATGGCACCGCCAACGCGACGCTGGAGTCGGCGAGCCGGGCGCTCAGGGCGGTCGACATCGCTCGGGCGGTGGCTTTCGTGAGCGATGGCGACGACGATGACGATAGGTCGGAGCCCGTTCCGCAGCGCGTGAAGGAATTGAAGGAACTCCTTGCCAACCAGGTTGTCCTCACTAGCCTTCGAACGCACAGCGCGGCGCTCTGGCAGAACCTCGACGAGAGCTGGTTGCCATGGCTGAAGAGCATCTTCAGGGCCACGCTTGGAGCGAGCCTCCGCGACGCCGTGATGGCGCTCTGCCCGCAGGTCGACGAAGACGACCTCATCGTCGAAGGGGAAGGCGTGGAACCCGGTGGCGACGACATGGTGTGGGTGACGGAGTCGGCGATCGGAGGCTCTGGTGCGCTCGAGGCATTCTATGCCGCGTACGCGAAGGATCCGCGTCACTTCGTACGTCTGTGGCACGGTTGCCTCGAGCCTTCGGACTCGGAGCGCGTCGCCGCCTCTATCGAGGAGATCCTAGATGCACTCGCGGGTAAAACTTTGTCCCAGAAATTCGTCGCGGCGGTCGCTCGTGTCCGGGCAGTAGCGCAACACACTGACGCGATCCAGGCTGTCCGGAACTTGAGAGAGACCCTGACCTCGCTCGGGCTCTACGTGGAGCACGCCACGTTGACTATCCTCTTCGCACGGGTTCTTCGTCCAGGGAGTTCGCCGGGCCTCGATGCTTATCTGGAGGCGACGCTGGCGCGCTGGCGCGCGCTTGAGGAGCAAGCAGGGATCGTCGTCGAAGCGAGGTCCTTCGCGCTCGTTCGCTCGCGACACGGGGGGCTCGACAAACTCCTGACGACCGCGCCGACCTCGGACGACGAAGGCACGCTCCAGAGTTGGAGATATGCGACGCTACTTGGGCTTCTTTGGCGGAGGCCGAGCAGCATCCGTCGCGAGGCTTTCGGCCTCGGCAATCCGTTCATCGAGACCCCCAGCTGCGATCGACTCATGATCCCGCTCCCTAGCGATGTGTCGCCGATCGTCCGAGTTGATTCCGAATCCTGGTTCGACCAGTTGACTGAAGTGCTGAATAGAGTTGGCGTCGCCCGACTCCTTGCGGCACAGGACAAGAAGGAACGACTCGCGGATGCCGTGCGACATCTCGCGATCCATCCGATCGATACCGGCGGACTGCACGTTTTTGCGCGACTCGCTGGCTACGCACGCTGTGCGGAAGGGACAGCGTTGACCGTCGAGATGCCGGAGGCGCTCCAATGAATGTCCGTGTCCTTCAGAAGTCGCGCGGCCGATCCCGGAACGAAGCAAGGGAGCTCCTTCAGTACTTCTTCGCTTCCGAGCTTATCAGTCCGAGCAAGTGTCTTTGGATCGTGTCCCCATGGCTTCGAAATGTCGACTTGTTCGACAGTACGACAGGCGGATTTGCTGCTCTCTTTCCCGACACCCCAAAACGCATCATCCGCCTCACGGACGTGCTTCGAGCACTCCTTCTCGCTGGAGCGCGGCTCGTCATCGTCCTTCGGGCGCCACGCGACGATGGCGGTGTGAGCCACCAACTCACCGAGATCGCGACGACGCTCGATTGTTTCGACCAATTGTCCATTGTCGACAGTCCTACCCTCCACACAAAGGGTCTTCTCGGCGATCGAGTAGCCGTTATGGGCTCGATGAACGTCACTTACGCCGGCGTGGATGCGCACACTGAGTTCTTGCAGTTTGTCACGGATGCCGAACTCGTCGCGAAACTTCGCCTCGAGTTCTCAGGCGCGTACGGAAGGTAGTCGACCATGCGATGGGATGCCTTCTTCGGTCAGGACAACGTTCCGGAGCTTCAGTGGAAGGCACTCTCGGATCTCGAGAGTCCGTCTAGAAAGGCGCTTCAACGCTTCATTGATATGGTCGAACAACGCGCCCCGATCGCCACCCTGCCGCGCGTCCGCAAGTCCCCTGATCGCGTGGAATGGTACGTCGGGTGGCGCAGCGAGTCCGATGTGCGCTTCGCCGCCGACCTTCTCTCGGCGTTCTTGGGTCGGACGTATGCCGAGATGAGCGCTCCTCTTCGACCGCTTGAGCCCGCCGACGCAACGGAGGAGGCGTTCGCCGAGGAGTTCGGTGTGCGGGCGTTCCGCATCGAGGTTCACACCCAACTTCGTAAGGAGGCTCGTGAGCGGCTCGGGGCCCTAGCGAACTGCTTGCTCGAACGCCCGCATCGAAGCGCTGCTAGGATTCGACCCGTTGGGCGCATCTTGCGCGACCTCGAGTTCGCGCTGCAGGTGGGCGATGACGCGGTTGTTGCAGATGAGCTCCGAGCGCTACGTCGCGGCGGCCATCTCGATGAGGTAAACCTCGCGTTCTTGGATCTCCGGCGTCTCGCCGCCAAGAACGACTGGGCGGGCATATTCATGCACGAGTCGCTGCCGAGCGTGCTCGATCTCCGGAGTCTTCCTTGGCGGGTGCGCAAGCTCCTCCTCAAGGCCGTCTACCATCGCGATCTGGCCCCGTTCGTCGGTGAAGGGACCATCGAGGCGGCGCTCACGCGCTTTGAAGAACTGCTTCCCAACATCGGCGTTGCTCTCTCTTCGCGAAAGAGCCTTTCAGGTCTCGAGGTCGATGTCTGCTTTCTGCTTGCAGACGAGCTTCGTAAGCAAGGTGACCTTGCGACGATGGAAGGACCACTCACCCGCATTGCGGAGAGCGGTCATGTCGCCTTCGCAGACGCATTTCGAGCGAGGCTCGCGCGTCGGACGGTCCAGCGTTACGACGTCGAGGCCAATGTTGATGCCTCGCCCGAGGTCGTAGCCGCGCCGCCAGCGTCCGCGATCGATCTCGCGCAGCGTGCGCTCGGCGATGGGGATCTCGACCGTGCCTACACGCTCGCGCTCAAAGCGCCGCTCTCTTTGCAGCGGATTAAGGTGCTTCTCCAGTGCGCACGTCTCCTCGACGACGATCAAGCCTCGACCGAGACGCTGGCCGGCTGGGAACTCCTGACGCAGGCGGAGCGAGACACACTCCGCACGTACGGGTGGTGCAAGGCCTACATCGACCACCTGAAGGGGGCTGTCGCAGGGCCGATCGGCGTGACGCAGCCGACGTCCTCTTGGCTCGGATGGTTCGAGCGTCTGCGATCGAATGCGGACTGGCCAGGGGCCGTGTCGCGCGCAGAGAAGGGCGTAGCGGAGTGGGAAGTCGAAGCGGTCGCCGGCGACGCCGACGCCATCACAACCGTCGTTGGAGTGGTCGAAGGGGCGCTCGAAGATTGGGCCGCCGAGGCACTCCGACAGGCGCTTCCATACGTGCTCGAAGCGTTCCTCCGGGATCCACCGGATCCTCGCTTGTCGGCGATATTCGCTTCACTCTTCGACCTCCTTGCGACTGATGATGCGCTGACGCTCTCGTCCATCTCGGCGCTCATCAGGTTGGGGTATGCGCGGCTCTCTGCAAATCCGTCCGCATACGGGAATACACTCGATGTTATCGCGTGTACGCTCGAGCAGGCTGACACACCGGGAACGGTTCGCCTCGTCGCGGATGCGCTCGAAATGTTGATCATGACGCCGTGCGCATCGCAGGACGACCGGAGGGCGACGGCGACCAGGTTTGTGACTGCGGCCACTCGTCGGTGGATGCGGGTAGACGAGGTTGACCGGTATCTCGTTCGTCAACTATGCACTGAACTTGACATCAGCGAGTTGGTGCCTGTCGAGATCGAGAGGGGGCTGACGGACGGCAACGGCGACACCGAGTGGGGAAGTCTCGCGGGGCTGCAGGTCGCCTTTTATTCGCTCGACAAGGGTGCTCTTGCACGTACCGTAAACGTGCTTCAAAGCGCTTGCCCCGAGGCGAGGCTCAAGACGTTCTCCGAGTTGGGGGGTACCGACCCGATGCGCGATGCTTCGAGAACGGCCGACCTCTTCGTCATCGCAACTCGGTCCGCAACTCACGCGGCAACCGGTGCGATCATGCAACACCGGCGCACCGGCAAGGCCGTCGAATACGCGCGTGGCAAAGGCAGCACTTCGCTCCTCGATGCCGTACGACGCTGGCTCGATACCCTGCACGTGCCCGGACGTCCAGCTAACGTGAACTCCTGAGTGCGAGCGGTAACTACGTCGAGTTGGCGCCCAGAGCGAGCTGACCACCGCGCTTCCCCGGCGCGCGGTTCCACACGAGCGCCTTGTACTGTACGAGCAGATAGTTCGTCAGGAGCTGAATGTCCTTGGTTGTGTTCTGGATGTCGCTCCACTTGCGCTGCTGACCCGGGCCGAAGTCCCAGATCCCGTCCGTCCAGCGGCAGAAGGGCTTCAGCGGCCCGAGGTCTCGAGCGAACGCCTTCTCGTCGGCAAATCCCTTGCTTCGGTAGCGTTCGGAGATCGCATCCATCACGAACCCAAGGCTCACAATGCCCGCTCCGTGGACCAATCGTGAGCGCTTCGTCGGAAGAGCCCACGCTTCAGGGAACGTCTTCGCGACGGCGCGCCAGAATCCGTAGAGAACCTCGAGCATCGCCTCAACGTCGTCAGCACCATTCCCTTCGCGTAGCCGGTACAGCACGCCGTCGCTAAGGCTGTTCTCGAGCATGCGCAGGATCGAGTTGTCCTTGATCTGACCGCCTGGGTTGGTAATGGTGTGGATCATCCCGCGCAGCGGGGAGCCCTCGTCTTGATTCATGCGGGTCAGCAGGTGCGCTGGGAGGCGCCGTCGCTGCAAGAGCGTGGGCAGCATCGCCTCGGTACTGGGCAGAAGTTCGTAAATCAATCCCTTTGGGAGCGGCTTCGTCGAGTTGACGAGGATGAACTGCTCGGTCTGCTCGCGAACGTCGTCCGTGATGAAGGCGCTGACACAGACCGGAAATGACTCCACCTCTGCCTCGCGGATTGCGGCAAGGCGCTGCTGTCCGTCGACGATAAACCCAGGGCGCTTCTCTTCGGGTAGATTCGGATCGAGGGGGATAATTAGCGTCCCCATTCGGGCATATGGCGCCACTGGCCCAGCATGCGGCTCGAATTGCACGCGGCTGTCAAAGGCGATAACCACAGCATTGGGAATCATCGGTGACTCGCTCTCGATGTAGTTCCGGATCTCTGCGATGTGGGCGAGAACCTCCGGCCGTTGGTACCCTCTAAGGCCACCCTCCTCGCTACGTTGGATGCGCGAGATCGTTGCAAACGAAGGAACCACCTTCGCGTCGACCGCGAATGTGTAGAGCACACGCTCAGCAGACTGGCGAATTTCGATGGCCGGCAGGCGGAGTTCGCTGTTCATGCGGTTACCTTTGCACGTAGCAACCGCTTCCTCGGCGCCACGCTCCTCTCGATGTTTTTCTTTTCGGCGGATAGGATCTGTTGCTGAAGTCGTCGGTAGAAAACCCAAACATTGTGGAGCCCGCGGCGCCTATTTCGCTCCGCACCCCGAAAAAGGATGACGTGATGGCCGAGGGATTTGCACACCTCGCAGAGGCAGGCCTTCCAGGGACACTCCGTCAGCACTTCGCGATATACCTCGGCATGATTGTCCGTCACGCCACAGAACTCTTCGTACCGCGCAAGCACATCAAGCGCTTCTTTGACTGTCGCTTGGCCATCATCGAGGCGTTGCATCGTTCGCAGGCATGCCTTCTCGAGCTCCCGCGCCCGATCTTGGGATACCTTCCCGGATGAGATCATCTTCTGAAGCTTTCGGTTTCCCTCCACCTGCGGGATGCGCACTGCGGTATATGTTCGCGTTGGCGTGTAATAATTGTCACGGTCGTCCTTGAACGCCTGGCGAAGCGGCGACGTGCTGTCGAAGCTCGCAACGCCCATGCGAGCGAACTCCCGCAGGTTCTCGGTTCGCGTGACACCCAACAGGTGCAGGCGAGTGTCGGGACGACGTACTGCATCAATCGCCGATAGGCTCAAGAGAATTTCGTGAGTCTTTAGTGGCACCATCCCGCCGACCGCAATGTAACGATACCCCATTTTCTGAAGCTCCGCGGTCGCGTGTGCATAGGAATTTGGGCTCCACCCCTGCGCCACACCGAGCGGTTCAAACGGCAACCGATCCATCCGGCACCGCTTCAGGAAGTCCTGTGCAAGGTCCAAAGTTACTCGCTGGCGAACTCGCAACTCTGGAGGAACAGTCTTCGGCTCGTCGTCGAGACTTTTGTCGAACGCAAGGATCACGTGGTCGACGGAGATGCCGTGGTCAAAGCCACATTCCAAGTAGAAACTTATTACTTCATCGACGGAGTAAGGCGGGGTCTTCTCTGCGAGATACGTGAAGGCGCCGCAGTCACCCATGATGGTGATATGGTTCTTTTCTTTGGTAAGACGGAAGAAGTCGCGCGCGCCAGCCCGAAACAGTCGATGCCGTTGAGCAAGCGTGTATCGGCCGTTGGTCGAATCGAAGCCATCGACAATCCCCTTGGAGACAAGAATGCCGTCGAACGCAGGGTCGGCGAAGATCTCATGGGCATAAAGATCGTCACGCTGTCGTAAGCGTGTGGGCGACCGACGCTCCCGCGTGAACTCGAAACTCGGGTCGACGAGATCCTGAGAATCGGGAAGGAAGTACTTCATGCGGGCGCTCCTGGACGCAACGCGAGCCGGAGAATGTGGTTCGATAGCAAGCGGACGTGCGCGGGAATGTTTTGGAGTTCATTCCATTTGATCCCCCCGAGATCCTCCCAGGCACCAGATGTCCAGTGGCAGCGCGTTTTCAGGGGGGCGAGTTCGCGCAGCACGCGGTCCGCGACTTTCGAATTGTCGACGTCGAGGCTACCCATGATTCGGTCCATCAGTCGCCCCATCGCTCGCAGACCAACGCTGTGCATGAGGCGGCTCGCTTGGGGCGGCTGACCCCATGCCGTCGGGAAGGTCTCTCGGACAGCTGACCAGTAGATAATTAGTAATTTTAGAATACGCTTGAAATCCGTGTCCCCGGTGGCGAGGTTTCGATAGGCAAAAAGGCAACCCGCGGGGGACGTGTAGCTCTCTTGGAGAACCTGGATCAGCGATGTATCGGAGACGACGGCTTCACGTTTCTGCGAGCCGACATGCGACGAGCGTCGTACGAGGTTAAGAAACGGCGATGCAGGATCGCGGTTGAGTAGTTCACAAAGTGCCGCAGGAACTCGGCGCGTTGCGAGGTTCGCAGGCAGTACCGATGAAACCTGCGGCAGTAACTCGCTGAGCAATCCGCGCGGGAGTGGCTTCGTGCTGTTGACCCGTAAAAATTGTTCGCGCTGCGTATCGATGTCGTCGGCGATGAACGCGCTAATCGGAACGGGGATATCTTTCCACTTCGCCTTCGACAGGGCGAGAGCGCGTTGCTGGCCGTCGACAATCCACGCTGGCTTCGGCTGACCGAGACGTGGGGTCGGGATGTCGATCGTTCCCACATCGCCAATCTCGTCCTTGTCCACCTTGGGACCACGCACCCCCACGAAGCGAGCCGACGACGAAAGTGCGAGTATCAATGTGTTGGGAAAGAGCACGTGCCCGGTACCGCTGTTGAGGTATTCGGCGATATTTTGAACGTGTTTTTTTACTTCGGGGCGCTGATACCCGATCAGATCGCCAAGATCGTTGCGCGAAACTCTCGAGATGTCTGCGATCAAGAGAAGTTCCGCCGGCCGCAGGGCGAACATGTAGATGGGGTTCTCCACCACTTGGACGATGCGGAGTGCTCGCCGACGAATGTAACGGCTTTCTTTCATCTTCCCTCCCTCTCGGCGACAAACAAAGCGCGGAAGCGCGACTGTTCGCAGGCATGACCAGAGGTTCGATATTCGCGAAGAAGGCGCGTGTAAGAAGTGCCCGCGTCACGACGGATTGACTGGCGAATAAACTTCCGTATTTGGTCGTCATCCGCCTGGGTACGTTGGATCGTGGGCAGTTCCGGTGCGCAGGACGCAAGACGTTCGATATGTCGACGTGCGGTCTCGGCGTTCATTTCCGCGGGGGAAATTTTCTCGAGCAGCCACCGCGCGACCCGCGTATGTAGTGAGGTTAACGCGCCACCAAGCGACATCCGCAGCGTTGCCGTCGTTGGAATCCACGACTCCCGTAAGCCTACCGCTTCAGGGCCCGGGTTGCTTGTGACGAGCATTAGGCGAACCCGAGCGCCCCTGGTCGCGATGCGCTCCAGATCACGCTCCATGGCGACGACGTAGGCAGGTGACGCAACGAGCATCAACACTGCGCCCGGAGTAGCGCGCTCTGCGAGTTCGGTGAGAAAACGCGGCTGGTCTTCTCCTCGTAGGCGCCGTTGTGCAAGGTGCGACCACCACTGTTGCGAAGCCTCGCGGGCATCGGGATGCGCAGACACGACCGAATCCGGTGAGTCGACGCTGAACGTCGCCGAGTAGGAAGCGAGCACCGCGTCCTCTGTGACCAACCCGTAACCTGCCGAGGCAACCCACAGGTGCGGCTCGTACCCAGCGCGACGCGCACAGTTCGGAAGGTCCTTGGCGATGGACCAGTGGTCGCCAACATATAGGTCGCGTGCAGGTGTACGAGCTGGCGCCGAGTTCAGCAACCGCCACCAAGCAGCGCACCGCTCCGCCGAGGATGCTGCCGCGACCGTCCCGAGGCGAGCGGGTGATCCCGCCGACGCGCGCTTCCGATCGGCACAGGCAACGACGAGATGCAGTTCGGAAGCGCCATCCGTAGCCACGGTACCAGGACCGTACCACGCTGCCATGGAGCTGCCGAGCAGATTTTCTGGAGGCTCGATCTGCAGTTTCTCCCTCAGACCACGCATGCAGTTTCCTAGGTGGCCGGACGCTCCCACTGCACGCTGGCAAACGCGCTGTGGTTGTGGATGCTCTCGTAGTTCACCGCGTGCACAGCAAACCACGCCACGCGCCTGTCCTCCCGGAGCGCGCTGGCGACGTTGCGCACCATGTCTTCGACGAATACGGGATTCTCGTATGCCTGCATCGTAACGTGGCGTTCATCGCTTCGCTTCAACAGCGGGTAGACTGGAGCGGATGCAGACTTCTCCGCCAACTCGATGAGTTCCTCGATCCAGATGAGGGCGGGTTCAGGTCCGACAGAACTCGGTGCACTGCGGACGTCGATCGAGATGATGCCACGCTGGTTGTGGGCACCATAATCACTAATTTCCTTGCTGCACGGGCAAAGGCTAGTGACGGGCACCTTCACTCCAAGAGAAAAACTCTCTCTCTCAGCGTTGGCTTCACCGATGAAGGAACACTCGTAGTCCATCAGGCCGCGAGCTCCGCTCTGCGGTGCCATGCGCTCGAGAAAGTAGGTGAAGTGGAGTTCCGCACGTGCACTCTCGGCGGTCAATCGTAAACGGAGTTCGGTAAGCAGTTTCGGCAACGTGCGCATGGTGACCTCGCCGCGATGCTCGTTGAGTACCTCGATAAAGCGACTCATGTGCGTGCCTTTAAAGTGGTGAGGCAAGCTTACGGACATCGTTACGCGAGCCGTCGTTGCTTGACGCTCGTGGGCGCGATCCAGAACAACGATCGGGTAGCGTAGGTCAGTGACCCCAACGCGGTCGAGCGCGATCCCGCGTTGATCGGCACGAGATTGAACATCGATCATCGTTCGTCCTCGCCAGTGTAAATACATCCCGACGTGCAGGTCTCGCGTACAATTACTTTAGATATGCCAGGCAGGGCGGTACGAAGACGAGGCCAGATCCAGCGAGCGAGGTTCTCGCTCGTCGGATTCGCGAGTCCCTCCACTTCGTTGAGGAAATTGTGGTCGAGGATGTCGTGGAGCGGAGCAAACGCCGTCTTGATGTCCGAAAAATCGACGACCCAGCCGGTGGGTTCCTTGACGATTCCGCGAACATGGACCTCGACTCGGAACGAGTGACCGTGCAGCCGCGCACACTTGTGGCCGACCGGGACATTGGGTAGCCGATGGGCCGCCTCGAAGGTGAATTCCTTGAAAATATCCATCGTGTCTCACGCTCGCTGTGCGTTGCCTTCAGGGAAGACCAACCAACTTGTGCGTCTGAAGGGAAAGGCGCCACTTCGGATTCGACAGGCAATATGCGACGGCCTGCTGGGTGTGCTTCTCACGCGCGAGGCCATCGCGAGGCTGGATCAAGAAAGCGCCGAACTCGAGGTGCTCGAACTCTGCAGGGGCAAGGCCTTCTTGCGGGTAGACGAATTTCACTTCGTCCCCCCGTGTGACCACGACGGACGCCCCTGCCTTCGGGCTCATACAGATCCAGTCGAGCCCGCGTGGCAGCAGGATGGTACCGTTGGTTTCAATGGCGACCGAGAAGCCCTCGTCATGCATGGCAGCAATCAGCGGTTCATCGAGTTGTAGCGCCGGCTCACCACCCGTGAAGACCACCAACTTCCGCGTGGCTGTCGACTTGCCTGGCCAGGTTGCAGCGATACGTTGCGAGAAGGTCGTGGCCGTTGGGAAGCGCCCACCACCCATACCATCGGTGCCAAAAAAGTTTGTGTCGCACCACTGGGCACATCCCCCGGCCCCTTTGTGCCGATCCTCTTCCCTCCCATTCCAGAGGTTACACCCGCTGAAGCGCACGAAGACTGCCGCGCATCCCGCGTTGAGCCCTTCGCCTTGAAGTGTGTAGAAGAGTTCCTTGACTGCGTATGCCATCACGCAACGGCTTCTGCCTGATAGGGTGCTGGGTCAGGCATCCCATTGGCGGCGAACCCCTTGAGCCTCAGTTGGCAAGCGTCGCAAGCCCCGCAGGCCTCACCGCGAGCATTTGGATCGTAGCAGGTGCTTGTGATGGAGTAGTCGACGCCGAGACTCAACCCGCGCGTGATAATTTCGGCCTTACTTAGCTTGATCAGCGGCGTATGGATGCGCAGGCTCTGGCGGCCTTCAACGCCTTCACGCGTCGCAAGATTCGCCATGCGTTGGTACGCCTCGATGTACTCAGGGCGGCAATCTGGATATCCGCTGTAATCTAGCGCGTTCACGCCGATGAAGACATCTTCCGATTTTAGGACCTCAGCCCATGCCAGTGCGAATGACAAAAATATTGTATTTCGCGCCGGGACATAGGTTACCGGGATGCCATGGCCCATCTCAGATACAGCGCGACCCTTCGGTACGGCAATGTTTGCCGTGAGCGCGGAACCGCCGAACATGCAGAGATCGATATCGACGATGATATGCTGCGCGACGCCAGCCAGGGTGGCGATCCTGCGCGCGGCATCTATCTCCACCTCGTGACGCTGCCCGTACCGGAACGTCATCGCGAACGCCGTGAACCCGGCTTCCTTCACGATGGCGAGTGTCGTCGTGGAGTCAAGTCCGCCGCTCAGGAGCACGACAGCGTTCTTATTTGCGTTCGTCATCGTCGCTCGCCTCCCTTTGCGTCGAAGGGGCGCATTTGACCCCGTTGTTCAGGATCCCTCGTCGATGGGCTCGAGATGGTGCGCGTAGCCTTGGAGTTGGTCAGAGCAGTATCGGCGCGTGGCGCATTCTGGGCAAGCAATGTGCGGGAGATGTGAAGCGATGCAGTGGTCCGGGTTCAGCCGCCCGAGCTTCGAACCACGACCTCGACACCAAGCGCCTCGAGGATCTTCGCGGTGAAGGTGCCGCCGCTGAACGTGCTGGCCGGGATGTCGTCTCCGTTCGCCAGCTTGTAGGCAGCACGGAGGACACGTTTTGCAGGGAGTTCCTTGCCGCCGAGCTTCACAAAGTACGATCCTCCCCTTGCACCGATGCCCTCGCGCTCCATCTCGCGGAACGCTTGCTCGATGTGCTCGCGGCGGATCTTGCTGAAGCCGTCGCGGGGGCCAGTCATCCTTGCCGAGGATACCGCATCTCGCTCTCTCGGTCTCATTTTTGCGAGGGCACGCCTCGCTAACGGGCGTCCTTCAAGGGGCTTCTTGCCTAGCGCCACGGGGCGCGCCCTACTGGCCGCCCACGGGAGCCCTGCAAACCGCGACCACCTCGCCGACGAGATTGAGGGCCGGGGCTCTGCTCTCAGGGCCAGAGCTCGGCGGCTCTCGTCGCCACGAGGGCGCGGATCCTGGCGAAGCGAGGCTCGCCTCGGAGATCGGCGAAGGTGGGGCAGCGATCGAGCCAGAACACGTCCACGAAGGGGAGCGATTCGGCTCGCTCCA
>SXGT01330451.1_pt1 | contig 32864 bp, 29 predicted proteins | sample 3176221 | NCBI WGS metagenome assembly SXGT01 (sample SAMN11356862, study PRJNA531348) | freshwater metagenome | isolation source: freshwater sample F1-120 | place: China: Fuxian Lake, Yuxi | collected 2017-12-25
CTTTCACGTTCGACTTGCATGCCTCATCCACGCCGCCAACGTTCGTTCTGAGCCAGGATCAAACCCTTCACTTGGAATGGTTGTGTTTCTTGGCGTCGCTCTGGGTCCCACTTGCGCAGGACCTCAGATGGCTTGCCATCCCGCGCCGCTTGCGCAGCACGGACAGCTTCTAAAATTAGCTCACACGCTTCTCTTTCGAGGCCACCCAGAATGTCAAAGATCACCCCGCTTCGGGCCCTCCGACTTGCGTCGGCGGCGTGCGAGGGGCGGGAGAAGGTAGCGAGCGGTGTGAGGCCTCGCAAGCAAGCGATCGAAGATTTTTCGTCTTTTCGCAAGATGTTGCAGCAGGACAGTTTGCGCATGCGACTTCGCCTAGCCGCCGAGTTTCGCGATGCGCGCTGCGCGGGCCGGGTTTCGGCTGTGGAGATCTTCTAGCCGTGGCCCCGCGGGCAGGGGCACGCGGAACTCGTCGAGCTGGGCGCCATCGAGTCCATGGCACCGCACTTCCAGGCTGGTTCCACGCACCTCGATCGACCCCCAGTGGAAGGCCTTCACCAGCACCTTGGCGTGCTTGTGCGGGCGCACGTCGTAGAGGTCTTTGCCGCCGCCACCGCTGCTGACCAGCGGCACATCGGGCGCCGCCGCGTCCAGGAACCGCTGGTAGCAGTGGTCGTGGCCACTCATGTAGATGCTGACCGCGTTCGCCTGCAGCTCCGGCAGCAGCGCGACCAGCAGCTCGCCGCGATCCTTCTGCCGCGAGGCGCTTCGCATGGGGAAGTGGGCCGCAACGACGATCCAAGGCTCGCTGCAGTGCTGCACCTGGTGGCGCACGAACTCGAGCGCGGAGTGCCGGGCATCGACGTGCACACCGCTGTAGTCGCTGTTGCAGTCGAGCCCGAGAATGCGCACCGGCCCGAAGGCGCGGGAGAAGTGGCGCCCGCCGGCAACTGCGTCGGGGTTGGGCACGCGCAGGTTCGCCAGGACCTGCTGGCCCCCCGCTTCCATCACGTCGTGGTTGCCGAGAACGGCCCAGAACGGCGCCTGCGCCAACGCCGCCGAGAACGGGCGGAAGAAGCCGCTGCGGTAGTGCGCGTGCTGGCCCTTGGGGTAGACGACATCGCCAAGGTGCACGACGAAGTCCGGGCCGTAGCCGGCGACCGCGGCCCCGATTCCCGTCACCGCGGCGGAATCAGGAAACCAGCCCCAGCGCGCCGGCCAGTGCAGCACCGGGGTTCGCTGCAACCACACCCACCACGGCTGATCGCCAGAATCCCCCAGGAACGCAAAGCGGACGGGCGCCCGGTCGTCCACCGGCGCCGTGCGAACGGAGCCCCGGTACGCCACCTCGCCGTCGACCGCGACCCGATACTCGTAATCGACGCCCGGCAACAACTTCGGAACCCGCATCGCATGGCGCCGCGCCGCCTCGCCCGCGAGCACGCCGCCGACCGAGGCACCGCTGCGGTCAAAGCACTCGACGCTCACGCGGGACGGCGCCGAAGTGATCAAGCCGATCGTGACCGATTCGGCATCGACATCGAGCACGTAGGCCTCGCTGCGCAGCGGCGGATCGTCGGCGACGTTCAGCCACAGGCAGGCGAAGCCGAGCAGCCAGAGTGACCGTGCTAGCCAGGGCGCCTTCACATCGCCGTTCTACCCGCCGTGTCGGCAACCGTCATCTCAACCGCCGAAGCGAACCGTCACCTTCGTCGTGATGCCGCCGCGCACGCGGAAGTCGCCGACGATCTCGAGCCGGCGCGGCTGCAGCAACCGCACCAGGTCACCGCCGATGTCGTTGGTGACCTTCTCGTGGAAGGCGCCGACGTTGCGGAAGCTCCACAGGTAGAGCTTCAGGCTCTTCAGTTCGACGCACAGACGATCGGGCACGTAGCGGATTCGCAACGTCGCGAAGTCCGGCTGGCCGGTCTTCGGGCAGACACAAGTGAACTCCGGACAGTCGAACTCGATCTCGTAGTCGCGCTCAGGGCACGGATTCGGGAACGTGTCGAGAACGGCCGAATCGTGAGGACCGGGAGGCTGCAGCGGCATGCGCGCAGCGAACCACTGCTCGTTCGCACGCACAAGGTCGCGGGCGGCGAATCGCCGATTCAAGGGGTCTGGGTCACACCCGAGGCACTCGGCGTCGCGAACTCCATGCACACGACCCCGGCTGCGTTGCGGCAACGCGCGCTGCCGCACGGACTGCACGGCGGCGGCGCCGGATGGACCAGGGCGACGGCGCCCGGTGGCGCGGTGCGAAGCGGGTCCATCGCCCCAAACCACACCCGGCACCGGGCCCCGGCGGCCGCGAGCACATGGGACGCACCCTGGTCCGGACCGGCGACCTCGCCGCCGGCTCGCTGGACCAGCTCGCCGAGCGCCACCAGGCGTCGCACCTCGCCAGGAACGTGGCGCAACGACGGCACACCCTCGGCAGCCGGCAAATGCGACTCCGCCGGCCCGAACAGGTGCACGCACGGCATGTCCCGGTCGGCGGTCAACGCCCGGACGTGGGCCGCGCGCAGCGCTCGCGCATCGACCGGATCGGTGACCACGACCACGCGGAACGGCCGCGCCGCATCGACGCCGAGTTGCTGCAATGCCGCGCGTTCGCGTTCCAGTTCCGGCGCGGCGGCGACGAGGCGTGGCAACGTCACCGACGCCTCGGGGGCAACCGCGCGCACCAACGCCAACGCTGCCGTCGCGGGATGCGGCACGCCGCTCGCCGCGATGCAACGACGCAACAACCACGCGCTGCCCGCTTCCTGACGCCACGCGCGCTCGATGCCGAGACAATCGCGCGCGCCGGCAAGTCGCGCCAGCAACGCGCTCTTCCAATTGCCCTGCAAGTCGATCGCGACGTCATTGGGTTCGCGCCGCATCGCCGCACGGGTCGCGAGCACGGCACGCAGGCCACCCCGCCGATCGAAGGTCACGACGTCGGCGATGCTCGGCAGACCGGCCAGCAGCGGCGCGAACGTGGTCTGCGTCACCACCCGCAACCGCCACTGCGGCCGCACTGCATGCAGGGCGGCGATCGCGCCGAGGCCCTGCACCAGGTCCCCCATCGCCGACAGCCGGACGAACAGGACCGTGGTCACCGGCCTTCGCCGACCCGTTCGCGCAGCACGAACGACTTGAAGGGCAACACGAGCCGCAGGCGTTCGGCGTAGTTCGCCGGCACCGGCAGCGCGTCGCTGCTCTCGTGCAAGACCCACCGCGACGTCCACGGACGGCGGCCGGATTCGTCGCCCGGCGGCAACAAGCCAAGGCCGAGCAGCAGCGGCGAGTCGAAGTGCCCGGCCGTGCGCAGGTCCTTGGCATCCACACCGAGCTGCACGATCGCACGCTTCAGGCAAGCCGCCGCTGCTGCGCGCGCCCGGGGGCCGATCGGGAACGCCATGGCGCGGTCGAGGCCGACCGTCCACGACGCGACGACCGGCAACAGCATGCAGGCGATCACCACCTGCCTCGGCGTGGCACAGACCAGCGGCAACACCGCCGCCGCCGCCGCGAGTCCCAGCGCCGAGATTCCGAGCCGCGGCACGAACGGGATCACGACCAGCGCGATCGCGCCGACCAGGCCCGTGGTCACCAAACCGATTCTGGCAAACCGCGGCAACGGCCCCCGCATGCCGACGAAGTGCGCGACGGCGGGCGCCACCGCGAACGTGAACAGGATCACGTTCGGCAGGATGTAGCGCGTCGACCGGCCGGGAAACACGGTGAGGATCGCAACCGCGACCACCGCGGCACCGCTGGCCATGCGCAGCATCAGGTCGCCCGGATCCATGCGCGCATCGCGCGCCCCACGCCATTCCCAGAAGCACCACAGCACCAGCGGCATCTGCACCAACACCGCGCGCACCCAGAAGGCCGGAATGTCGGCGACGTGATGCCATTCGTAGCCGAGCAAGCGGCCGACCGACTCGTCGTTGGCGACGGTGAGCATCTGCGCCGGCGCCACGGCGAGCGTCCACAACGGCACGTAGTAGCAGAGCGCGACACCGATCATCGCCAGCGCGTACGGTACGAAGCCGCGCAAGCGCCGATGCCGCCACCACACGAGCCAGGCCCCGATCGCGAACAGGAAGTACGGCGGCCCCTTCTGCAGCAACGCGAGACCGCCGAGCAAGCCCGCGGCGACGACGAGGCTGCGGCGGTCGCGGGCGACGCCCGTGGCCAGGCAGCACAACGAAACAGCGGTCAGCGCCGCGAACAGCGGATCGATCTCGGCGGTTGGCCAGACCGAGACGACGATCGGCGACGTCGCGATGCCGATCGCCCCGATCCAACCGGCGCGGGCGCCAAACCACCGACGCAGCAATTCGCCGACGGCCCAGGCGGCGAGCCAGGCCGACAGCACGGCGGGCAACCGCAGCAGCAGCGGATCCAAGCCGGCCCACGGCAGGATCGATCGCAGCAACCAGTAGTGCAGCGGTGGCTTCGCCCACGTCGGCTCCTGGCCCAACGTCGGCACGAGCCAACTGTCGTTCGCGGCCATCTCCAGCGCGATCTGCACGCGCCGAGCTTCGGTGCCGTCGAAGCCGGCGAGACTCCAGGTCGGGTACACGGAGAACGCCACCAGCAGCAACAGCAACAACGCGCGCAACAACACGCGGCGCAGGCTACCGGGGAGCGGCGACGGACTCACGCGTCGCCTGCGAGTCAGGCAACAGGCGGTGCGGGTGGTGTGGGGGTCGGCTCAAGCGGCGCGGGAGTCGGCGCCGGCGGCGCCGGCGGTGTCGGCGGCTGCCGTCGGGCCTTGTGGATCAGCCACAGGTTGCGCGCATAGATCGGCGGCCCACCGATGTTGGCCATGATGAACGGGCCTTCGAGCTTGTAGATGGCATACGCGAGCGTGAGCAACGCGCCCAGCAGGCTCAACCACCAGAACACCACAGGCATCACGCTGCGCCGGTGCCGTTCGCTCGCGATCCACTGCACGTAAAAGCGCGAACCGAACACGATCTGCCCGCCGTAACCGATGGCGTGCCAATACCACGGAGTCGCTTCGGCCGCCGTTTCGACAAGATTCGCGAGCATCAGAACTCCTCCTTGACCTGGTGCTGCAACAGCCGCGTCCGCAGCCAACGCATCGCCATGCAATCGCGCAGACCCTTCCAGATGCGGTTGCCGATGCCGTACTTGGCGACGCCGGCCGCGCGCGGACGGTGATTGACGTCGACCTCGACGACACGACCACCGAGGTACTTCACCAACGTCGCCATGAAGCGATGCATGCCGGTGAACTTCGGCGCGCGCAGCCAGAACTCGCGGCGAATCGCCTTGATGCCGCACGCGGCGTCAGTCACGCGATCGCCGGTCAGCCAGTTGCGCACGGCGTTGCCGATCTTCGACGACACCCGGCGCGACCACGTGTCCCGCCGCTTGCGCCGCACGCCGACCACCGCATCGCATTCGCCGGCTTCGACGTGCGCCACCATCGCCGGCAGGTCGCGCGGGTCGTTCTGCATGTCGCCGTCCATCGTCGTCACGATCGGGCCTCGCGCCTGCTCGGCACCGGCCATCACCGCGGCACTCTGGCCGCAGTTCTTCACCAGCGTCACGATGCGCAGCCACTCGGCGCCGTGTCGCTGCTTCCATTCGCGCATGCGCTCGAGGCTGCGATCCTTGCTGCCGTCGTCGACGAGCAGCGCTTCGAACGGCCCGTGCGGCCCCAACACCTGCGCCACTTCGTCCAGCAGGTTCTGCACGTTCTCTTCTTCGTTGTAGATCGGCACCACCAACGAGAAGCGCAAGGAAGGAGAACTCATCGTGCGGCAACTCGCAAACGGCCATCGACAGCGACGCTGGCTGCGCCGCGGCTGGCGAGGATGAACGGATTGACTTCGACTTCTGCGATCGCCGGGAAGTCCTGCACCAGTTGCTGCAGACGCAGCAGGGCATCGATTGCCGCTGCCACATCGGCCGCCGGCGCACCGCGGAACGCGGCGAGCAGTGCCTTGCCCTTCAGCGAGTCGAACATCTCCGCCGGGTCCTTGCCGTCGAGCGGGCCGATGCGCACCGCGACGTCGCGCAGCAGTTCGACCTGCGTGCCACCGAGTCCCGCCGCGAACAGCGGTCCATAACGCGGATCTCGGGTCATGCCGAGCAACACTTCGCGATGCCCCTTGGCATGCGCTTGCACTTGCAACGACACGTCGGCGAACTGTTCGCCGAGGCGGGCCAGCAGTTCCTTGGCCGCGGCGAACACCTCGTCGCCCGAGCGCAGACCGGTTCGCACGGCGCGGTACTCGCTCTTGTGCAACAACCCCTTCGCCTCGGCCTTCAGCACCACCGGAAAGCCGAGCTGGTGCGCCGCGGTCGCGGCATCGCCTGCCGAGTGCACCCGACGACTCACCGCGAGCGGGATCCCGTACGCATGCAACACGGCTTCGGTCGCGGCCGACGGCAGCCAGCCGCCAGCCCGATGCGCCGCGAACACCTTCGCGGCAGCCTTCTTGTCCACCTTGCGGATGCGCGCGCGCTCGGGCCGGCGCGACAGCCACACGTGGCGGCGGTGCATCAAGCGCAGCGTCGTCGCCGCATCCTCGGGATAGCGGAACACCGGGATGCCGGCCCGCAGCAGGATCTCCTGCGCCTCGTCGCCACGTTGCCGCCCCATCACGCACGCGAGCACGGGCTTCGCGAACTTGCGCGTCTCGTCGACGATCGCCTGCGCAACCGCGGCTGCGTCGATCATGATCGGCGACACGAACAACACCACAAGGCCGTCGATACCAGGATCCTTGACCACCTGGCGCAACGTCGCCCGGTAGCGCGAGGCGTCGGCCGAGGCGATGAGGTCGATCGGATTGTGCACGCTGGCTTCGGGGGGCAGCACCCTCTGCACCGCCTTGGTCGTCGCCGGCAGCAACTTCGCCATCTCCATGCCGAGCCCGACGATCGCGTCGGTGGCGAGAATGCCGGGGCCGCCCGCGTTGGTGACGACGAGCATGTTGCGACCGCGCGGCGGCGGCTGGCGCAACAACGCCTGCGCCAGCGCGAACATGTCGCGGAAGTTGTCGACCCGCAACACGCCGCACTGCTGCAACAGCGTGTCGGCGGCGACGTCGGCGCCGGCGATCGAACCGGTGTGCGAACTCGCCGCGGCGGCGCCGGCATCGCTGCGTCCCGATTTCACCGCGATGATCGGCTTCTTGCGGGCGACGGCGCGCGCGACCTGCACGAACTCCTGCGGTTCGCCGACGGTTTCGAGGTAGAGCAGGATCACCTTCACCTGCGGATCGTCACCCCAATAGGCGACGAGATCGGCGGCGGTGACATCGACCCGGTTGCCCACCGACGCGAACATCGCCACGCCGAGGCCCGCTTGCGCCGCGTCGGCCAGGATCGCTTCGCCGAGCGCGCCCGACTGCGACACCATCGCCACCGAACCGACCGGCGGCGGCGTCGCCGAAAAGCTCGCGTTGGCGGCGAACTCCGGATCGGTGTTGATGATGCCCATGCAGTTGGGGCCGACGACCCGCATCCCGTGGCGAGCCGCGATCGCCCGCAACCGCTCTTCGCGCTCGATGCCGACGCCGCCGATCTCGCGAAACCCGGCGGTGATGACGACGAGCCCCTTCACGCCCTTGCGCCCGCATTCTTCGGCGACCTTCAGCACGGCATCCGGTGGCACCACCAACACCGCCAGGTCGACCGGGCCCGGGATCGCCTTCACGGAAGCGAACGCTGGCACCGACAGCACCACCTCGGCCTTGGGGTTGACCGGATACACCGGCCCCTGGAAGCCACCATAGATCAAGTTGGCCACCACCTGTCTGCCGATGGTGCCCGGCCGACGACTGGCGCCGACCACCGCAATCGAACGTGGGCGGAAGATGCCATCGAGACCATCAGTGCGTGCCATGACCATGCGTACGAAGCCCTGCAGAGTAACGACGAGAGAAAGCGAACGGAACGCACACTTGCCTTGCGGTGCCGTCGCCGAATGATCTGCCGATGATGCCACCCTTCGTGCATGCGATGCGCCCGCACCAGTGGGTGAAGAACCTCCTGGTCTTCGCGCCCTTGGCCTTCACCGAGAAGGGACTGCTGTTCGAAGCCCAGGCCTGGCTCGCTGCGGTCTGCGCTTTCGCTGCATTCTGCTTGTCCGCCAGCTCGATCTACCTGCTGAACGACATCGTCGATCGCGAAGAGGACGCGCGGCACCCGAAGAAGCGTCTCCGGCCGATCGCCGCCGGGCGCCTCGCGGTTGGCACCGCGCGCCTGCAGCTGCTGGCGCAAGTGGCCGCCGCGTTCGGCCTCGCAGTGCTGGTCCCCGGGGGGCAGACGCTGCCGTTCTGGGTCTGGCCTGCGGCCTACCTGACGCTCAACCTCGCCTACTCGTTCTGGCTCAAACGCCTCGTCATCATCGACTGCATGTGCATCGCCGCCGGCTTCCAGCTGCGCGTGATGGCCGGGGCCGCCGCGATCGGCGTCAAGGCGTCGCACTGGATCCTGCTCTGCACGTTCTTCTTCTCGTTGTTCCTCGCGTTCTGCAAACGCTACGAAGAACTCGCCCGCCAATCGGAAGCCAGCGGCCGCACCCGGGCGACGATGGAGGACTACACGACGCCGTTCCTCAACATGCTGATCGGCCCGCTGGCGGCACTGAGCATCTTGACCTACGCCCTCTACACGGTGAGCCCCGAGACGCAGGCGACGCACGGCAACGACCGGTTGATGTACACGGTGCCGTTCGTCACCTACGGCGTGTTCCGCTACCTGTTCCTGGTCTACCGGAAGAGTGAAGGTGGCGACCCGGCCCGACTGCTGTTCCGCGACGTGCCGCTGATCGTGTCCGGCCTCGGCTACGTGGTCGCGGTCCTGGTCCTGTTGCGAGCCTGGCCTGCGCTCGGCTGATCGCGAATCCGCCCGGGCCGGGCTATGCTGCGCCGCCCGGTTGAAGTGATGTCGCAGCGTCTACCCCTGGATTCGTCTGCCCTCAGGGCCCGTTTCGCCGCCGACCTGGCGGCTGGCAAGACCGTCGCGTTGTCAGCCGACGAACTCGCCGACCCACACGTGCGGAGCTATCTGCCCGAGCTGCTCGACGAGATCAGCCGAACGCAACCCGAGGCATCACGCCCACCGATGCGCGTTCCGGGTTTCACTCTGCTCGGCGAAATCGGTCATGGCGGCATGAGCACGGTGTGGCTGGCGAAACAGGAAGTGCTCGACCGCCACGTCGCCGTGAAGATCGCGCCGAAGTGGGCCAGCGGCGATCCGAAGCGGCAGCAGCGACTGCTGCAGGAAGCGCGGGCGATGGCGCGAGTCGGCCATCCCAACATCGTCGCCATCCATGACATCGTCGAGATCGGCGACACGGTCGCGATCGCGATGGACTGGATCGACGGGCTGACGCTCGCCGCCATCGTGGCAGCGCTGAAGAAGGCACCTGGCGACAGCGATATGCAGCTCGTGCGCAACGCACTGGGCACCCCCGCCACGGCCTCGCTCGCAACCACGACGACGCAGTTCTTCGTGCGCATGCTGCGCGACATCGCCCTCGCCGTGCAACGCGTGCACGACGCCGGCCTGCTGCACCTCGACGTGAAACCGTCGAACATCCTGGTGCGCCGCGACGGCACGCCACTCCTGGCCGACTTCGGGGTCGTGCGTGAGATCGACCTGCAGGCGACGCACACGAAGACCTTCGCCGGCACTCCGGTCTACGCCGCCCCCGAACAGTTGCGCCGCGCCGACGCCGAGTTCGGCCCGCACACGGATGTGTATTCGCTGGGCATCACGCTCTACGAGGCGCTGACCCGCACCCAGCCGCTGCAACACCTCGGCCTGACCCGCATCCTGCACGACATCGTGAGCGGCCGCATTCCGCCGTTGAACCAGCAAATCGCGGCACCGGCCGACCTGGCCAACATCGTGCACAAGGCGATCGCTCCCGAGCCGGCGCTGCGCTACCCGACCGCCGCCGCCTTCGCCGCCGACCTGACCGCGTTCCTGGAGCACCGGCCGGTGTCGGCGCGGCCGCTGTCGCGCTTGCAGCGAATGCGGCGCTGGGCCCGCAACGAACCCTGGAAGGCTGGCCTCGCCGCGACACTGGCATTGCTGCTGCCGTTGCTGCTCGGGCTCGGCGTCTACGTGTGGACCCAGATGCCGGCCCTGACCGAGGCCGCCCGACTCGAGCAGTTGGCCAGGGCGAACCAGCTGAAGCAGGAGGCCTACCAGTCCTACATCAACAACACCAGTTCGGAGACCCACGCAATCCGCAAGCTGCACGAAGCGATCGAGGTCGATCCCGGAGAGTCGTCCCTCGTGTGCCTGCTGTCGTTGATGCTTGTTGTCGCCGATCCGGAGCTGGAACACGTACTGCAACGGCACGCTCGGGTGGTGGCGTCTTCGCGCGGCCTGCAGCTCTTCGCTGAGAAGGTCCGGCAACGCCGGTTCGGGTTCACCGCCGACGAAGTCGCGACGCTGCGCACGTCCACTTCGCCGACCGATCGCTACGTGCTCGCCCTCGACCGGCTGTTCGTGGCCGAGGACGCGAGTTACGAAGAGGTCTACGACGAAGCCTACAATTGCATGGTGCAGGCCGTGCTGCTGGCCGACTCGGACCCGCTGCTGCACGGGCTCGCCGCCTGGGCCGCGCTCCGGGGCACCCGCAGCGCGTCCTACCATGTGGAGGCCGTCACCCTCCGCAAGCGCTGGCCCAACGACCCGATCGCCCGACGCTGGCTCGCCGTCGCGAACGAACCGCTGGAGACGAAGGCACCTTCGTCACCCACGACGTTGGGCGAGGAACTTGTCACCGAGTTCCCGGACCACCCTGGTGGCTACGAAGTCCTGGCCGGGGTGTCCCTGCGCAGCACCCCGCCCGACTTCGACCGCACAATCCAAATGGTGGAACGGGCCCGTTCCGCCGGGGTCGGATCCGGAGCCTTGACCACGCTGCGGCTCTACGCCGCGGCTCTTCGGGACGGGAAAGCAGCTGCCGAAAAGGCTCTCGCCGAGACGCCCCCGGAGAACTTGTCGCTCACCCGGCGTCTGCGACTGATGCTGGTGGTCGATCCAGCCCAGGCGCGCAAGATGTGCGACGACATCCTGCTGGCGAGGCCGCGCCCCGACGACCTCGATGCCGTGATGCGCACCGCGGAGAGAATGGAGGACGAGGACCTCGCCGAGCGGGCCTGGCAACGCTGGCGCACGGCCTTCCCCGATCGGGTCCGTCATCACAACGCCCGGATCGGCGCGATCTATCCCGACCCGAAAATGCCGCAGGCGGAGAAACTCGCGGCCATGCGCGGGATCGCCGAACTGGCCGCGCAGATGACGCTGCGGCGTAGCCACCTGGCCAACAATGGCGCGGTCTTCCTCGTGGTTTTCACCACGACCCGCAACTGGAAGGCCCTGCTCGCCGTGGCCGAGCGCATCATCGAGTTCGGGAAGCCCGAGCAATCGGCCCAAGCACACGCGTACGCCGGCATGGCGGCATCGCGGCTCGGCCTGCGGTCCAAGGCAGCCGTGCACCTGGGAGCGGCAACGCTGTCGCGGGTCACCAGCAACTGGTACGCGAGTTCCCTGCTGGAGAAGGCCTGGCTCCTGTGCGAACCGGAAGGGCTGGCAGAGACCCGCAACCCGGTCAGCGCGCGCGAAGCGCTGACGGAGTTCGAGAGCCTGGTGCCGTCGATGCGGGGGCTGTCGACCGGCCCCTGGTACCGATTGGTCTCCGCCGAGGTCGCCTTCGCGAACGGCCACACGGAGGAGGCGATCCAAAACGCCACCAAGGGGCTGAGCCAGGGCCACCTCGACGGCCACGCCCCCGAGAACACCCGCGAAATGCTCGAAGACGCCCTCGAGCGCTACCGCCGCTGAACCAGACTCACGGCATCGGCACGACCATGAGCCGGGCCGCACCGCCCGCACCTTCGCTGGCGACAACCAGGCGGCCGTCGGCGAGCACGGTGAGCCCTTCCGGTTGCGGCAACACGGCAGCATCGAGTCGACGCAGTCCCAACAGGCGCCCCTCGTAGTCGACGCGCAAGACCGCGTGGTCCTTCGCCGACAGCAGCAGCAGTTCTGCCTTGCCGGGCATCACGGCGATCTCGCTGATCGTCAACTCCAGTTCGGCGCGTTCCTTGCCCTTGTCCGTCGTGCGCACCGGCACGTCCAGGCCGAGCGCCTCCGCCTGCCGCAACAAGGACCGCCGCTGCAGCACACACACCGGTGCCTCCGTCGCCACTCCCGTCGCCAGGTCGATCGCGAACAGCGCGCGCTGGTCGCGTTCGCTCTTGCTGGAACCGACGCCCTCCTTGGGCATGGCCAGCAAGCGGCGGCGCGACGCATCGAAGCACAGCGCTTCCCATTCGCGCGGACCACCCGGCAACCACGAAGAGTCCACGATGCGCCAGGTCCCCGCCGCATGCGCGACGCGCGCCAGGTACCCGTCGCTGCGCAGCAGCCAATAGTCGGCATCGACGCGCACCAACGCTTCGTAGTCCCCACGCTCACCGAACACCGCCGTGGTCGTCGGTCGGCGGCCCTCGATGTCGAACCAGAACAGCGCACCGAGTTCGTCCTGCAGGCAGGCGAGCGTGCCATCCGCCGCCTGGGTGATCGCCGATACTTCGCGCAGTTCCCTCGGCAACTCGCACACACCATCGGCGAGATCGTCGACCGGATCGGAGCCACAGGCAGCAACGACGAGCAGCAGAGCCACGCTCGCGACGAGTTTCCGCGCGGACACCTTCATCGGCCCGACTCGCGACGAGCCAGCATGAGGCAACGCACGGTCGCCAGCAGGAACAGCACCGTCGCCCAGGTCACGTTGCCGAACGCGAGCAGCTGGTTGCCGAGTCCCTTGCCGAGCAGATCCTTGGCCATCAATCCCACCACCGCACCAGCGGCGAACAGCACGATCGCCAACAGGTCGCGGCGACCGCGCAGCCAGCGATCGACCAGGAACGCGACCGGAAACAGCCACACGCAGAAGTGCGCTTTGCTGCTCTGCGGCGACAGCAGCACCATGCCGCAGGCGATCGCCGCCACTTCGCCGAGACCGACGCGACGCTGCAGCGCCGCTGGATCGACCGCCGCCCGCACCGCCTGACCGGCCGCCCGCACGCCGAACGCCACCACCGCGAGCACGGCGATCTGCAGCGCGATCTGCACCACCCGGAACAGCGTCGGCGACAGTTCGCACACGAGCACGTGGCCGGGCTGCCCGAGCACGAAACTCGGATCGGCGACCTGCACCGGCGTGAACAACCGCACCAGCGTGCCGCCGAGGCTCTGGTTGAGGATGCTGTGCGAATTCCAGGCGCCGGCCGCGCTGGCGGCGCCGCCCACTTCGAGCCCGCGCAGGTTGACGTCGTACCACGCGCGCCACCAGGACTGGCCGTCGACGCGCGGGAACACGAAGTCCGGCAGCACGGTCGCGGCGACGACCGTCGCCAGCAGAAGGCCGGTCGCGAACCACCGTCCGCGCACGAAGAACAGGCCGAGGAACAGCAGTGGCGTCGCCTTGATCGCCGCCCCGATTCCAGCCCACAGCGCCGCTGTGGCCCGGTTGCGACACCACGCCGCGGCCGTCAGCCCGACGAGGCCGGCGATGAACAGGTCGTGGCTCTGGTTGGTGAGCACCGAGGCGACGTGGCGACCGCCGACGATCGCCGTGACCACCCAGAACCAGACCAGGCGCCCCTTCGTCACGTCCGCTGCATCGCGGCAGGCGTAGCCATGCAGCCATCGCGCCAGCAACACGAGGATCACGAAGTTGACGGCGAACCACACCGGGGCCTGCCAGTCCTTCGGCACCCACGTCATCGGCACGAACGGCACTGCCGCGAACGGCGGATAGGTGAACGGCTTGTCGTCCGTGCCCCGGCGATAGATCTCGGCGCCGGCCGCCATGCGTTCGCCGCCGGTCACGTAGACGGGCAGTTCGCGGTCGTCCGCCTTGTTGGCGCGAAAGCCGAACCAGAACCCGCCGCCGACGAGGACGGCCAACAGCAACGGCCACAGCCACGCCCGCTTCGGCATCGCGGCGTTATCGCGGCGATCGCCGGCAGAGTCCAGGCACCCGTTCCTTGCACTCACCTCGACCAGCGCGGAACTTCACCGGCAGCGAACCTGCGCGATTGCCGTCCGTTCGGTATCCTCCCCCGCCCTCCTTTGCCCAGAACTCGAAAGACCCCCCGGCCAGAACGCCTTGGCGTGTGGCTGTTCGGCGCCTACGGCGGCCTCGCCACCACGGTCGTGGTCGGCGCTCGCGCGATCGCCCGGCGCCTCGCTCCGCCGCGCGGCCTCGCCACCGAACTGCCGGTTGCGGCCGGCATTCCGTTCCAGGATCTGGGCGACATCGTGTTCGGTGGCCACGAGATCCGGCACTCCGACTACGCGTCGTCAGCCGCCGAGATCCAAGCCCGCACCGGCTCACTGCCCCCCGAGTTGTTGCGCGCGCTGCGCAGCGACCTCGCCGCCGCCAGCAAGAACGTCGTCACCGGCGCCATGCCGAATGCGGGCCGCACCATCGACAGCCTCGCCGACCGCAAGGCAGTGCGCGAGCCTCTCGCGACGCAGGTCGAACGCATTCGCGACGACATTCGCGCCTTCGCTCGCCGCAATCGCCTCGACCGCGTGGTGTGCGTCAACCTCACCTCCACCGAACCGGCGCTGCGGCCCTCGCCGGCGCACCGTTCGGCCGCCGCGTTCGAACGCGCGCTCGCCCGCAACGACGTCAAGGCGGTGCGGCCGTCGGCGATCTACGCCTGGGTCGCCGCCACCGAAGGGCTGCCCTTCGTGCACTTCACGCCGAGCGAGTCGGCGTTCTTGCCGGCGATCCGCGAAGCGTTCGCGACGAGCGGCACGCCGTTCATGGGCCGCGACGGCAAGACCGGCGAGACGCTGGTGAAGTCGGCGCTGGCCCCGATGTTCGCCTACCGCAACCTGCGGGTGCTCAGCTGGCAGGGCTACAACATCCTCGGTGACCGCGACGGACGCGTGCTCGCCGACAAGGAAAACAAGAAGACCAAGGTGGCGACCAAGGACGCGCTGCTGCCGTCGATCCTCGGTTACCCGCTGCACACGCACGTCGGCATCGATTACGTGCCGTCGCTGCACGACCTGAAGACGGCGTGGGACTTCGTGCACTTCGAAGGATTCCTCGGCTTCAAGATGGCGCTGCAGTTCATCTGGCAGGGTTGTGACGCGATCCTGGCCGCACCGCTGGTGCTCGATCTGGTGCGCTTCGCGGATCTGGCGAAGCGACGCGGCGAGAGCGGGCCGATGCCGCACCTCGCGTGCTTCTTCAAGCAGCCGTTCGGCGTGCAGGAACACGACCTGCATCGCCAGTGGCAGCTGCTGGTCGCCTACCTCGATCACGTGCGCGCCGGTCAGCGCGGCTGACGCACGATGTGCGGCATCGTCGGCGCGCGGCACGACTGGTTGGTCGAGAACAGACTCGATCCCGAACGCGCCCTGCGCGACGCGGTCGCGACGATGGCGTGGCGCGGACCCGACGGCCAAGGCGTCGTCCGGGCCGGAGCCTGGTGGCTCGGCTGCGCGCGACTCGCGATCGGGCCGGCCCGCAGTCGCCAGCCGGTGGTTCGCCTCGGCGGCCGCTTCGTCGGCGTGATGAACGGCGCCATCACCAACGCGCGCGAATTGTGGCGGCACTTCCTGCCCGGGTTGGAGGGGCGACACGACTTGCCGAACGATGCGTGGCTGCCGGTGCTCGCGGTCGAACGCGGCAAGCACGAGATCCTCGCCCAGCTGCGCGGGCACCACGCGTTCGCGGTGGCTGACACGCAGACCGGCGAGCTGTTCACCGGCAACGATGAATACGGCGAGAAGCCGTGGTTCGAGTGGGTTTCGAACCAGGCGGGGCGTCCGACCCTCGTCGCGTTCGCATCGACGCCGGTGGCGCTGCGCAAGGTGGGCGCCCCAGCACCGCCGCCGGAGCACTGGCTCGCGGAGTGGTTCCGCTTCGGCTGGCGCCCACGCGAAGTGCCCCAGATGACCGACAAGCCGACCGCGGAGTGGCGTGCCAGGCAGGAACGGCGCGAACGGAGCCCCGAGGCCCCCGGCGTGCGCACGGCGCTGCTGACCAGCGTCGCGCGCTGCATCGACACACGCGTTCCGGTCGCACTCGCGCTCTCCGGCGGACTCGACAGCAGTTGCCTCGCCGTCGCGGTGCATGCGCACGGCAAACACGTCCCGGCCTACCAACTGCGCGCCGCCGGCGCGCCCGCCGCAGAACGCGATGCCGCGCAGGCGATCGCGGCCCGCACCCAGCTCGACCTGCGCCGCGTCGACGTCGACCGCGAAGTCGCCGACGCGTTGCCGTTCCTGACGGAATGCGCCGGCCTGCCGCTCGGCGATCCGTCGATCCTTGCGATGCACGCGTTGGCGCGCGCCGCCGCCGCCGACGGCATCCGCGTGCTCTTGTCGGGCGAAGGCGCCGACGAGCTGTTCCTCGGCTACCGCCGCTACCGGGCTCTGGCCCGGCTGCCGCGCACGACCTGGCTGCGGGCGCTCGCCCCGCAATGGTCGATGCGCTACGGCGCCCGCATGTTGCGGGCGATGACGGCGCCGGATCCAGCGACGGCACTGCTGGCGGTGACGCCGCCGGCCTTCGGCGCCGAAGTGCTGGCGCCCGAACTGGCGGCACAAGGCTGCTGGCGCGACGAGGCTTTGCATCCGGTGCTGCAGAGCCAGGACCGGGTGCTCGCGGCCCGCGACGCGGACCTTCGCGGCTACCTGCGCTTCGACCTGTTGCCGAAGGTCGACGTCGCCTGCATGGCCGCCGGGATCGAAGCGCGCGCGCCGTTCCTGGAAGGCGACTGCGCCGCCTTCGGCCAGACCCGGGACGCCCTCGGCAAACGACCGCTGCGCGCAGCGTTTGCGAACGACCTGCCGCCCGAAGTCCTGCGCCTGCCCAAGACCGGCTTCGCCCTGCCCCTCGACCGGTGGTTTCGCGGCGATCTTCCCTGGCTCGACCTGCTGCGCGAACCCACGACCTGCCAGCGCCGACACTTGCGACCGGGCGGCATCGCCCGTGCGATCGACCGGCACCGCTCCGGCAAGGCCGACCTCGGCCACGCCCTCTACCTCCTGGTCGCGTACGAGACCTGGCTGCGCAGCCCGGAAGGAAACACCGACTCGGTACCGACCGGGCCCGGGGGTGGCCCGTAGACTCCCGCGCCTTCGATTCCCCAACTTCCTCCGTTAGGAACATGAACATGAAGAAACTGCTGACTCTCGCTCTCTCGCTCGCCCTCTGCGCCCCGATCTTCGCCCAGCGTGGGGCCAAGCTCGAGCAATCGATCACGTCCGGCGACGTCAAGATGTCGCTGAACTACACGTCCATCCCGCTCAACGAAGGCAAAACCATGGCCACGTTGCTGAGCAAGGAAGGCGCCGAGATGCGCGCGGGCATGAACGAGCGCCTCGCCAACCGCCCGATCGCCACCTTCACGACCTCGGTCGACGTCAAGGTCGGCGAGCTGACGCTGGCCGCCGGCGAGCACAAGGTCTACTTCACGGTCGGCGACGACGCCGCCATCAGCATGAACTTCAAGTCGGGCGACAAGGTCCAGAGCACGAAGCTCACGCTGTCGAGCGAGTCGGGCCACGAGTCGAAGCAGCTGCTGATGTGCCTCTACGCCAACGACAAGGCCGGCGCCGGCGTCTACCTCGCGTTCGGCAAGCTGTCGGGCTTCGTCGACTTCGCCCCGGCTGGCAAGGGCGAACCGGCCAAGACCGGCAAGTGATCGCACCCGAGGTCACTGCGGCGGCAACAACCGCTGCAGGACTTCGGCACTGAGGCCGCCCGCGACCACGTCCGGGAAGGGGCCCTGTGGCGCACCGCCACCCGCGGCCGACCAACGCTGCAGCAGCGCCTCGGCCCGCGCCCGCAACTTCGCGGCGCACGCCAACGCAAACGCGTCCTGCAACTGCGCAAGGTTGTCGCCGCGCCGCGCCAGCTGGTCTTCGAGGGCCGCCAAGGCCGCTTCGCTCTGCGGCGAGGGCGCCGGCACACCGCGCAACACCGGCACCACGACCCGATCGACCGTGCCCGGCAACCCGAACCGCTCCCCCGCCGGCAGGTGCGCCATCACGACGGCCAGCATCTCCGCCATCGGACCGTGCACACGCCCGCGCGCGACGATCGATCGCGAATTGCCAAACGCTTGCCAACGCAGCACCAGGCCAGAATTGGTGGCGATGCCGCGCTCGCCCTGGACGACGTCGATGGTGGTGACGCCGAGCCGGTTGAGGCTGCGTGCGAACGCCCGGATGGAGACGGGCACCAACCGGTAGATCGCCAGCCGATCGAACACCGGCAGCGCGATGCCGGTCGAGGCATCGACGCACGAAGTCGAAGCGAGTCCGTAGGTGACTTCACCATCGGCGCAGAACCGCACGCGGCGCACGACCTGGAGCACCCCGTCGCGCAACTCGACCTCTTCCACTTCGCACACGAAGTCGGTCGGCGGCCAGATCGTCGGGGCGAGTTCGTCGCTGACGCAGCCGACGAGCAGCAACGCACACGCGACGATCGCCGACGATCTTTGCCAGGAAGAGTGGTGAGCAGGCTGCACGCGTCGGCTATTGTAGAAGGCCAATGGTCCTCATCCACGAGAAGATCACTGCTCTGCTGGAGCAGCGTCGCCTCAAGAAGAGAGATCTCGCCAGGGCCTTGGGCGTTTCGCCGCAGACGGCGACCGACATCTGCAAAGGGCGATCGGCGATCACGCTGCCGCACCTGCGCAACCTGGTCAGCTTCTTCGAAGTGCGCGCAGAGTTCTGGCTCGACGACGAACGCCTGGCCCCGGAAGAGCTCGATCACCTGGCGGCGCGCGGTTCGGCCCAAGCCTTGTCCCGCAGCGGCATGACGCAGCTGCCCGACCCCGAACGCTTCCTGCGGCGACTGCGCGCCTTCGTGCAGCAGAATCGCAGCGCGTTCACCACGATGTTCCCGGACCTGACCCCGGTCGAGCGGCAACTGCTCGGCCTCGCGGTCGAAGGCGACCGGGGCACGTTCGGCACGGTCGGCGCCGCCAACTGACGCACCGGCCGGCTGCCGTCGGCCACCGGACCCGCCCGGCCGAATGACATCGGCATGACGAAGGCCCCGACGCACGGTTGCGACTGCCCGGCAGCTTCGCGACCATGCGCGAATGCACCTGTTGCCAACGTTCGCTTCCCTCGCGCTGCTCGGAACCCTGGTGGCGCAAACCGAACCGCCGGCGGGGGTCGTCCCGAAGAAGCCGTTCACCATCGGCGCCGGCAAGCCGGTCGAGTCGCTGCCGAACGAGCCGCACCTGCGCAACGTGCGCCAACTGACCTTCGACGGCGAGAACGCGGAGGGCTACTGGTCGAACGACGGCACGCGGATCATCCTGCAGCGGCGCAGCGCCGACATGCCGGCTGACCAGATCTACGTGCTCGACATGGGCACCGGCGAGATGAAGCAGGTCAGCACCGGCAAGGGCCGCACTACCTGCAGCTACTTCATGCAAGGCGACGACCAGATCGTGTTCGCCTCGACGCACCATCACGGCGATGCGCCGCCGGTCGTGAAGATGACGGGCCGCGGCTACCAGTGGGCCATCCACCAGGAATACGACCTGTTCGTCGCCAAGCCCGACGGTAGCGAACTGAAGCAACTGACGACCGGCGCTGGCTACGACGCCGAAGCGACGGTGTGCGCAGTCACCGGCGCGATCGTGTTCACCTCGACGCGCGACGGCGATCTCGAGCTCTACACGATGGAGCGCGACGGCAGCAACGTGAAGCGCATCACCAACCGGCCCGGCTACGACGGTGGCGCGTTCTTCTCGCGCGACGGCAAGAAGCTCGTGCTGCGCTCGGCGTTCCCGAAGACCCCCGAACAAGCCGCTGACGATGCGCAGCTGCTCGGCCAACAACTGGTGCGCCCCTCCAACATGGAGATCACGGTGTGCAACCGCGACGGCAGCGACTTCGTGCAGGTGACCAAGAACGGCGCCGCCAACTTCGCGCCGTACTGGGTGCCCGGCGACAAGAAGATCATCTTCTCGAGCAACTTCCGCGGCATGGAGCTGATGGCGAAGACCGGCGACCACAAGCAGGCGCGCAACTTCGACCTGTTCGTCGTCGACGCCGATGGCCAACACATCGAGCAGATCACCGACAGCCCGATGTTCGACGGCTTCCCGATGTTCTCGCCGGACGGCCGGCATCTGGTGTTCGCGAGCAACCGCTACGGCGCGAAGGAAGGCGAGACCAACCTGTTCGTCGCCGAATGGGTGCAGTGAGTCCGGTCTGACGCGACGGCAAGCTCGCAACCCACGGCATTGGGCGGGCTTCCAGGTTTGTCCCAGGCTTTGCAACGGCTTCATGGTGCGGGCCGATGCTCGGCGCCATGGACTACGAACTGCTCGAAGGCGTTACCTGCGCCGGTTCGGACCTGACCGCCCGCCTGCTCGCTGAGCTCGCCGCCGCCACGGTGCGCCTGGACGACGCGGAACGAAGGATGCGCAATGCGGCGATCTGCGGCATCCGCCCGGCCGCAGCTCTGCGCGCCGAACACGTGCTGTGCCGGCGCTACGTCGCTTCGCTGAAGCAGATGCTCGCCGAGATGCCGCCGTTCGAAGGAGGTCGCCATGTTGCGACTGCTTGAACGCGACTCGCACGGGCATCGCCTGCGCGATCTGCTCGGCCGCTTCCGCGACGAAGAACTCGCTTTGGGCGAAGCACTGCGCGCGAGCCAGGAGGAACTCGAATCGGTGCAACACGCAGCGGCGCGGCATCGCGTCGATCTCGAGGAAATCCAACGGCCGCTGATCGCGCGCTGCACCGAACTGCAGACCCGGTGCGATGATTTGGCCACCGAACTCGTGCACGTGCGCATGGCCGTGGCCGGCGCCTGCGAAGAGCTGACCGCCTTCGACCGCGACCGCTTCGAACGGCATCGCCGCGGCGAGCCGCTGCTGACAACCGCCTGATCGACGAAGCGTCTGCCGCCACCGAAGCGGCGTTCGCCAAACGCACCGGCGCGTGACCGGTGCGGACGGTCACAGTCGTTCGAGCTCGACCTTGCGGAACTCGCAGGGCGCCGCCTCCGCTTGCAGGGCGATCTGGCCCTTCTCGGCGGTGCAATCCGTGCCGGCGTTCACCAGGGTGCCGTTGACCCAGATCGTGATCGCGCGACCGCGGCACTCGATCACCATCGTGTTCCACTCGCCCTTCGGCTTTTCGCTGTCGTCGGTGAGGTTCTTGATCCGGCGCGCCTTGCTGCCGTCGACGCCCCAGTTCGCCTTCGGGCCGCGACGCTGCTCCATGTCGGGCACGGTCACGTCCTCGCCGATGCACCAGAAGTCGCCGGCGTTGTTGACGTGCAGTTGGCACTCGACCGACTGCGGGAACATGCCGTAGAGGCGACGCGGCGTCGACGAATGCACCAGCACGCCGCAGTTGCCCGGTTCGCCCGGCCAGCGCCACTCGACGGTCAGCTTGTAGTTGTCGTACGACGCGTCGGTGATCAGGTGGCCTTCGGGCTTGCCCTGACTGACCAGGATGCCGTCCTTGACCACGAACGATGGCTCGACCTTGGCGCCGTTGTCCGCGGCGGGAACGTCGGCATGCCAACCGGCGAGGTCCTTGCCGTTGAACAACGACACGGTCTTGCTGGCGGAACCGCCGCACGCGGCAAGGGAGATGAGGAGGAACGGAACGACGAGGCGCAGCACCATGCCGCGAACCCTACGTCGCTGCCGTTCCGATGCGAGCGTTCAGTAGACGAACGCGATCGACGGCTGCGACACCGCGAAGCCGTTGACCGGTGAGAACGCCACCGCCTGCCAGGCCAACTCGACGCCGAGCAGAGACTGCAGCGACGGCACTGCCACGGACGCGGTGAGAGGTGGCGCCACGCCGAGCGCCGCCCACAGATGCCCCGCCGGCTCGATCCACAGCGAGTCCTGCGCTCCCGGCAACACCAGTTCGGGCCCCGGCAACCCGAGCACGAGCACCAACACGTCGCCGGCGACTCCGTTCGCGGTTGCCGTGATCGAACCACCGAGCGGCGCGCTCGAACTACGCACGTCGGGCATCGCCAACACGACCGCCGCCGGCGTCGACGTGACCGCTCCCGCCAGCGTCACGCTGGGTGCCAACCGCAAGCTGCCGGTGCCGGTCACCGCCGCCTCCTGCACGGTCATCGCGCCACCGACCAACGAACTCTGGCCGCGTACCGTCACCGTGCCTCCGAACAAAACCATGGCGGGCTGGTTCTCGTACGGAGCGGCCGGCACTTGTCCACCAAGACAAGCGAGCGGACACATGCCCGAGCCCCCACGCACGACACACTGCATCAAGTGCACGTTGCTGCCGGACCCAACACTCAATCCCGGCGTCGCGTACGCGTTCCCCTGCAGCGACGGCCAGATCGCACTGCGCCCGCGGATCGTCGATGCTTCGGCAACGAACAGCCCAGTGCCGACAGCGGCTCCGGAGTCGATCGTGCAGTTGCGCAGTTCGACGTGCGTCGAACCGGACACGTTGAGCCCCCTTGGTCCGTTCGTGTTCCAGGGCGGCGACGCCGTGACCTGTTCGAAGACGACACGTCCCTGGCAACCGCTCACCGAGATCGCGCCGTAGAAATTGAACATGGCCGTGCCGATCACGAACCCGCGCACCAGCGTGCGCTGGGTCGGCAGCGTGTTCACCACCCGGATGCTGCCCTGCACGATCTGCACGCCCGCACCGCCGAGAATTGCTAGCCCTTTGGCGGCAACCAGCACGTCGCCGACATAGCCACCAGGCCGTACCAGCAACGTTGCGCCATCGGGCGCTGACGCCGCTGCCACCACAAGGCTCGTGTAGTTCGTGCCCGGCCCATTGTTGGCATCGACGATGAGCAACTGCGCCGTCAATGGACCCGCGAAGAAGAACGCCATGAGCCCCAGGATCTTCATGCTGCAAGGCTCGTCTGGGCCGTCGTCGCCGTCAAGGCGCCAACCGTTCAATGCACCAGGCCGCGCCGTCGCGGACATACCGGAAGCGGTCGTGCAGCCGCCCGTCACGCCCCTGCCAGAACTCGACCGCAGCCGGCACCAGCACGTAACCGCCCCAGTGCGGCGGCCGTGGCACGGTTCCCGCTCCCACCTGCTGCGCCAACGCTTCGACGCGGCGTTCCATCTCGTCGCGATCGGCGACGACGCGACTCTGCGGCGACGACGCGCTGCACAGCTGAGCCCGGCGCGGGCGGCTGGCGAAGTAGGCATCGGCAGCCGCTTCGGGTGCGGCCTCGATCATGCCGGTGATGCGCACCTGACGATTGCGCGGCGCTGGCCACCAGAACGTCGCCGCGGTGCGCGGATTCGCCGCCAGCTGCGCCCCCTTGTCACTCTGCTTGTTGGTGAAGAACGCGAAGCCGCGGGCGTCGAGTCCCTTGCACAGCACGATGCGGCAGTGCGGCTGACCATCACGATCGACGGTCGCGAGCGCCATGCCGTTCGGTTCGTTCACGCCGGCTTGTTCCGCCAGCGCGAGCCATTCGCGACAGAGCAGGAGCGGATCCGTTGGCAGATGCTGGCGATCCAGCGGTGCATCACCGTATTCGATGCGGAGGCGGGAGAAGCGATCGTCGCCCATGCCTGCAATGGTAGTCGCGGCGCGATGCCATCCATGCGCAACTCGACGTAGTTCTCGGGCTCCGGTGGGAAGGCGCCCGCGGCTACCATCCGCTCATGCGAACCCTCAGCGTCGCTGCCTTCACTTGCCTGTCCCTGCTCTCCGCATGCGGCGGCTCCAGCGCCGGCGCCTCGGCCCCGACCACCGAACTCGGCGTCGCCTTCGCGTTGCCGCGCTTGCTGGTCCTCGGTGTGCAGTCGTCGCGCACGATGGTGGCCGAAGGCGTGTGGTTCGCGACCACGCAAACCGGCGCCGGCCTGATCGGCCAGGTGACGCGCACTGGCACCATCACCGTGAACGGCAGCGGCGCCGCCTACGAGCCGACCCCCACCGAGAAGCTCGTCGTGCGCGGCCTGCCCGAGGCCCACGAGTTCGAGGCGATCCAGGTGATGGGCAATGCCCAGGCCGCCGATGCCCAAGCGTGGCTGAGCCAACCGCATCACCTCAGCTACACGCATCGCCTCGCCGGCCTCGGCGAACTTCGCATCGACGAAAAGTTCGACGGCGTGCAGTTCCTCGTGACCATCCGCGGCCATGCCATGATCGGCGCGCAGAAGTACGACCTCGACCTCGCCGTGCGCGGCACCACCGGCGGCAACAGCGACTCGAACGGCCGCGAATCGCAGACGAACCACACCATCACCGGCAGCATGCGCAGCGACGGCACCGAGATCGTCGTGCTCGAACAGCACGTGGTGACCTTCGCGTCGGCGATGTCGCTGCGTCTGCTGCATTCGCAGCGCGGCTGGGCGAGCCAGGTGCGTTCGGCGATCGGCAACTCGCTGCGCAGCCGCGGGGCCGAATGGCGCTTCGTCGATGTCGTGGTCGAGACCGCCGCGAAGGAAAAGGGCGGCCAGCGCACCGACGAACTGGTGTCGTGCACCGGCAAGCTCGTTCGCGACGACCGAACGATCGGGCCGATCGAGGTGCGCGACGGCATCGCCAGCGTGACCGGCGACGCGACGGTGATCCCGCTGCAGATCCCGTGGGCGCGCTGAACCGCGCCGGGAGCTCGCCGCGACGGCGAGCTCCCACGTTGGTCACTGCACCTGCGTGACGCTGCGCACCGCGTTGCTGAACAGGAACCCGCCGCTCTCGCCGTTCACCAGCGGGAAGGCCGGATCGAACAACGCCACGGCCTGCGCGGCGATCGCAAAACCCGGCGCGAACACCGGCGCAAAGAACGTGAACGGCACCGCGTTCGTCGGCGCGAGCGTGACGGCGGCACCGATACCGAGGTCGAGCGTCGAGATGTAGACCATGCAGCCCGGCACCGTGGTCAAGATGCCCGTCATGTCGAAGCCACCCGGCAGCGGGTTGACGCTCAGATAGAGCGCCGACAAGTAGAGGCCCGAGCCCGGCACGAACTCGGGGATGTTGCCGATGGTGTAGGTCACCGTGGTGCTCGGGTTGATGACCGGCGCCGGCGACGCCGACAGCGTCAACGGGGCCAGCGTGGTCGGCGGCACCAGGACGAACGGCGTCACCGACGACAGCGTCGACGACACCGGGACCGCGCTGACTCCGGCAAGCGTGCTGCCCACCACCATCGTCGTCGTGTTCGTGCTGACCGCCATGCTGACCCACACCATCGTCACGTCACCGGTGGTCAGGTTGATCTGCCACTGGAAGGTCGCGGGGTTGGTCGTGGCGTATTCGTAGACGCCGTCGAAGGTGACGTAGAGCACACCTGCGGCCTCTTCCGTCTTGATCAGGCCACTGCCCGCGATGGCCGGGTTGAAGTCGCGCCAGTTGTACCAAGCGAGGCCGGTGGCCGTCGCCGTCGCCGCCAGGGAGGCAATGTAGGCCGTGCCCTGGTTGCCGACCGCGGCGGCGGTCAACACACCGTTCGACGAGATGGTCCACTGCGGTGCCGTGCCACCCGGCACCGGCGGCGCCACCGACGGCGAGAACGTGGCGACGACGTCGTCACCCGTGGCCAGTACCGTGGCCGCCGGAGTCGGCGGCACATAGAGCAGACTGGCGACACCGGGCACCCAGTTGGCGATGTAGCCATTTCCCGCCAGGGTGAACAACAGCACGTTGCCATCCAACGCTGCCTTGGCCGCCGGCGAACCAGCGAACGACTGCATCAGGCTGCTGCTCGTGTCCGGAGCCGAGTAGTTGTGGCAACCGGCGCCGAAGTTCTGGTTGTAGGCCACCGACAGGTCGCGGATCTGCAGGCCCGTGAAGTGCGGCGCCAGCACATTGGTCGCGATCGGGTGCGTGCCCTGGATGAGCAGCCACGTCTCCGCGCCGGGCACGTAGGTGAACGTTCCGGTGCAGTGCGTTCCGAACTGCGTGTCCGGCGAAGCGATCGCCGGCGCGTTGTCGGGGTCCGCGTCCATGGGCGCCGACAGCGGGCCCTGCAGCATGGTGGCGACGTTGGTGACTTCACCGCCGCTCAGCGTGGCCGTGCCGTACGCCGAGCTCAGGACCATCTGGCGGTCGTAGAGCACGTTGGTCGGAGTGCCCGTGCGCTGGTCGGTGAACCAGACCTGGATCGCGTAGGTACGGCCCGCAACCAGCGGGGCGACGTTGTCGATGCGGATGCCACCCCAGCCGGTCGGGTTGGCGGCCGGCGACGTCTGCATGGCCAGCGAGTTGCCGAGCAGCTTGTTGTACTCGATGTTGCCGGTCGTCGAATTGTTCAAGCCGCCGTTGATGTAGCCGGCCCAGCCGGTGGGTTGGAAACCGCCCGCGAAGGTGACGCCGTTGACGGTCGCTGGGATCGCGACGATGCCCGGTTGGTGGGCGTTGGCGGCGAAGACGAAGGCGCCTTCGACGCTGACGTCGGTCGGGGCGACGCTCGGGAGGACTGGGCCCCACGTGATGGTCTGGGCCGTGGCGGCGCAGGCCAGAGCGGCGGCAACGAGAACGGAGCGTGGTGCTGTGCTGGACATGGTGGAGTCGCGGATCGAGGCTGGGATTGGGGAGTCGTGCGGGTCGGTTGCGACGCGTTGCTCCGCCGAGGGCGCGAAGTCTATCGAGTGCCGGAGTCACGATGACGTGCGCGTGTACGCAGGAGTGCACCACGTCTGTCGCGATGCGGACCGTGGTGCGGCGCGATCTACGGCACGGCGCACTTCCGGGAGTTCAGCGCAACGTTCCTGGTGGCTTGAAGAGCAGCTGGCCTGGCCGGCGCACAAGGGCAGCGACGGGCCGCACCTCCATCACCCACAACCGGCTCTTCGCCGCGCCGAGACTTGAGCTCGCGAAACTGCTGTGGATCGCCGCAGGATGCCAGCGCGCGCGCAGCAGTTGCGCCCCGACCATGGCCGAACCGGTCAGCTCGATGCTCTCGATGGTCCCCGGACCGGTCGGCGACAACACCAGGTCGACGCGGCCGACCTTGGACGTCACCTCCCAGGCAGTGCCTCTGGCTCGTCGGCATCTCGGCACTGCTACTGTCCGTCGTGGTGGCGAGGTGGCTCGGCTGGCGCTGTGGCGCACTGTGGCCGTGAACGGCACGACGGCGCCATGCGCCGGACACCGCGGCATCGCATCGGCTGGCACCGGCCAGTGCTACCGCACCTGGCTTCGGACTGGTTTGCCGTTCGCGAGCTTCTTGCACTTCTGCGTACATTCTGCGCGCATCGGTCCTTCCGCAGGTGGGCACCTATTCCGCCCGCTCTGGAAACCGAGATGCCACTCTCCTACCGCCAAACCATGCGCGTCCTGGCCCTCGCCGTCGCGCTGCTCCCGATCGCCCCACTGGCTGCGCAGAACTGCAACCTGCTCGCAATGGAGGCCGCCACCACCACCACCTCGACCTTGTGGGACATCAGCAAGGTGACCGGCGCCGCGTCGAATCCGCGCACCGTCAACGCAACTCCGTTCCGCGCGCCGACCGAGATGGCGTTCGGCCTCAACGGCGTGCTCTACGGCGTGTCGCAGGGCACCACCGGGGACTGGCCGGCTGGCGGCAAGCTGTGGTCGATCAACCCAACCACCGGCACGCCGACGTTCATCGCCAACCTGACCCAGTGGCTGTCCGTCGAGGGCGACCTCGCCGTCGACCCGATCAGCGGCAAGCTCTACGCAATCACCGGCATCGGCGATCTGTTCACGATCAACACCAGCACCGGGGTCTGCACGACGGTCGGCACCTTGGCGTGGAGCGACTACTCGGCGATGACGTTCGATGCGGCCGGCGAAATGTGGATCTGGGACACGTTCACCCAACAGCTGATGCACGTCGACAAGACCAACGGCGCCGTGCTCGGTTCGGTGACGACCACGCCGTCGCCCGGTGGCGGCATTGGCAGCCTGATCTTCGACCCGATGAGCGGTGACTTCTTTCTCGCCGCTGGCTCGACCTCGCCGAAGATCGGCACGGTCAATCCCAACACCGGCGCGTTCACGCTGAAGGGCCCGATGACCGGCATGGGCGGTGTCTATTCGATCGAGATCGACAAGCGCGCCTGTGCTTCGGTGACGAGCGACGGCGTCGGCTGCGTCACGCGCTTCGCGTCGTTCTACGAATCGATGACGGCGACGGCGATGGACCTTGCGGGCAAGCGCGTCGTGGCCACCGCGAACAGCGGCGGCTACTCGCTGCAGACCCTGCCCGGCAACGGCATCTCGTTGGCGGCCGCGGCGGTGATGCTGCCGCTCGGCAACGACGACAGCATCGTCTTCGGCAGCTACGGCCTGTGCATCGGTTCCAACGGCTGGGTGGCACGTGGCCCCGGCAACTCGATCGCGCCGGTCCCGCAACCAGCGGTGCTGCTGAACCAGATCAACCAGCAGATCAGCGCCTGGACCGACCTCGATCCGAGCGATCCGGCAAGTGGCTTCGTCTACTACCACGAGCCCGCGCCAGGTGTCGCTCGCGTCGTCTGGGCCGGCGTCATCGCGCCCGGCAACTTCGTCCCCAACTGGTTCCAGATCACCTGGAACGTGTTCAGCGGCGATTGGGAGATCGAGTTCGGCACGCTGGCGACGAACAATCCGACGCCATGGCTCGTCGGTTACTCGCCCGGTGGGCCCAGCCTCAATCCCGGCCCCAGTGACGTCTCGACGTTTGGCGCGCCGACGCACCTGCTGAGTGCGTTCGACGTGTTGCCACTGACGATCGCCGCGATCGGCCGACCGGTGCAGCAGAACGTCGCCGTGCAGTTCAACGCGACCACCACCAACGTCGAGCCGACCGCTCTGCTGCACATCGGCATCATCGGCTTGACCGACCCGCACCTCTCGTTGGCCTTCCTCGGCCTGCCCAACGACTGCTGGTTGCACGCGAGCCTCGACGCCTTCACCACGCCGGTCTGGTTCCCGACCACGACGCAGAATTGGAATGTGCTGACGTTGCCGGCGCTACCGGCGTCGGTGAACGGCTTCGTGTTCCACACGCAGGCGATCACGTTCGACAACAACGGCCTCGGTCCGACGACGCGCGTCAGCAACGGCCTGAAGTGTGTGGTCGGTCTCAACTGAGGCCGGCTCGCCGAGGAGCACCAGCGCGATCGACCGCGGTCCGGCATGCTGGTGCGTCACAGCGACATCGAGCAGGTCACGCGACCAGGGACCTGCGAGCGTGCCGTCATTTGCGCGGCCAGACGTTGTCCTGCTTGTCGCCGTCGGGGAAGCGCCCGGCGGGATCGAGCGTGATCTTCTCGATCTTGCGCGGCCCGAACTGCAGGCGAGCCTCGAAGGTGCGGCTGCCGCCGAACCACACGTCGACGGGCCAGGTCACGATCGCCGAGCCGTCGGCGCCGATCTTGGCATTGGCCATCGTCCCGAGAGCGGGCCCGTCGCTCGCGAACTCGACTTTCAGCACCACGGGAGACGGCATCTGCCCAGCCTGGCGCACGGTCACCACCGTGTCCGAGCCCGAGCCGCGCACGCCCTCGATCGAGCCGTCGACCGACTCCGTGGTCCACAGCCAGTAATACCAGAACCAGCCGAGATCCTGCCCGAGCGCGTTGCTCATGAAGAACGCGAAGTCCCACGGCGACGGATGCTTGAAGGCCCAGGTCCGCGCGTACTCGCGCATCGCCAGCTGCACCGCTTCGTCGCCGACGATGCCGCCGAGCATCGACAGCATCATCGGCGCCTTCTGGTAGGCCTGGAAGCCGTACTGGTTGCCGGCGTAGTTCGCGTTCCACATCAGCGGCGGTTCGGCTTCGTTGCCGCTCAGCTGGCCGTAGCTCTGGCCGCGACCGTCGAGGCTCGGCGCTCGGCCGCGACGATGCGCACCCGAGAGGATGTTCATGTACGAATCGAAGCCCTCGTCCATCCACCCGTACATCGTCTCGTTGGTGCCGACCATCATCGGCCACCACTGGTGCGCGGTCTCGTGGTCGGCCGCACCCGCGTTCGAGTTGATGACCATCGGGTACTCCATGCCCGCACTCGGGCCGTCCTGCATCGTCAGCTGCGGGAACGGGTACGGCACCCAGAGCCCCGAGTAGAACTCGAGCGCGTGCCGTGCGGTCTCGCCGGCACCGCGGAAGCGGGCGGCGCGCTCGGGCAGGTGCACCATGTGGATCGGGACCGGCCCCTTGCCCGGGATCGTGGCGCGCGTCGCCTTCCAGACGAAGTTCTCGGCCGTGGCCCAGGCGAAGTCGTTGACGAGGTCGGCGACGAAGTGCCAGACGAGACGGTCGCCGGCCGCGGTCGACTTGCCCGGTCCGACTTCGTCAGGGCCGACGATGGTGATCTCGGCGTCGCTGTCGAGCACCTTGGCGAGCCGCTCGCGCGCGGTGGCGGTCAGGACCTCGTTGGGATTCTGCAGCACGCCCGTGCCCGTCACGATCCAGCCGGCGGGCACCGAGAGGCGCACGTCGAAGCGGCCGAAGTTGTTGTAGAACTCGGACGGTCCGAGGTACGGGTTGGTGTCCCAGCCGTTCAGGTCGTCGTACTTGGCCAGCCGCGGAAACCACTGGGTCGGTTGGAACAGCGTGTCGCTCCAGCGCTGCGTCATGCGGTGGCCGCGGCCGCCGTCGCCCCCCGGCAGCTTCGTGCGCCACTCGACCTCGAGCACGGCCTTGCCCTTGGCGGCGATCGGCTTGCCGAGGCTGATGGTCGCCACGGTCTGGTCGAGACCGCTGACGCTGCTGGTCTTGGCCGCGTCGTCGCCACCGCCGTCGCCACCACCGCCGCCGCGGCCGGTCCGGCGTCCAGGACGCGCGGCCAGATCGATCGGCTCGCCATCGATCGCCAACCGCGTCACCACCATGCCATCGGTCGTCTCGGCCGGTACCGAGGAACCGCGCTGCACGCGGTCGCGGAAGATGTTGTGGTCGAGCCGCAGCACGAGCCGCGTCAGTTCCGACGGGCTGTGGTTGTGCACGACGATCTGCTCCTTGCCGAGGATCGACTGCGTCCCGCGGTCGAGGTGCGCTTCGATCGTGAAGTCGGTCTGCAGCTGCCAGTAGTTCGGCCCGGGCTGGCCCGTGAAGTCGCGCGTGCCAGCGGCGAACGCGCGCTGGATCGAGTCGGTCAGCGGCACATCGCGGCGGATCGCGCGCGTCGAGGACTCGAGTCCTTTGCGCAGCAACTCCGGGGCACGGGCGACCACGTCGGCGGGCACGCTCTGCGCGTGCAGGAGGCCCGGTGCCAGGGATTGGGCAAACGCGGTGGCGAAGGCGAGGGCAGCTGGTCGGAACATCAGGGGGTCTCCGCGATCGGCCGGGAACGGCGAATCGGCGGCGAATCTAGCGGAGGGTCAAACCGCGTCCGACCGCGGAAGTGCACCGTTATTGGCGAACGCGAAGGGCCCCAGCAACGCGTTGCCCGGGTCAGGCTCGCAGGGCGCCCGGGAACAGCACGTGGTTCTCGAGGTGGATGTGTTCCATGATCGCGCGTTCGAACTCGGCGAGCCCGAGGTAGAGCGCGCGCCAGGTGCCGCAGGCTCCCGGGGGCGGCACGAACGCGTGCGCCAGCGTGCGCAGGCGCGCGAGATCGCGGCCGTGTTCCTCGTGCTCGGCGGTCAGGACCTGGATCGGCGCCACCGCACGGGCCGCCGCGCCCGCCATCAGCATCGGGAACAGCACCGTCTCCTCCTTCTGCATGTGCTGCTCGAGCCGGCCGGTCATCGCCTGCAGGTGGGCTGCGAGGCCGCGCGGGCAATCCGGCTTGTCGGCGTGCACGTGTTCGACCTTCGCCGCCATCGCCAGCAGGCGCGGCAGTTCCTGGCGATGGCCGGCGTGGAAGTGGTCGTCGCGCATGTCACTTCTTGCCGCTCTCCTTCTTTGGAGCCGTGACGTTCCACAGCTTGATCGACTTGTCGACGCTGCCCGACGCCAGCCGCTTGCCGTCCGGACTGAACGCCACGCCCCTGACCGGGCTGCTGTGCCCCTGCAACGTGAGCGACTCCACGCCGCTCGCGGCGTCCCACACCTTCACCGTGTTGTCGAAGCACGCCGACGCCAACCATTTCCCATCCCGGCTGAAGGAGAGGCAATTGATCTCGCTGGTGTGCCCGCTCAACGTGAGCAATTCCGTTCCCTTCGCGGCGTCCCACACTTTCACGGTCTTGTCGCCGCCGGCCGACGCCACGCGTTTCCCGTCCGGACTGAACGCCACGCACATGACGTAGCTCGTGTGCCCTTTCAAGGTGCGCAACTCCGCTCCGCTCGTGGCGTCCCACACCTTCACGGTCTCATCCAGGCAGCCCGACGCCAGTTGTTTCCCGTCCGGGCTGTAGGCCACGCTCCAGACTTCGCCGGTGTGCCCCTTGAGGGTGAGCAACTCCGTTCCACTCGTGGCGTCCCACACTTTCAATGTTTTGTCCGAGCTCGCCGACACCAGCCGTTTCCCGTCCGGACTGAAGGCCACGCAATAGCCCCCCATGGTGTGCCCAGTCATTGTGAGCGACTCTTCTCCGCTCGTGGCATCCCACACCTTCACCGTCTGGTCGAAGCTCGTCGACGCCAGTCGTTTCCCGTCCGGGCTGAACGCCACGCCCGAGACCACCTTGGTGTGCCCCTTCAACGTGAGCAATTCCTCTCCGGTCGCGGCGTCCCAGACCTTCACCGTCTTGTCCGAGCTGGCCGAAGCAAGCCGCTTGCCGTCGGGACTGAACGCCACGCTGTAGACCCGGTTCGTATGCCCGTTCAACGTGAGCGGCTCGGCGGCGGCCGACTGCGCGCGGGCGAGAGCCATGCACACGACCACCACGCCCAATGCGGTGGGGAATTTCGCGGCCCACGAACCAAGGCCAAACCGGCCTGCACCTGACAAAGTGATTCTCATTTCCAGCTTCCTCGTTCCGC
>SXGT01448363.1_pt1 | contig 32850 bp, 31 predicted proteins | sample 3176221 | NCBI WGS metagenome assembly SXGT01 (sample SAMN11356862, study PRJNA531348) | freshwater metagenome | isolation source: freshwater sample F1-120 | place: China: Fuxian Lake, Yuxi | collected 2017-12-25
GGCGTGGGCAGCGTGGCGGTGACTCTCCTGGCCCAGCAGGGCTACACGGTGGCCGCCAGCACCGGCAAGGCCGACCAGCACGACTATTTACGCCAATTGGGCGCCAGCCAGATCCTCAGCCGCGACGAGGTGAGCCTCAGCGGCGAGCGCCTGCGGCCCCTGCTACGCGGCACCTGGGCTGGCGCGGTGGATACGGTCGGTGGCGCCACCATGAGCTATCTCCTGCGCACCACCAACACCGGTGGCAGCATTGCCCTGTGCGGTCTGGTTGGGGGCCACGACTTTGCCGGCACGGTGATTCCGTTTTTACTGCGCGGCATCAATGTCCTGGGGATCGACTCCGCGACCTGCCCGATGGCCTATCGCCAGAGCATCTGGCAGCGCCTGGCCACGGATTTCAAGCCACAGCACCTGGCGCAGATGACGCAGGTCATCACGCTGCGTGACCTGCCGACGGCGATTGCGGCGATTTTGCAGGGGCAGGTGAAAGGGCGCATTCTTGTGACTCCGCAGACTGCATAAGAAGGACGATGCCATGTCTGTAGCGCCTATCATGAGCACCGAGACGTTACTCGCCGCCATCCAAAACGGTTTGCAGCCAACCTATCTCTTCTTCTGGGGCCATCGTCCGCGCCCCGACGGTTCTATCGGTGCCTCATGCCTGAGTCAGTGGTGGGCCGCGCCGTTTACCGTCGAGGGCATCACCTATGCCACTGCTGAGCATTGCATGATGGCGGAGAAAGCCCGCCTGTTTGGGGATCACCGGGCGTATGCACAGATCCTGGCCGCCTCGCATCCTGAGGTGGCCAAAAAGCTCGGGCGCACCGTGCAGGGCTTTGAGGAACAACGCTGGGTACAGCAGCGGGATGCCATTGTGGTGCAGGGCAACATGGCGAAATTCGGCCAACATGCGGCACTCCGACGTTTTCTCGTGCAGACGGGTGAGCGCATCCTCGTCGAAGCCAGTCCGGTGGATCGCGTCTGGGGCATAGGCCTGGCCGCCGATGCCCCAGCAGCCACCCGTCCGGCGCAATGGCGCGGGCTGAATCTGCTGGGATTTGCGCTCATGCAGGTGCGGGCGCACCTGTGCCACGGGACATGTCCCTGACGGCATCCTGCGCAGGGAGACTGCCATGAGCGGGGAGGGGGTCCGTATGCACGCAAAGAACGCGACGTTATACGAGCATGATTTGTACGCCTGGACTCAGGCGCAAGCCGCGTGCTTGCGGGACGGGGCCTGGGACGCGCTGGACCTCGCACACCTCATTGAGGAGCTTGAAGACGTGGGCCACAGCCAGCGCGATGCCCTCGCCAGCCATCTGCTGGTGCTCCTGACCCATCTGCTCAAGCTGGCCGTCGCCGCACACCTCCGGCCAGTGGACTTGGCGCGCGCGGGGCGGGGCTGGCGAACGACTTGCCGCACTCAACGACGCTTGCTGGCCAAGCGCTTACGCCGCAACCCGAGCTTGTGGCCGACGGTTCCCGAGGAATGCCTGGAAGCGTACATCATCGCCAGAGACGAGGCCGCCACCGCGTTGGAGGTCGACGAGACGGCGTTCCCACCGACGTGTCCCTGGACCCCGGCACAGATCCTGGATGAAGCGTTCTGGCCCGAAGAGGGCGGGGCGCCAGCCCCACGCTGAAATGGCAAGGCTTGCGATACGATTTGGAACTGCTGCAAGGCCGTGAGCCGGCGCGCTTGGCGCCGTACACAGCGCTGCCTGTACGCTTGGGGCGCGGTGCTAGTACGGGCCGCTCAACCTTGTTACCCCTGGAGTGCCGCATGATGCCCCCGCATAGCCTGGACACGATGTTGCGGCCCATAGTGCTGTGGCCAGCGGCGTGGCTACGCTGGCTCGGCGGTGGGCTCTTGCTCGTGGGACTGCTGCTGCCCTGGGGAGTCATCGCCTGGCGCACACGGCAGGCGGTAGACATATCTGGCACGGCGGCGGCGGGTGCAGGAGCCGCGCTCAGGCCGGAGATGGTGCTGTTGCCCACCGGAACATTCCTGATGGGCAGTCCCGCTGATGAGCCTGGACGGCAGGCGGATGAGGCGCAGCGCCAGGTAGAGATCACCCGGCCCTTTGCCATGGCCGTGACTGAGGTGACGCAGGCGCGGTACCAGCAGGTGATGCAGGCGCTGCCGGCGAGCCCTGCTTCGGCCTGTCGCCCGGCGGCCGAGGGTGCGGACCTGCCGGTGGTGTGCCTCACCTGGTTTGAAGCGCTGGCCTATTGCAATCGACTCTCGGAATTGGAAGAGCTGACCCCGTGCTACCGCCTCGACAGTGCCCAACCGGCCTGGGACGATGCTGCGTGCGAGGGCTATCGGCTGCCCACCGAGGCAGAGTGGGAGTATGCGGCGCGCGCCGGCAGCACGCAGCGCTATGCTGGCACCGACGCCGAGGACGATGTCTGCCGCTATGCCAATGTGTTGGATCAGAGCGCCCCGGCCTCAGTCCAGACGCCGGGGTTCGCCTGCCATGACGGCTATACCACGGTGGCCCTAGTGCGGCGGCGGCTGCCGCAGGCCTGGTTGCTGTATGACCTGACGGGCAATGTCGCCGAGTGGGTGTGGGATGCCGTCGCCACAGACCGGGTGGTGCGGGGCGGCTCCTGGCAGTCATTTCGCGCTGCACGCAACGCGGCGCGCACGATGCAGCCGCCCTCCCGGCGTGCCCCGGAGGTGGGGTTGCGCGTGGTGCGCAGCTTTCCACTGGACCCCTCAACACGGTAATCGCCGGCTCTCTCCCACCAAGCGCCGGGACACGATAACTCCTTTGCAATAAAACGCTTGTAGCGACGGCGACCAGGGGCTACGCCCCTGGACCCCACGCCTTCCGGGTCGGCGGGGTCTGGCGCCCTGGCGGCTACGCCTCGCTGCGGGCTGCAGACCCCTCTGACCCTCCAGGCGTTCAACCCCAACCTCTGCAGAAGGTAACAGGGTAACAGAGCCCAGGGTTACGGGGCCGTCCTCAGCAGGCGCACGCCGAGATGGCCATCGCGGAGGCCGGGGTGCGCCTTGAGGCGATCCGCCGACCGGCAATACCCGGCGTGGCCGAGCCAGCTTCCGCCTCGGAGGACGCGGTACGCGCCCGCTGCAGAACCCACAGGATCCACTGCAGCGTCTGCAGTATAGGGTCCATACCGGTCCCATACCCATTCCCACACATTACCATGCATGTCATAGAGGCCCCAGGCATTGGGCTTGAGCTGGCCAACAGGATGGGTGGTATTGCCAGCATTCTCGAGATACCAGGCATAGTCACGCAACTGGCTGGGATCATCACCGTAGCTATAGGCCGTGGTGCTTCCGGCCCTGGCAGCGTATTCCCACTCCGCTTCGGTGGGCAGACGATACGTGGTGGTCCCTTCCCGCGCATTGAGACGCTGTAGGAACTTCCGCACCTCGTCCCAGGATACGTTCTCCACCGGACGGTTGGCATCGCCCTGAAACTGGCTTGGATTCTTGCCCATCACCGCCTGCCACTGGGCCTGCGTCACCTCATACTGCCCCAGGTAAAAAGCCTGGGTTAGACGCACTGTGTGCACCGGCTTTTCATCACCGTATGCCTCTTGTGCATCCGACCCCATGCGAAATTCCCCTGGCTGAATGAGCACCAGCGTCATATCCAGGCTGTTGGTGATAGTGCGTGCCAGGCCCACTGGTTTGACGAGCTGCTGGATGGCTGGCGCTACCACAGTAGCCACCACGGGCTGCGACGGACGCCGCAACCAGGTGTGTATACTGGACGGCCCATACCACAGCAGCAGCCCGGCCAGCAGCGTGGCGGCGCCGGTCATCATCGCCGGCAGGCCCCAGGCGCGCCACGGACGGCCCAGCAAGGCCCCCGGATGTACCCGATCCAGGGCCCGGCCCAGCAGCAGTTCGAGCGTGTGGCGTGTGCCAGTATCGTAGGCCGGCGTCGCCTCAGTCCGCGCCAGGGCGATGTCCAGCACCTCCAGCAGCTCCGGCTCCACAGCACAGCCCAGCAGCGGCGCCACCAGGGCCAGGGCCTGTTCCGGCTCCAGCACGAGACGATGCGCCACGCGTTTCAAGTCCCAGAACTGTGCCAGCAGGGCATCCTCGGGGCGCGTGGCCTCAAGTTGGTGCAGCAGGAACTGCCGTCCGCGCACCTCCAGGTGCTCCTCACGCGGCTGCCCGGCGTCGAGGTCGCGCTGCTGGCGGATGAGGCGCTCCACCAGTGTGGCGCTGAGCACCAGGGTGCGCCCGTCCCCACTCTCCGGCTGGCGCTCCTGGTCTTCCCGTGCCACCCAGTCAATCAGGCGTTGCACAGCGTGCGGCTCAGGCAGCACCTGACGTAGTTCCGGGAAATGCTGCCGGATGGCTTCCAGTTGCTCCCAGGTGGCATCCGGCACCAGCGCCGCCAGCAAGGCCCACTGGCGCAGGGCGGCCTCGACCTCGGGCTGCGCCAGCCGTGGCAGGGTGGGCCAGGCGGGCGCAGGTACGCCCTGGCCATCGGCAGCAAAATAACGCGCCAGGGCCAGCAGACCAGCGGCGCTGAAGGGAAAGCGCTGTAAGCCGTGCTCCTGTTCCAGACGGCGTATGTCCTGACGCGCCGCCCGTGGCCGCTCTGCCAGCGGGCGCGGGTCAGGGTCCAGCCAGGCTGTGCACGGCCAGGCTTGCAGCGCGGCCAGCCAGGCCGCCTCGGCGTGATAGCCCTGGGTGCTGAGCGTGCGTGAGATGAGCAGCAGCGGTCCGCCCGTGCTGTGACGCGCCAGGTCACGCAGGGTACAGGGCTGGCCGCTGCGGTGCAGACTGAGCCCTTGCGGATCAAAGCGAAAATCGTAGCGCGTCAGGCGTACCCCGAGGGTGTGCCAGCGCTCCAGCACCCAGGTGAGGCCGTCCAGCCACGGGTGCGCCCCACGCTCAACATCCACCAGCACGGTCAACGCATGGGCAAGCGGTCTTGCAGCAAAGATTGGCACAAAACGCCCACCCGCCTCGACGCTGTGCCGCACCGTGGCCGAGACGTCGAGATCGTCGCTAACGCCAGCGCCAAACAGGCGACCAAGCAGCGTAGCCGCATCGTCGATGGCCTGCGGAGACAGCGGGGCGTGCCGTTCCACCTGATAGGTCAGCGCCACCGGAGCGTGCTGGCGTTCAGCGTCTTCCGCCAGGAGGCAGCGTTCCAGGGCACTACGCTGCTGCCATGCCGTAGACTGAGCCTAGCGCAGACGCGCGACCTGAACGGGCAAACGCCACCAGCGCAGGCCCAGTAGCACCAGTAGCCCGGCCAGTGCCGCAGCGCACCCGTCACGCCAATCGAGCCGGCGCAGCGGTGCCGGGCTGGGTGCCTGGATGCGGCGTTCCGGCAGCAATGGGACGCGTATCCAGGATGCCTGGGTCTCGGGCGGTAGTACCGGGGGCGGCGGGGGCGTGGCTGGGCGGGCGTCCTGGCTGGACAGCGGCGGCTGGAGGAGCGATACCAGCAGCCCAGCCAGGCCCACACTGAGGCCGCAGACCAGCAGGCCATACACCAGCCAGCGTGGCATGTGGCGGAGATGCTGCCAGGCCCGAGCCAGGCGAAGACGCCAGGGGAGCCTGGCTGGGGGTACGGGAGGGGCAGGCTGCTGGGTAGACGGCTGGGACGCGCCGTGTCGTGACGGGTCGGGCGGCGGCGAGGTAGCCGCGCTCTGCGACTCATATACCTCGAACAGTGTGGCGATCTGCTGCCATTCCTCCTGGTTCGTGGCCAGCAACGAGGCCAGCGCCACGCGGAGTTCAGCGTGGCTGAGATCGGGGCGCAGGCTCAGGAGCTGCTGCACCTGTAGATACTCCGCTGGCCCCAGGCGCACAATCCCGTGCGTGTGGATGGCGTCGAGCACAGCGTGCAGGCTCATCTCAGGCCCCCTGGGTGACGCGTTCCACATCCTCGCGTAGTTTGAGCAGGCAGCCCAGAGCCGGCAGGGCGCGCCAGTCCACTGCACTCCGACTGCCCTGCGCCTGGATGGCCGCCTGGGTGAGGCAGCGCTCGGTGTCGGCGGGAGCAAAGACGGTGCTCAGGGCCCTGACCCAATCGAGCAATTCAGCGGTCGCCGGTGCCTTGGTGAGCCGGAACCCCTGGCGCAACTCCTGAAAGACGTCCACAGCACTGGCGCGCAGAGGCGAGGTCGTCTCAGGAAAGTGGGCCTGCACAATCTCGATCAGGCGCTGCTTGCCTGGAAACGGGATGTAGAAAAACACACAGCGGCGCAGAAACGCGTCCGGGAGCTGGCGTTCGACATTGCTGGTAATAATGACCAGCGGTCTCGGGGCACCGGACGGCGGCTGCATCTGGCGCCGCAGATGGGCATGCTCCGGCTCAATGGCTTGGGCTTGGTCAGGCTGGACGTGCGGAATCTCCGGGATTTCAAACTGACCCTGGTCCAGTTCACGCAGCAGATCATTGGGCAGATCACGCGGCGCCTTGTCAATCTCGTCGATCAAGACCACACGCCGTACCGGGGAGATCAGGGCCTGCCCGAGTGCTTCCAGGGTGACGTAATTCTGCGGCCAGGCGGCTCGGCGTTTGCCGGCCTCGTCACCGGCCTGGGCATCGCCAAAACGCCGCACGGCATCGTAGGTGTAGAGCAAGTCGCGGGCGCGGGTCTCCGAACGCACGTACTGTGCCAGCGGCGGGCGCGCCACCTCAGGGATGGGGTGGGCCTCATCCACCAGGCCCGTGGCGGCGGCAAAGGCAAAGTCGGTCTTGCCACACCCTGCCTCGCCGGTGAGCAAGAGCGGGCGTTCCAAAGCCAGCGCCACGTTGGCCGCGGCTAAGAGTTCGGGGTCGGCCAGGAACGGGCGACGATGGCGCCCCAGCATGCGCTGCGCTACGAACCTGGGGTACGGTGGCTGATAGGCAACCGAGCTGTCCATGGCTCAAGCATCCTGGAGATAGCGGTCAATGAGATCGGCCAGTTCCTGATACGTACTGGAGCGGCCCGAGGTCAGGCGTTGGTATTCCTGCCGCAGCGCCTCCAGCGTGTCAGGGGCAGGCGCCAGGGAGGCCGTGGCAATGTAGTGCTCCACATCCTGCCAGGTGGGCAGGGTCACCGGCGGCAGAGGACAGTAGTGCAGCACCCCACTGTCCTGGGCCATGCGGCCCCAGAGCTGGGCCTGCTGCACCAGCACCGGCACTCCCGCGGATACCGCCGTGGCATCGTAATCCAGGGCTAGCAGCACACGCACATCATGGGAGGGCGGCTCCCGACGCAGCAGCTCCGGGAGCGCCGTCGCCATAAATGCCTGTAAAGCATGCTGCTGGCTCGCGTCGAGCCGGTCCAGCGGACGCAAGCCGAGGATGAGAAATACGGGCTGGTGTTGCGCCGCCTGCGCCAGACTGCCGCGGGGATTGGCACCGTCAGTCAGCGCCATACGCATATGCCGCAGCCAATCAGCGCCATTGCGCGGCGTGATGCCTTCCACGCTAAAAGGCACGCGGTACACCAGATGCCGGTCACGCGCTTCGCTACTCAAATAGCGCTGGATACGCTCGACGAACAGCCCGACATTCTGCTGCCGCGTGCCGTGCAGGAGAAAGAACAGGTGGCGGTAACGGCCACAGACCTCCAGCACGCCGCTCCAGTGCGGATAGCGGTCCAGGCGTAGGGCTGCCCCCAGCGCCTGATAGGTGGCCGCAGCGAGTGGTACCGTGGCGTCTTCGACCGGCTCCTGAGCCGCCAGCCAGGTGGCGAGGTCGCGCGCGACGCGTTGGAGCTGGCCTGGACGTGCGGCATCCAGGGCCTGAAGCATCCCTGTGCCGTAGGGCATACCAGCTATCCCTGACAACTGCCCGTCGAGGAGCACCGGGATGACCGTGCACTGCGCGGGCTGTTGCCGGGCGCGCTGGATAGCGCTGGCGATTTCCTCGTGTGCGTACCACGCCGTCGCCGTGTGCGCTGACACCAGCACCACCAGTGCCCGTGACGCCTTGAGCGCCTGATGCAGCGCTGTCGGCCACGGGACACCTAGGGGCAGCTGCGTATCCAGAAACACCACACATTGCTCATCCTGCAAGAACCACAGAAGTTCCTCTGCCTGTCGCCGGTCAGGACTGGCATACGCGATGAAAAAATCGTACTGTGCCACGTGCTCCACCTCCCTCCCACAGCTACCGGCGGTGTCTGGCAAGACCATGCAGACTCTACATTGATAGTTGTGATACTTATCACGCTTCCAAGGTCTCCTCAAGCGGCCATAAGCGGGTACACACCCGGTCCCCACGAGGTGAGCATGCTATAATCCAGCGCATCCATAGAGGAGAAGAGCCGTGAGTACCAAAACACTCGCCACACTCGACGATCTGTATAAGGTCGAAGGCAAGGCCGAACTGGTACATGGGGAGATTGTCCGCATGGCGCCAACGGGAGGAAGACCGAGTCGGGCAAGTCTTGAGATTGCCATGCGTTTGCGTCTCTATGAGCGCGAGTATGGCGGTGGGTATGCCTTTCCGAATAATGTGGCGTTCGCTGTCACGTTACCACATCGCGAAGCGTTCAGTCCAGATGCCTCATGGTATGTCGGCTCCGTTCCTGACATGCGTTTTCCGCCGGGTGCCCCAGTATTCGCCGCCGAGGTACGCAGTCAGTATGATTACGGCCCGGCAGCAGAACGTGAGATGGCAGCCAAACGCGCTGACTATTTCGCCTGTGGTACCCTGGTGCTGTGGGATGTGGACTTACTGAGTGATGACGTTATCAAGTCCTACAAGGCCAGTGATCCTGCATCCCCGGTGATATTCCGGCGTGGCGAGAGCGCCGACGCGGAACCCGCCGTACCAGGATGGCGGCTGGCCGTGAACGATCTTTTTGAGTAACTAAGGAGAGCTGGTAGGTACTCGGCTGGTGTGCCCATAGCATCGCGGGTTCACACTTGACCTGCCCTGAGCCTTCCCGTAGAGTCTGCCCATGGTGTACTCCCTCGGTGCGGGCAGAACCTGGCAAAGGACATGGCGTGACGCAAACTCTCGAACAGCCGGTCATCCGTGGCGTGCGTGTCTTCCTGGCCCATACGCCGGGCCTCGTGCGCTATGGTTCCAAACCGAGCCGCGACATGGCCCGTGATGCCGGCATCGCTGACGCCATCAGTACGCATCTGCGCAGCTACGACGCGGCGCTGGCCTATCCGCCCAATCGCGCCTTCCTGGGCCACATCCATCCTGATACCCTGGCCAGCATACCGCAGCCGTGGTTTACCAGTACCACGCCCACGACGCGCTGGGGTGCGCATGGCGAGCTGATGCCCGAAGCAGAATTTTATGGCCTGCTGAAAATCTGCGATGTCTTTGATCTGCTGCATCTTGAAGCGGGTTTTGTCGAAGAAACACGGCACGCCCTCGCGGGGCATCCCTTGCTCACGGCGGCAGATCTGGCCCGGCTGGGCCCTGGAGTCTCAGCAGCGGACATTACCGCGCAGTGCCAGGGCAGCATGCCAGCGCTGCCGCTGTCTCTGCGTGACGGACGCCGCATTGGCTGCATGCTGGCAGCGCACGAAGCGGACAGCTCCCTGCAGGCCGATGTGCTGCTGGAGAATCTGGCCTGCAAAGCCTCGGCGGTGATGGCCTTGCGCACGTTGTTGGCCCAAGAACAGGTCGATCCGCTGACCATTCCCTATGTGCTCAACAGTGGTGAAGAGGCCGTGGGGGATCGCTACCAGCGCGGTGGCGGCAACCTGGCCAAGGCCATCGCGGAGATGAGCCATTGTCAGGAGGCGACTGGGGTGGACATCAAAGGCTTTTGCTGCGGTCCAGTACATGCGCTCACTCTAGCCGGCAGTCTGGTCAGTTCCCGAGTGTTCTCGCAGGTGGCCGTGGTTGGGGGCTGCGCCCTGTCCAAGCTGGGCATGAAGTACCGCGGCCATCTGCAACACGATCAACCCATTTTAGAGGATGTGCTGGCCGCGGTCGCCATCCTGGTGGGGCCGGATGATGGCCAGTCGCCTCGGCTGCGCCTCGACAGCCTCGGACGGCATACTGTGGCCGCTGGTTCGTCGCAAAAGACCATTTTCGAGCATCTGGTGAGCGAACCCCTGGCGCGGCTGGGCTTACACTTTACGGACGTCGATAAGTACGCCACCGAGTTGCATAACCCGGAGCTGACCGAGCCCGCCGGTAGTGGCAATGTGCCGCAACTCAATTACCGGGTCATTGCCGGGCTCGCGGTCCTGCGCAAGGAGATTACCCTAGCGCAGGTGCCGGCGTTTGTGGCTAAGCATGGCATGCCAGGGTTCTCACCCACGCAGGGCCATATTGCCTCAGCGGTGCCGTTCCTGGCGCATGCCGTGGATGGCCTGCGTGATGGCAGCCTGCAACGTGTGATGGTGCTGGCCAAGGGCAGCCTGTTTCTTGGGCGCATGACACAGATGGCCGATGGCATGTCGTTTCTCCTGGAGCGTAATGCTGCAGGACAACCCGGAGGGGAAAACGTATGAACTTGCAGGGCAAAAAAATCATTGCACTGGGTGAACGTGACGGCATCCAGGGCAGCGCCATTGCCGAGTGCGCCAGGAGTGCCGGGGCGGAAGTGGTGTTAGAGACGACCTACTGCTTCGTGTGAACGGCGGCTGGCGCCCTTGACCTGGAAGGTCAGGAAGATATTAAGCGGGTGGCCGAACGCTATAACCCTTCTGACGTCGTCGTCCTGCTCGGCACGCCGAATGCTGAGAGTAGCCGGCTCTACGCCATGACCGTCACCGAGGGCGATCCCTCCTGGGCCGGAGCCCTCGCCGGGGTGGCGCTGGGCTTGCCGGTGTATCACATCTTGGAAGAGGCCGTCAAAACGCAAGTCGCCCCGGAGGTCTACGAAGAGCACGTGGCCCTGATGGAGATGGTGCTGGAAGCCAGTGACATTGCCCAGGCCGTGCAGGATGTCCGGGTGCACACCACGCCAGGAGCCTAGTCATGGCAGGTGCACAACGCTACTGGCTAGTCAAATCCGAGCCGAATCTGTACGCGATTGCGGACTTGCAGCGCGAGGGCCAGACGTGCTGGGATGGGGTGCGCAATTACCAGGCGCGCAACTTTATGCGCGATGCCATGCAGGTTGGTGATGGCGTGTTCTTCTACCACAGTAATACCCAGCCCATGGGTATTTATGGTATCGCCGAGGTGGTGCGGGAAGCCTACCCGGACCACACGGCCATGGATCCCGCCGACAAACACTTTGATCCGAAAAGTGAGGCGGCCAATCCCACGTGGATGATGGTGGATCTGGGCTACGTCGGGACGTTTCAGGAGCCGATCACGCTCGCAACTTTGAAACAGACTCCCGGCCTGGAGCAGATGCAGGTCATTCAACGTGGCAGTCGGCTGTCTGTGCAGCCTGTGACCCCAGCAGAGTGGGCTATTGTTGTGGCCCTAAGCCCGCTGGTCGACGCCTAGATGTCTGTTTCCTAAATACACCACCAGTGCTCCATGGTGTTTCCTGGGAGCGCCACGCTCCAGCGTGGCTTCTGGAGCCGGGCTGGAGCCCGGCGTTCCCAGGGTGGCACTGGCGTAGGACTTACGACATGGACAGCTAGAGCCGGAGTCGGCGCCGCTCACAACCCTGCTGGGCGCCACGGCGCCAGAAACGCTATGCGCTGCGCCAGTTAGGGCGCCGCTCATGCTTGTCGCGCCAGTGCTCGACCGCTGCCCTGCCCTCCCTGGCTGTTCCATCCAGGCTCTACTGAGCCGTCACACGCTCTAGACGCGCTCTCCGACCGTGCCCACGCCTCACTTGTGGAGAATCTCCGTGCAAGCTGCGGGTAAAAGCGGCTTGGGAGCACTCGTCCGTTTCAGGGGTTTGCGTGCCTCCTCGGTGAACCACCACGCCAGCTCCGCCCCACAGCCATCGCCAGCTGGAATAGGCTCTTGCCCCTGACACTCGGCATCACCCCCTGGACAGCGTAGACGGACGTGGAAATGATCGTCATGCCCCCGCCATGGACGCAGCTTCTGGAGCCAGGGTGCTCCTGGAGATTGCAGACAGAGGGCCTGCTTAATCGCCGCGTTGACAAAAATGCGCTCTACGGCCTCAAAACGGGCGGCACGCTGCAACAATTGCCCATGTTGTGGGGACCACTGGGACGTCAGCGTCCGCCCATCCGCCTGTACGAAAGAAGCAGCGCTGATGGTCTCCCGTTCCGCGGCGGGCAGCGGCTGGCTGTTTGGCAGCAGCATGAACCAGATGTCCACATCAAGACCCGTCTGGTGACTGGCATGGCCGCTCGGTGTCGGACCGCCACGCGACTGGCCGAGATCGCCAAACGACAGCAGGCCGAGGCGCTGCTGCGTCGCTGCCGCCGCAAGGTCGTAGAGATAGCGCATCAGCGTGGGATGGCCAAAAAAGCGCTGGCGATAGCGTCGCATGGTCTGGAAGCCAGGCCCATCAGGCGGCAAGGCCTCAGCGCCCTGCACGCAGCCCGCCGTGTACGATCCCACCGCACGTGGGGCACCAAGGGCAGGCGAGGTCACCGTACTCCAGCTCTGCGCGCTACTCACCGCAGGCACAAGACCCCAGAGTACCAGCATGGCGAGCCAGAAGCGTGGGCGGGAGCCCGTTGTCAGGTTAGTCATGATAGCACGGCACCACTACCTCAGCGAGGCGGGCAAATTGTGCATTGATACTGGGGCCAGTGGTCATGGGGCGCATGACAAACTTGGTGATCCCCACGGCGACAAAAGCATCAATGCAGCGCAGCACCGCATCGGGCGTGCGCCACGCCGCGTAGGTCTCGAACGGGAGGCGCGGATTGATGCGCTTCACCAAGGCCGCAATCTCGCCACTGATGTCTTCATCGCCAAAATGGAACGGCACGATGGTGCCGTAGTGGTCTTCGGGCACGGTGCGTTGATAGGTCTCCGCGGCCTGGCGAATGGCACACACGGCTTTGCCGGCATCCTCCGGGGGTTGGTAGGAGCCCAGGAAGCCATCACCGAGGCGGCCAATCCGTTTGTAAGCGGCTGGGGAGCGTCCACCAAACCAGACGGGCAGGGGTTGTTGTTTCGGCTTGGGATACAAGGTCAGTTCGTGCGTGTTGTAGAATTGCCCAGCATGGGTCACGGCATCTTCGCTCCATAAGCGACGCATCAGCGGGATGGCTTCATCCGTCATGGCTCCACGATGTTTGGGAGTCCGGCCCACCGCGAGCCATTCCGCCTCGTTATCGACCCCGAGCCCAAAGGCGGGGAGCATCCGACCGTTGCTCAGGAAATCAATGGTGGCGATTTCTTTGGCCAACACGAGCGGATCACGCACGGGCATGACGGCGACGCTCATACCAAATTTGATACGTTTTGTGCGTCCGGCAATCATCGCCAGCCCGGTGATGGGCTCGAGCGCCGGGGTCGGATTGCGAATGCGGTCATTCAACCAGATCGAGTCCAGGCCGCTGTCCTCAATCAAGTCCACAAAATCCCAAAAATCTTGCGTCCGCACAAAAGGCCAGCCGCTAAAACCGACGCCGATACGGACTTTCATGCGCATGTCTCCATGGCGAGAGGACGAGGATGCACCCACCCAGCAGCGACCAGCGCGCTGCACGGTATGACGCAGGGATGACAGGAGGCGACAGCGCCTGAGCCCTCTGACTCGCACAGCGCTAAGGGCGTTATTATACGTGCTCATCTCGCACCTGACAAGCCGTCCAGAGGCGGGGGGCATCCGTGGAAGGGCTATGCCAGTGCATGCAGCGCAGGGCTGTGGCACAATACGCACACAGGATGGAGAGGTTGGACGGTATATGCCGTATCGCCGCGCGGCGCGGAAGAGGGGGGCAGGGGCATGGTTCATGTGATCGATATGCACAACCACCTGGTAGCGCCAGAGGTGGTGGCGTTTTTGGAGCGCGAAGGCGCGCACTACAACACGCGGATTATCGAGCGCGAGGGGCAACGCTTTTTTGTCATCCAGGACAGCGCGCGACGTCCGCTGCATGCCAGGATCACCCAGGTCGAAGCCCGCCTGAGCGACATGGACACCGAAGGCGTGGACATCCAGGCCATCTCCTGCGTACCGTTTGTGATGTACCCCGAGGTCTCGGCCGAACGCGGGCTGGCCATCGCGCAAGTCAATAATGATGCCCTGGCTGCTTCCTGCGCACGGTATCCAGCACGCTTTCTGCCGCTCGCTTCGGTACCGCTGCAAGACCCACCCGCGGCGGCACGTGAGTTAGAACGTGCCGCCCAACTCGGGCTGCGCGGTGTCGAGATCCCGCCGCACGTGCAGGGGCAGGGTCTGGACGAGCCACCATTCGCCGTCTTTTGGGACGCGGCGGAAGCCCTGGGTATGGTCGTCTGCATCCACCCGTTTGAGGCAACCCCACAGGGTATGCTGGCGCGCTATAACTTGGGGAACCTCGTGGGCAACCTGTACGACACGGGCCTGGCGGCGGCGCTGCTCATCTACGGCGGCGTGTTGGAGCGCCATCCGGCCCTGCGCGTTGTCCTGTATCATGGCGGGGGTGCCCTGCCCAGCCTGCTCGGGCGACTCGACATGGGGTATCGCATGTCCCCGGAGTGCCGAACGGCCATCCCACGCCCGCCGTCCACCTACGTCACGCAGTGCACCTTCGACACCGTAGCCTTCCGTCCCGACATGCTGCGCTATCTCGTCAGTGCCTACGGTAAGGAGTGTCTGGTCATGGGCAGTGACTACCCCCTCCCAGCAGGTGTGGCCCACCCAGTGGCCGAGGTGCGAGCGTTGGGGCTGGCGCCTGATATCGAAGAAGCGGTGCTGGGGGGGAATGCCAGCCGGTTGCTGCGTTTGACCACCTGAGCCGCCCGCCGTACGCGCTCAGCATCTCGCGATGGGCGTGTCCTTTCTGCATCGTGGGGAGCACATTTGCAGATTGATTCAGGGATCTTTGCAGCCTGTGCACAGGTTGGTGCGAGTCAAGTGACGTATGATTACTGCTGCGACGGTGCAGGCCCGTTACCTGTACCGTCTCTTTCCTGGTCACGCAGGGGATGTCCACATGGAGAGCACTGGCAGGCTGTGCCCAGCAGTGTCCAAGGCTTCTCGCACAGCGTCACATGCTACACATGGGACTTCTCCTGTCGGCTTTGGCCGCGCTACTCGACGTCCTCTCCGCACATGGTGTTCACCGCATCAGCCTGCTATACTCCATGGCATTGACTCGCCTGTTCTCGCTGTGGTGTTGGAGAAAGGGTTGCGGCATGCCTCCACCGACTCTCCCCCGTCCTGGCCAGCGTTATGTCCGCTTTGCCGCGCATCTCCGGCGCACCTTTGGCTGTCGGGTGCACAAAATTTCCATCGACGCGGGCTTTACCTGCCCCAACCGCGACGGCACGGTGGCCGTCGGTGGCTGTATCTATTGTAACAATGCCAGCTTCAGTCCAGGCAATCGGCGTGTGTCGGTGACGGAACAACTGGCCCAGGGCAAACGTGTGGTCCAGCAACGCTACGGCGCCGACAAATTCCTGGCCTACTTTCAAGCCTACAGCAACACCTATAGCGACATACAACAGCTCCAACGGCTGTATGACGAAGCCCTCGCCTGCGAGGATGTCGTGGGGTTGGCGATTGGCACGCGCCCGGACTGTGTGCCAGATGCGGTGTTGGATTTGCTGGCCGACTACGCCACGCGCACGTATGTCTGGCTGGAACTCGGCCTGGAATCCGGCCACGAGCAGACCCTCGTCTGGCTCAACCGGGGGCATACGGTGGCCGCGTTCGATGATGCGGTGCACCGCGCGCAGCAACGTCGCCTCCAGCTCTGCGCCCACGTCATACTCGGCCTACCTGGGGAGTCCTCGGCTGACATGCTGGCCACGATGCAGCGACTCGCCGCCCTCCACCTCGATGCGATCAAACTCCATCACCTGCATGTGGTGCGTCACACCGTGCTGGAAAAACAGTATCACCAGGGCAAGGTGCCCCTTCTGAGTCTGGACGAGTACGCCACCCTGGTGGTTGACTGCCTGGAGGTGCTGCCTCCCGAGATGATCATCATGCGCCTGATGGGCGATGCGCCGCGCGATATGCTGGTGGCACCGACCTGGTCGCTGCACAAACGCGCCGCGCTCCAACGTATCGAACAGGAGCTCGAACGGCGCGACACGTATCAGGGGAGACGGTACCACGAGAGCGGTTAGGGCACAGGCATCACGCTGACGATGCGCCACTGATTGGCCTCACGCTGCAGCAGAAAGCGCAGGCCATTGCTCCAGAACAGGTGCAGTTTTTCCAGCATGACGACCTCGTGTTCTCCGTGTTGTTCCGTACGGAGAAAGCTCTGATAGGGCGTGAATGCCGGGGCCGTGGTGGTGGTGGAGACCCGTTGGTGCATCTGCTCACGCAACGCCCCGTCGGTGAGCTGGGTCATGCGGAGCACATCCCCGTGATAGAGAGCGCTATAATAACTCTGGAGTGTCCGTGCCGGTGTCGAAAGATCAAACACCGACGGCTCGGATGTGACGCGTAAGCGCATCCACTGACGATGTACCGTCTGATGGAGGACGGCATCGGCGATGGAGGCTAGATGTGGTGCCAGCAGGGCCCCGCCGAGGATGAGCCCCATGCTCGTCAGCCAGACGAGACCGAGGATGCGTAAAAAGGTGCGACGGGTAGGCGACCGTGGCGTCTCATCGACTTCCTGCATACGGCTGTCCTTCCTGCCCGGCTCTCCCAGGCGTGATATACCCTCGGCCTTGCCCCACAAGACGCATGGGCCCGTCATAGGCTAGCGGAGGCGGTCTTCCAGATCACGGGTATATTCCTGGGCTCGGAGGCGCCAGGTCTCTTCCTCAGGTATCTCCTGCGTCGCCTCCAGGTACTGATTCCATACCCGCACGCCTTCTACCGAGCGCGTACGCTGGTAGACCATGCCCAGATTATAGAGCGCGGCGGCATACCCAGGACGCTGCTGAATGGCGGTCTTATACGCGGTCGCGGCTCGATCAAGCTCATAATAGTCGACGGAGCCATCCTCGTTGAGTCCACGCAGGGCATGCGCATTGCCGCAGTTAAAGTGGGCTTCAGGGTATGGCGTGCAACACTCAATGGCACGCTCAAAGGCTCGGATGGCGTCATACGTCCGTTCTTGACGGAGGAAGACGGTCCCCAGCGCATAATGTGCCTCTGCCCACTCCGTGGCTTGGCCCACGGCTTTTTCCAGCAACTCGACGGCTGCGGGGAGATCCTCCTGACGCGCCAAAAGGATACCCAGATTGCCCAAGGTCAGGGCATCATCGGGGGACGTGACGAGCGCCTGACGCCACTGCTGCACCGCCTCGTCGGTGCGGCCTTGTTTGGCGTAGACGATCCCCATGCAGGTATGTGCTTCTGCTGGCGGCTGCGCCGTGGTGAGGAGCACCTGTCCCACGGCTGCGGCCTCTTCCCAGTGCTGGAGAGCGATCAGCCCTTGGACGAGCGCCAGACGCGCAACCGTATCGGTGGGCGCGGCCTCGACCGCCTGCTGTAACTGTGCTAAGACTGCAGTATCCATAGAAAATCCTCGTTGGGGACTGCCAACTGCAGTCGGCAGAGGACACAGCTGTTGCCCGGTGCGGGCAACAGCTGTGTCCTACTTGACTTGCCGTATTCTGCAGCGTACAGTGGGTGACAGAACGATTCGGCCCGGACGGAGCCGTAGGGTAAAGAGACCCGGTCGCGTACCTCTCGTTCGGTGACACGCGCAGGTGCCGGTCCCTAGAAGCCGCCTGGTTTACCTGGCGGAGTCGTCACCTCTCGCCTTTCCTCATCATCTCACGGTGACACCCGCGGTCTACACACGGAGTCGGGCCCGCAGGGGCTTGAGCGCTTGGCGGACATGCCAGCGCCAGGTTCGCCATTGTCTGTACAGACGTATGTACCACACCAAACGTGTGACCGAAAAACGTCCCGCGCTGTAAAACGCACACAACTGCGGCAGTTGGGCATGCCACCCCATGCGGGCCAGATCCATGGCGCGCAGCATTAACGGCATCCACGGGACACGGCGGGCCCGGTTCAAATCCACTAACGCCACCTGCCGGTGCCCGGCAGGGCCACTCAACAAGAGATTGGAGGTCACCAGGTCGCGGTGCCACAAGCCACTGTCGTGCATGCGGCGCGTATAGGCGGCCACGAGCCGGAGTACCTCGTCCAACCCCGCAGGCCCATCAGGCAGGGTCGCGTAGTATTCCTGGAGCGTGATCACGTCGGGGATGGCCGCCGTCATATAGACATTGTACTGCACGAAACCCCAGCGCCGTGCTTCACAGACCCCTAGCGGGAGAGGCGTGGCCAAACCGTGTTCCAGCAGGTGACAGGCCGTACGGTACGCTTTCATGGCCCGCGAGCGTTTGAGCGGGCTGGAGAGATAATGTTGCACGCCACGCCAGCCAAAACGTTTCACCACGAGGCGGGACCATGGCAGATCGAGTTCCGCTGGCGTCCCGATCTCATAGACGCTATTCGGACGTTCGCGATACACTCGCAGGGTCGGCGTCAGCGGCAGGGTCTCCAGACGCACGACGCTCTGGAACCACGCCAGCAGCTGGGGATGGGCCAGGCCCCGCACGCCGTGTCCCTGCCATGACTGCGGCGTATAGGGCAGCGGGAGGCGTGTCGATGGGGTCACTCTCCACGCTCTAGAGCGGCTCACAGAGGATCGCGCCATAAGATCATCGCGTCTTCTGTCGGCTGCATATAGTATTTGGGACGTGTGCCGACTGGGGCGAACTGGAGCCCATAGTAGAGCTGCTGCGCCGGAGTGTTGGAGACGCGGACTTCAAGGGTCGCCCGCAGGCATCCGGCGTCCCGCGCTTCGTCGATCCCCACACCGAGCATCTGGCGCGCAATGCCCTGTTGCCTCCACGCTGGCGCCACGGCAAGCAGAATAATGTGCATTTCATCGAGGACAATCCGATACGCGAGATAGCCCACAATGATGTCACCCTTGTGTGGCATGCGGGCTACCAGCAGGCGCGACGTGCGCTCGTTCTGCATCTCCGAACGAAACATCGCTGCCGTCCAGGGCATGGTAAACGAATCGAGTTCAATGGCCACGACGGCGTCAATGTCGTCCACCTGCATCGGGGCGAAGAGGGCTTTGGGACGTTGTACTCTAGCATGACGTTTCACGACAAGCACCTACACAACAAGAAGACCTCAAAGCGAGAATACTGTGCCAGGCCACGGGCAACCGCCTACGTGTGGGGGCACAGGCTTTAACACATTTTCAGGAGAAACTCCACGCGGCGGTCAATAGTATTAGATTGACTATAAGGTGTTGTCCCAAAAATCGTCTGCTCAAAGCCTTTGCCCAAGGGCGTAGACCTTTTCAGGATGCCCGCATACGTTTTGCTCAGCAGTTGCTGGACATATTGCGCACGTTTCTCTGACAAGACTTTATTCAAGTCGGCGCTCCCCGTGTGACGTGTCTCAAAGTAGCATATCACCTAGGCCAAGAGCAAGTGCCTGCTCTTGACTTTCCCCCCCCTATATGGCAGACTTTCTCGGAAGGTTATACATAACAATAACTATTTGACTTGCAAAGCATAGTTGTGGCGTGAGGGCTGCGGTGTGTTGTGACGAGATGGGGCTGTCTCCTCGGCGAGGCGATCTCGCTCCGCACAGGTCAAAATGCATGGCATATCAGGAGTCCCGGATGACATCGCCCCATGATAGCGAGGAAATTGCGCGTCAGCAACAGCGTTGGCACCAGGACGTCGTTGAGCCGCTCCTGCAACGCGCGCCCGAGCGTCAGACGGCGTTTCCCACCTCCTCAGGTATTCCACTCCAACGCTTGTACACGCCGCTCGACGTTCCTGACGCTGACGCTCTGGAGACACGTCACTTCCCTGGGCAATTTCCCTTCACCCGTGGCATTCATCCCACCATGTACCGCGGGCGGTTGTGGACCATGCGCCAATATGCCGGCTTTGGCACCGCCGCCGTGTCGAATCAGCGGTACAAATTTCTTCTGGAGCGTGGGCAAAAGGGTTTAAGCGTGGCGTTCGACTTGCCGACGCAGATGGGGTACGATTCAGATCATCCCATGGCGGCGGGGGAAGTGGGGAAAGTGGGGGTGGCGATTACCTCGCTCCGGGATATGGAGACCCTTTTCAAGGACATTCCCCTCGATCAAGTCAGCACCTCCATGACGATCAACGCCACGGCAGCGACGTTACTGGCGCTGTACATTGCGGTGGCCAAGAAACACGGGGTGTCCCCGGCGCAGCTCACGGGCACGATTCAGAATGACATCTTGAAAGAGTACATCGCCCGCGGCACCTATATTTACCCGCCGAAGCCATCGATGCGGTTGATCACAGACGTCTTTGCCTATGCGGCCCAGCACATGCCCCGCTTTAACACCATTAGTATTAGCGGGTATCACATCCGGGAAGCGGGATCAACGGCAGTCCAGGAGGTCGCTTTCACGCTCGCTGATGGTATCGCGTATGTCGAGGCCGCCATTGCGGCGGGGTTGGACGTCAACACTTTTGGCGCCCAGTTGTCCTTCTTTTTTAATGTCCACAACCATTTTGTGGAAGAGATTGCCAAATTCCGCGCGGCCCGTCGGTTGTGGGCGCATATTATGCGTGATCGCTTTCATGCCACCGCACCACGCGCCCAGATGTTGCGTTTTCATGCGCAAACTGCCGGCAGCACGCTGACCGCCCAGCAGCCGGATAATAATATCGTCCGCGTGGCCTTGCAGGCGATGGCTGCAGTCCTTGGTGGGGCTCAATCACTCCATACGAATTCGCGCGATGAAGCCCTGGCGTTACCCACGGAAGAGTCCGTACAGATTGCGCTGCGGACGCAACAGATTATCGCCCACGAAACGGGCGTGCCCGAGGAGATCGATCCGGTCGGGGGGGCGTACGCGATTGAAGCATTAACCCAGGAAATTGAGACGCGGGTGCAGGCGTATATTGACCACATTGACGCGATGGGCGGCGCTGTCCGCGCCATCGAAGTGGGATTCCCCCAGCGCGAAATCCAGGAAAGCGCCTATCAGTATCAAAAGGATATTGAAACACAGGCGCGCCTTATTGTGGGAGTGAATGCGTATACGCTGGATGATGAGCCCGTGCCACCACTGCTCCACATGGATCCCGACCTTGAACGCCAGCAAGTGGCGCAGGTGCAGGCGCTGCGCGCGCAGCGAGACAATACCAAGGTGCGTGCTGCGTTGCAGCGCCTCGATCAGGCTGCCCGTGGCAGCGAGAACGTGGTACCAATCCTCGTTGACGCGGTGGAGTGTTATACCACGCTTGGGGAAATTGCCGATACCCTCCGTGCCGTGTTTGGCGAGCACCAAGAACACATTGTCCTCACGAGCGCCTAAACGCGGGACCCTAGACCTGGGAAGGAGAGCCTGCACGATGAAATGCCCAAAGTGTAACTACGTTAGCCATGACTATCTGGATGCATGCCGCAAGTGTGGCATTGATCTCGCAAATTTTAAACGCGAGGTGGGCCTGGCAGTCCTCCAACCGGGCTCTATGGATTTGAGCCTCGTCTTCGGAGACCTGGGTACTGACGATCTCTTCGCCGGGATGGACGAAGAAGTGACGATGCATGCCGGGGACAACGACGATTTCGATATTAGCCTGGACGATCATTTGGCATCGCCAGCCGGACGACGTGGTTCGTTCGGCATAGTATCTCCTGGCCGCCAGCCGCCAGGAGACGACATCAGCGGCGTAGATCATCTGACACTCGAACTTGACGCCTTGGACATGCCACCTGCACTCGCCGCACACTTGCGCGGACCACGCACGCCGCCAGAGGGTGTGCCACTCCCTCCGGCTCCGGTCGTGCCCGCGTCGTTACGTCCTGGGGCGATTACGCTGCCCGGCCACCTTACCATGGAGATGGAGGCAGGGGTGCCTTCTGTACAGTTGCCGACATCCCTCTTTCAAGAGCCGCCAGCACCTTCCCCCACGTCCGCTCAGAATGCTCCCAAGGTTATGACCACGTCGCGACCGCCCACGGAGTCTCTTGAGCTCGATCTCAGCCAGATGACCCTGCCGGCGGGGATGACCCAGGGGCCATCCGAGAGTCACCGCACGTCTTCTCAGGCACCCCAAGAGTCTGCAGAGGCGACGCAGGACTCTTCGGGGTCTTTACCGTCGCTACCCATGAGTGATGTGGTACTCGCCGATGACTCGACCGCCGTTATCCCCGGGGCGCAGGGCAGTGGGGAGTTCCGCGAGCCCACCCTCGCAACGGATGATCTCAGCGCGTTGACGAAGACGCTAGACGACTTGCAGAACCCTCATGTGCCAAGTGGCCCGGCGGTCGAGTCTGACGACGATACCTCTGATGTGTATGAACTCTCACTCGACGAGTCTAATGCATCTATCTCGACCTCGCCACCGCACACGCCCTCCTCCCGAGAACCATTCTTAGAAACAACTGACCTCGTCCCGTCCTTTGAGTTTGAGATCGATGGGCTGCCCCCACGCGAGGAGGCACCTCTCTCGGCGGCGGACGAGGCAAGGTCGCTGTGGCCGCTGACGGCTGGGCCAGCATTTGTCCCGCAGCCGCGTTCTGCGATGGATGAAGAAGAGACGTTAACGCCCTCAGATATTTTTGCGTTGGGGAGACTGGGGGAGGCTGAGCCTACAGGACATCTCACTATAGAACTATACCCGGCAGATTTGCCCGCAGACGTAGACGAGCGTCTGCTAGATGAGGCCACGCGGACAGCCTCCCATCTGCCGAGTACTGGGGAACTGCTCGCAGGCGCAGACCTCGACACGGCCTCGTCGAGCCACGAGTCTCTGATACAGTCGGGGTACTCCACGGATGAGCACTCCGGACGCCTGACCTTGGAGCTGAATGTGTCGCAGCCAGAGGCGGAGGATGTGTCCGCCCTGATCATCAATACGCTACAGCATGACAGTGCGGCGCGGAGCACGACTGCGTCAACACCACCGAGCACGCCCGCGGATGACGACCTCGACGAATTGTTGTTTGATCTGGGGCCTCTGACGCCAGACGAAGACACACGGTCGTAGCTTCACATGCTGTGACCTGGTAGGTAGCGGCGCCTGGAGACTCGCGCAGCGTGCGCCTGGCTAGAGACAGGAGGGAGCCTATGGGGACAGGGGGGATTATGGCAACTTTTGCCGGTGTGTGTCTTGGGGTGAGTGTGATCCTCGCCCTCCTCTTTCGGTGCTGGCCACGCTATGGTTCGGTGACCGCAGCTGTCGAACAGGCAGACCATCTGTTGGCACAGATGGACGCCGCGCCGACCCAACATTAGGGGCCTGGAGATGGGCCTCATCACCTCTCCGTCGCACGCGTACGCTGGTCTCACACCGCCGCAACTCCGGCAGCGTATTCGGGCTGGTCAATGGCGGGGGCCAACTTCCGGGCTGGCCCCTGGCTATACGCAGGCCAATCTTGTGGTGGTTCCACGGGATCTCGCCTACGATTTCCTACTCTTTTGCCAGCGTAACCCGCAACCGTGCCCGCTGCTGGAAGTCCTCGATCCTGGGAATCCGACATCGCAGGTGTTGGCGCCAGGGGCGGATATTCGCACCGACATCCCACGGTATCGTGTGTATCGCGATGGGGTATGTGTGGAAGAGGTCGATGACCTCATGGCGGTGTGGCGTGCGGACCTCGTTGGGTTTCTTCTCGGATGTAGTTTTACCTTTGAACAGGCGCTGATGGACGCTGGGATGCGCATGCGCCACCTGGAATGCAACGTGAATGTCCCCATGTTCATCACCAATCGTTTGTGTCGACCAGCAGGCGTATTCCATGGTCCGCTGGTGGTCAGTATGCGCCCTTTGGCTGCTGAGGCTGTGGTCGCAGCGGTGCAGATCACGAGTCGTCTGCCGGCGGCCCATGGGGCGCCTCTGCATTTGGGTCATCCGGCGGCCCTGGGCATCCGTGACCTCCAACGTCCAGACTTTGGGGATGCTGTCCCTGTTGCCCCAGAGGAAGTTCCCGTGTTCTGGGCCTGTGGGGTCACGCCGCAGGCCGTCGTCATGCAGACGAAACCCGCGTTGGTGCTGACACACGCCCCAGGACACATGTTCATCAGTGATCGGCGCGACAGCGCCTCGTGGTAGGTTGACGCGCTGTTGGCCCCACGCGACACGCGCGCCGTGCCCCGTACCGTGGGTAGTAGTAGGCTGGCATGGCGCAGGAGTAAAGGGCACTATGTTTCCTTTGCGCGACACCATTCCCTCCTCCCGTTTTCCCGCCGTCACCCTCGGGTTGATCGTAGTGAATGTCGTGGTGTTTCTCGCGGAACTCAGTCTGAGCGCCCGCAACCTCGACGCGGTGTTCTCGCAGTGGGGTGTTGTCCCCTGTACGTTGACCGGTTCCTGTCCTGGACGTCTACGCCTCTCCGGGGGGTTGCTCGCTGTCGCAGCGCCACCTCCTTACCTCACTATGGTGTCTTCGCTGTTTCTCCATGGCGGTTGGATGCACATCATCGGGAATATGTGGTCGCTCTGGATTTTCGGTGACAATGTGGAAGATCGTATGGGGCGCGGTGCCTTCCTCAGTTTTTATCTCCTGAGCGGCCTGGCCGCCGGGGCCTTACACGTGGCCTTTAACACCCGCTCCCCGGTACCAACCGTGGGGGCGAGCGGCGCCATCGCTGGGGTCATGGGCGCCTATCTGCTCCTCTTCCCGCATGCCAGAGTGGTGACCCTCGTACCCATTTTTATTTTTGTGCAGACGATTGAGCTCCCCGCCGTGGCCTTCCTCGGTTTCTGGTTTGTGAGTAACTTGTGGAGTGGCCTGGGCGCCCTCGTTGCGTCTACCCGGGCTGGAGGAGTGGCCTGGTGGGCGCATATCGGCGGTTTTGTGGTCGGCTGCCTCTGGGCGCTCCCACTCCGACGCCGTACCGCCCCGCAGCGTCCGTGGTATGCCCCTGAGGATACGCGCTGGTAAGCGTATGCGACGAGGAGGTCGAATGCGTGCAGTCGGGTATCCATAGCGCGGCTGTGCAACGTGCTGGGAGGGGAAACGGTGTTTTTAACTTGCGCGGCCTGGCCATCTTGCCTACAATGACCTAAGAGATAGAGAGTTTTTTCATGTAAGTTTCGCGTGACACTGTCTCTCGTAGCCCTCTGGGATCGAGCAGTCCCTGGTCTGTGCTATGGCCGTGCGAACCGGCAGGCTTATTTTGTTTGGCGTGAACTTTTACTGAATGATTTTTGTTGACTTTTGTCCTTTCCTGCACGCTCGTAACCATGGCAGAGTCAGCAAGAAGGTGCGTTTGCATGGGCTTCCTGGATGCGTACAAGCTAAAAAAAGCTCTCGCTGTGTTACTCACCGCCCAGGATCCGTATAGTCACGAAACGGTTCAGGCGATTGCGCGGCTCCAGAATATTGGCAGGCCCGATTTCGGACGGTTTCTAGACGCCTTAACGAGTGCGCACAATGCTGAAGTCATCGAAGAACTCTTGGCCGCTTTCCTCGATAATGAGACCTTTAACTTTTTTGTGAGCCAACTGACTCATACGAACCCCAAGATAGCTTCAAGCATGGCCCAAGTGTTTATTAAAGGGTCGAAATACGATGCCAATCGTTTGCTCCACCTGTTCATCGACTCCAAAACGCCGAAACCAACCGTGGCGGTCATTGGGAGAGTCCTGACCCAGCGCAAAGATCATCTCAATTGTAAGTCCCTTATGACGATGCTCAATACGGTGGATCGGGACCATCGGGCCACCCTGCTCCGTTTGATGGAGCGTTCGGTGACCGAGGCGGCACTGCCTGATCTACTGCGTGCTACGCGTAGTGAGGATCCGACGATTCGGCTGCATATGGTGCGCCTCTTGGCGCGTTTTAGTACGGAAGCCGTCCGGGACACCCTCTCCAATCTCCTCAATGACCCCTATAAAGAAGTGCGGAATGCGGCACTGGATGGACTCGCACGGTTGGCGCACTTGAAGATGCCGATGGAGGTGAGCTTACTCTGTCAGGTGTTGCGGGATTCCGACCCCACCTTACAAGTCAAATCGAAAGAAATTCTTATCCAGGCCCATGACCCACAAACGGTGCACTATCTTGTCGAGCTCCTGCAGGACGAGTCAGCTGCAGTACGGCAGCGGGCAGTGGAGGTGCTAAATGCCGTCCGTGATGATGCGTCCATGCGTGCCTTGCTTGAAGCGCTTCGCGGGCGTGAGTGGTGGGTGAAAGTGCGCACATTTGATGCCCTGTGCGCCGGGGGAGAAGCGCCGCTGTTTGCCTCTCTCGTCGTACTGATGCAGGATACAGATGACTATATCCGCCAGAGTGCGGAAGAAATTTTGAAGAAAGATCAACGTGCCTTTGACTACTTAGCCCAGTCATTGGGCGAGGCCGACCTCACGCAGCGTCACCAGATACTGCACGCGCTCGTCGGCATGGGAGATAGGCGCGCTATTCCTGTGTTCATCGCTATGCTCCATAACGCTCCCGAGATGGGCTCCACCATTATTCCCGCCTTAGCCAAAATGGGAGATCGCCAGGCCCTCCCCGCCTTACTCGAATGTGCGCAAGGCACGGACAAGGCCTTGCGTATGGCTGCACTCCGGGCCATGCCACCGTTGACGGATGCCTCTTTTGCCGAGCAAGTCTGGAAGGTGGTTATGGCTGTCCGCGAGAGCGCCGATGATGCGGAACTCAAGGAGGTGGCCAATGCGACGGCCAATGCCCTCGTCAGCAAAGGGGTCTTAGTACGCCCCGCTAATACCGCGATGATTCAGCTGAAGCCGTCGGCGCTTGATCCGCATGGTCTGGGAGTTGTGGCACTGTTCACTCCGAAAACCTCTACACCTGGAGAGGCGGTGTTGATCCATGATGGGGATGAAAACGCCCCAATTAATGCGGATGCGCTGGAACCCAATATCGTGTTGGCCAAGCGCTACCGCGTCATTCGTCGGGTCGGCAAAGGGGGATTTGGGGCGGTGATTCTCGTTGAAGACACGGAGGTTGGGGAAGAGATTATTCTGAAGTTTCTCCACCGTGAAGTGGCCGCTGATGACAGCATGATTGAACGGTTCAAGCATGAATTGCGTTACGCCCGCAAGATCACCCATGAAAATGTGATTCGTATTCACGAGTTACTCACCATTCAAAAATCGTATGCAATCTCCATGGAATACTTCCCTAGCCACAACCTGGCAGAGGAGCTGAAACAGGGGCCGCTGAATGTGAAACGCGGCCTCAAAATTGTGTGGGATATCTGTCGTGGTATGAGTGCTGCTCATCAAGTAGGTGTGGTACATCGCGACCTTAAGCCACCCAATATCTTGATTAACGAGACGGGCATAGTGAAGGTGGTTGATTTTGGCCTTGCAGCTGTCAGTCATGGGGACGCCCGCCTCACCAAGACCGGGGTGTTGTTAGGCACGCCAACCTACATGGCTCCAGAGCAGGTACGGGCACGGACGATTGATGCACGGACCGATATTTATAGCCTCGGAATCATCATGTATGAAATGTTTACGGGCAAGCCACCGTATGTAGCTGATGATCCTATGGCGATCTTGTTCCAGCATGTCGAGGGTCATCCAAAACCTCCGCGTGAAACTAATGCGGATATCCCGCTTGGCGTGGAAGCGATCATTCTCAAGGCGCTGTGGGTTGATCCTGCCCAGCGTTTCCAGACCATGGATGAATTGCGCCGCAGTATTTACGCGCTGTCAAAACAGGAATAACGGTGATGGCAGCCTCTCCACACTCTCACAGCCCCAGCCATCGTATTGTCGTCTTCGGCCTCTCCGACCGCGGACTACAGCGTGGGAATAACGAGGATCACTTCATGGTGGCAGATCTCACCAGGAAGCTGATTGGTGTGCATGGGAACCACATGCAACCGGAGCTCTTTCATCACGATATTGGGGTGCATGGGACGCTGTTACTCGTAGCCGATGGCCTGGGAGGGCACGAAGGTGGTGAAATCGCCAGCCAGATGACTGTTGAGACGATGGCGCAGGCCTTGGTAGACACTGCCGGGAAGGGACTCCCACTGTCTGAGCAACTCTCCGAGGCCGTAGCGATTGCCCATCGCGCCATCTGTCAGCTCCATAGTGCAAGCGGTCGGACCCGGCATATGGCCTCCACGGTCACCGCCGTGCATGTGGGGCAAGGCCTGTTGACGATTGCCCAGGTGGGGGACAGCCGAGCCTATCGCTTTCGCCAGGGGAAACTGACGCTCCTCACCGAAGACCAAACGGTCGTCTATATGATGCAGAAAAAAGGCATGTTAACGTCAGAAGAGGCGCAAAACCACCCGCATCGCAACATTATCTTGCAGGCCGTGGGACAAGACAAATCTGTCCTGCCAGAGATTCAGACACTGCCCTATAGCGACAACGATTATCTGTTGCTCTGCTCAGATGGTCTGTCGTCCTATGTTGAACACCAGCGCATTGAAGAAATTATCACGTCGAGCCCTGACGAACACTGCGGCTGCCGCAACCTTATCGACGAGGCAAACGCTCTGGGAGGGGCTGATAATGTGACCGTGCTCTTGGCACGTCTCATCATCACGGCACCAGAGCCCCCGCAGACACTGCACGCCTCGGATCTGTCGTTAGCCCCACAGAGTCAAGCGGTGGAAGCGCCAGCACGTCGTCCTCAGACTCCGGAGGTCACATCCCCCCCGGCTTCCCAGGTCATAGGTAACCATGTGGCACCCTTCACGACTCCAGAGCAGTCTGCCGTAGCGCGCGCGCCGCGTCGCACCAAGGCAGAGCAACCAGCTGCAGTCCCACCCGCCAAAACCTCGGTTTGGAAGCGTGAGATTCGCTGGCCGTGGGGACATAAAGAGGCTCGCAAGCCCTCAAAGCCCCCTGTATCCCCATCGAGCGTTGTCCAGAGCCAAGACCAAGACCCAGCCAAATTTGTCCGGTTTGGACAAGACATGGCTCCCGTCGCCTTGGAGCCACAGGTATTAAAAGTCGTGGAAGATGCACTGGCCTCCTACCTCGGTCCGCTCGCCAAAATCCTCGTGGAAAGAGCCGCAGCGCATACAACGGACCTACAAAACCTATGCCATCTCCTCACTCCATCATTGGAGTCGGAACAAGAACGTGCAGCATTCCTGCGTCGTGTATTACTGAACGATGCAACGCATCCACCACGCCCTTAGCACCGAGAGCTTCTTTGCACGGCCAGCATCCTCCTGCGGTTCACTGCAAGTGATCGAGGGTGGAGACGTGTCCGCACACCCCTCTCCACCCCAGCGCAACCCTACCGGGTTGCCGTGAGCTGCGGGGCCAGATGCTCATCCCACGGCCCCGGGAAGCGTCCCTTCAACCGACCTTCACCAGAAAACACTTTGTCGGTACGCGGCCATTCATTCCGTGGCAATTCGTAGGAGACTTCGATCCCATTACCATCTGGGTCGCGGAAGTACACCCCGACTGAAATCCCATGGTCTGACACATGGTCAATGGAGACATTGCGGTCTTTCAAGCGTTGGTAGACTTCCTTTAAGTCGTCGAGACTGTGCATCATCCACGCCATGTGATTCAAGCCCACCTGCCCTTTTTGTTGCAAGGGAGCCTCATCTCCTACCTGTATCAACGCCACTTCATGCGACTGTTCCTGATCTGCGGACAGAAAAGCGGCACGGCCAGGCATGTAGTCATAGGTGTGCAGGCCCAGAATATCTGCATACCATTGATGCGACAACTCCACGTTGCGGACATAAATGTTGACGTGCCCGAGATACTTGGGTGTGTAGCTCATAGCCTCTCCCTCTCTCGCCAAGATAGTCATTAATGCCATGCACGGTAGCATAGACACCGTGGGGATGCAAGCGCCCGTCAGGAGCGTAATCTGCCGGCCGACGTCGACGACCTGGGCTCCCCTCTTGTGACGGCGGACACTTTCCGCCATAGCCATCCCGTGGTGCCTTCCCCGCGCTGATACACCCGGTGCAAAGGCATGGCCCGCATGGCCACTGGAGTCATGTAAGACTGCATTTGCTAAAAATCGTCACGTGCTGTCTCACGCAAAGCTAAACGGCGGCGCCGCCGTCCGCTTGAGCGCCAGATGAGGTTGTGTTCTTCTGCTCCAGAGTTATGATGACATTCCCCTTCTTACCGAAGGTGCCGTAAAGCTCCGTCATGCATGGCGGAGATATACGGCACGGAGCGCGTAGCGCTCACCGGTGTTGTCTTTGGTCTTCGACGTACTGCCGCATGATGGATCACGGCGCCCCACCACAGGAGGCAGCAAAGTCACTTGATGACCACAATACATCCGTAAAGTACCGCTCGGCAATCTCGGGATGCTGTGGCCTGAGACGACGCGAGGAGACGCCTTTGAGGCTATTGACCAGTGTGGAGAGCGCCACTTGCGGCGGGTATGCCACGAGCAGATGCCCGTGGCATACCCGCCATGGGCTTCGACTAGGCGCGCCGCACACTCCTGGCAGAGGCGGGCGCATAGGGCACGTCGCGTCTCATGCGCGACTTCCGTGCAGACCTTCCTGCGGTACTTGGTCACACAAACCCAGTGGACGTGTCATACGACAACACGATGTCTCCCTATGTGAAAATCGTTGGTGTTTGCCATAGACCAATGGGATAATAGGTCCATGCAGATACGCAAGGGCTACACATACCGACTGCAAACCCATCGCCGCACGGGTGGCAAGTTCGTCCGCTTTGCTGGGGCCTGTCGCTTTGTCTGGAACAAGATGCTGGCGATCAACACGCACCGCTACGTGTCTGGTGTCCCTCGCCTCTCCTATCCCGAAGCCTGCGAGCTGGTGGCCTGGTGGAAGCAGAGCGACGAATACGGCTGGCTGCGCGAGGTGCATTCGCAGGTCCTCCAGCAAGGCCTGAAGGATTTGGAACGTGCTTATACCCATCTCTGCGCTGGTCGTACGGCCCCACCGTGCTATCGCAAGAAGTTTCTGGCGGATAGCTTCCGGTATCCGCAGGGCTTTAAGCGCGATGGGCGGACCGTCTTCTTGCCAAAAATAGGCTGGGTTGAGTTCTGGCACAGCCGGGACCTCGAAGGCCTCGTCAAGAACGTGACCATCTCCAGGCAAGGGCGGCATTGGTTTGTGGCCTTCCAGGTGGAGATGGACATTGCCGACCCCGTGCATCCTGCCACCGCACACGTGGGTATCGACCGGGGGATTGCGACTTTTGCCGCGTTTTCTGATGGGGTTCTGCATCCCCCGCTCCATGCCTACTGCCGTGCCGAGAAGAAGAAAGCCCGCATGCAACGCCGCCTCGCGGGGATGGTGCAGTATTCCTGCAACTGGAAGAAGCCGCAACGCCGTATCGCCACACTCGACCTCCGCATTGCCCATTGCCGCCATGATTTCCTGCACAAGCTCAGTACCGAGACCAGCAACAACCACGCAGTGATCGTCAGTGAGGATTTGCAGGTCAAGCACATGTCGCGGTCGGCGCAAGGCACGGTGGACTAGCCAGGCAGGCAGGTGGCGCAAAAGTCGGGGCTTGACAAGGCGATTCTCGATCAAGGCTGGGGTATGTTCCGCCGCCTGCTGGAGTATAAGCAAGCCTGGCGAGGTGGCGCGGTGCTGGCGGTCCACCCGCGCTACACGTCGCAGACGTGTCCAGCATGTGGGCATAGCGCCACAGAGAATCGTCCGCAACAAGCCTTGTTCTCCTGCGTGGCGTGTGGCTATACGTACCACGCTGATATCGTTGCTGCACAGAATATCCTCGCCCTGGGGCACAGGGAGAGGCTAAACGCTTGCTCGTCCCGTTAGGGACGACAGGAATCCTCGGCCTTCAGGCCGGGGAGGATGTCAAGTCCGGTATCGACGTAGCGATGAGCCTCGGCGATCTGCTCGAATGGATAGCACCGATCAATAACCGGTATGAATGCTCCCGCCTCAGCCAGCCCCGCGAGAAAACGTAAATCTTCCGCGCGCCCAACCGCTGGCCCAGCAATGACTTTCTTGCTGCTCGTCATTGCCACCCATGGAATCTGCAGCATGTCTGGTAATCCATCAAAAACCATAAGCAGGCGTCCTCTTGCCTTCAACGAAGCTTTGCTGCGGGAGAATGGCGCCGTGCCGACGGTATCGACAATGACGTCATAGATTGCACCATTCCGCGTGAAGTCCTCTTGCGTGTAGTCGATGACATGACTGGCACCCAGAGATCTCACCAATTCCACGTTCGCGGTACTGCACACCCCTGTCACGTCTGCCCCGAAATGCTTGGCAAGCTGCACCGCAGCGGTGCCTACCCCTCCGGAAGCGCCATTGACGAGTACTCTTTCCCCGCTCTGCAGTTTTCCTCTTCTGAAAAAATGCAACGCCGTTGTTCCGCCAAAAGATAGTGCGGCGGCTTCATTGTAAGCCATATTGGCTGGTTTTAATGCTATTGCCCCGTCTTCCGGCATACATTTGTACTCTGCATGACACCCCATGGCGGCAGCGCTAAACGCAAAAACTTGGTCACCGACCTTGAATTTCTTGACATCTTTGCCAACCGATGCAACGATCCCGGCCAGCTCGGTCCCTAGTATTGGCCTTTTTGGTCTTGAGACTCCAAACACTAAACGCATGATGAGTCCGAAGCCGACAGGCACATTGAGACTTCGCACCCTCCAGTCCCCGGATGTTATCGTCGTGGCATAGGTCTTGATCAGGACTTCATTGTCGTTGGGAGCAGGTTTTGCTACCACTTGGAGCTGAAGAACGTCTGGCGAATCATATCTTGTATACACAATTGCTTGCATAACGCTCCTGCAAATTCGCTTCCGCCGTTTTCAGGGTGGTCGACAGCACTGCATCGTGCAAGGGTGTCAAATCTAGTGCATTGTCACGATGAGATATGCTGTTAGGATAAGGCCCTTCCTATCTCACTGTGCAGGAGGAGCCGTGGCTAGGCGATATGGGATAGACTTGACAGATGTAGACCGTGCGACCTTGCGAGAGAGTGTATCAAAAAA
>SXGT01467490.1_pt1 | contig 32839 bp, 26 predicted proteins | sample 3176221 | NCBI WGS metagenome assembly SXGT01 (sample SAMN11356862, study PRJNA531348) | freshwater metagenome | isolation source: freshwater sample F1-120 | place: China: Fuxian Lake, Yuxi | collected 2017-12-25
CCTGCGCCAAGAGATCGCCGCCTGGACCCGGCGTCGCAATCAGCCCTCTTCCAAAATCAACTGGCGTTTCACCACCGACGATGCCCGCGTCAAACTCAAGAAACTTTACCCCTCATTTGATGACTGACGGAGTACTAGCAGATCGAATGCCTGCTCCATGGATGCAATGCCCTTGAACGCCTTCCTTCGGATGAAAGCCCCTGGAGTGAGATCGCAGCGGCTATCCCAGCCCGTCGGCTCCCGTTCCATCCAGATCGATCAATATGTCCCGCGGCTCCGCTCCCTTGCCCGGTCCGACAATGCCCCGGTTCTCCAGCTCATCCATGATCCTCGCGGCACGCGTGTAACCCAGCCGCAATCGTCGCTGCAGAAGTGAGACGCTTGCCTTTTGCTCGCTGCGAATGACTTCGATGCATTGTTCGATCAATGACTCGTCCTCGTCCGAACCGCCCTCCTCACCGTCCAGGCTGCTCACTGGCTTCTGGAGCTGCTGATGAATTTCCACCTCGTAGCTGGGCTTGCCCTGGCGCGCGATGAAGTCCACCACGCTTTGAATTTCCTGATCGGTGATGAGCACCCCCTGGGCGCGAATCAATCTCGCGGAACCTGGCGGAAGGTACAGCATGTCGCCCTTGCCCAGGAGCTTGTCAGCACCCATCGCATCGAGAATCGTGCGGGAGTCCACACGCGAAGCCACCTGAAAGGCTATTCGGGCGGGGATGTTTGCCTTGATCACACCGGTAATCACATCCACGGACGGCCGCTGCGTGGCCACGATGCAATGAATGCCAGCCGCCCTCGCCATCTGCGTGATGCGGGCGATCGCCATTTCCACGTCAGCCGGCGCCACCAGCATCAAGTCCGCAAGCTCATCGATGATCACGACGACGTAGCTCAACTTCTCCGGAATGATGATGTCCTCCTCACGAGGCACCACGATTTCCTCGTCGATCTCAACCGCGAAGCCGTCCGCCCCCGCTTCCACCTTCTCCTTCTTGGCGGTGAGTGGCAGTTCAAGCTCAGGCGTGGGCATCGGTTTGTCCTTGGGGCGATCGTTGAACGATTTGATATTCCGCACACCCACACGCGCGAAAATCTTGTAACGCTTCTCCATTTCGTTCACGACCCAGCGGAGTGCAAGGATGACCTTCTTGGGATCGGTGACGACCGGCACGACAAGATGCGGGAGGGCATTGTACTGCTGAAGCTCCACCACCTTGGGATCGATCATCACAAACCGGAGCTGGTCGGGTGAGAATTTGTAAACCAGCGACGCGATGATCGAGTTGATGCAAACCGACTTGCCGGAGCCCGTGCTGCCAGCGATCAGCAAATGGGGCATTTCCGCCAGATCCGCGATGATCGGATGTCCATAAACATCCTTGCCAAGCGCGAGCGGAATGCGCGCCTTGCTGTTCTGCCATTCAGGCGACTCGAGCAAGTCCCGCATGATGACCTTCGTCTTCACCAGGTTCGGCACTTCGATGCCAACCGAACTCTTGCCCGGCACGGGAGCCAGAATGTGAATGCGCTCCGCCTTGAGCGCGGCGGCAATATTGTTCGTCAACGCGGAGATCTTCTCCAGCTTCACGCCCGGCGCTGGATGCAATTCATAGCGTGTGATCGTGGGCCCCTTGGTGATGTCGCCGAGCGACACTTCAATGTCGAATTGAGCCAGCGTGCTTTGCATGAGCCGCGCATGCGCCATGAGTTCCTCGCGCGATTCCGTCGGCCTCACCGTCATGTCGGGAAGTTGGAGGAATTCCATCGTGGGAAGCTGGTAGTTCCCAATCATGGGTGTGGCGGCCACGGTGATGGGCTTGGGCTTGCGCGGCTGCAACTTCGGTCTCGGCGGCGGAAGAACTGGCTCTGGGGTCGCCGGAGGCCGCGGTTCCAATGGCGGATTGGACGAGCTCTCCGCCTCAGTGGACTCGACACCCGACGGCGAAACGGTCGCGTTTAACTTTACGATTTCCTCCGACTTCAATGGTTCCGGCTCTACCAGCGAATTTGGTGGAACCTTGAAATTTTCAGAACCTTTCGCGGTTTTCCTGCCCAGAACCTCATCGACCGTTGCTGCCTCGATTTCTTTGGCGGTGATGACTCCTCCAGACTCCAGGATCGCTCCCTTACCCTCTTTGACATCAGGATCGCTCTTCTCCAGTGCAGGCGTCTTTCCACTTCGCGGACGTGGCGAGGGAACACTCAGATCGCGGACCATCGGTTCGGGCACTGGCTTCATGTCGGCACCCAGATTCGACTTCGCCGGCTCAGGCGCGACTGCCGGGACTGCCGGGACTTCCTTGGAAGACTTCACTCCTTCCACTTGCTGAGCAAGTTTGGCGGCCTGACGCTGAAGCTCCCGGGAACGTCTGTCCAACTCCAGCTCCTCTGGCGTGGCACCTTCACGGCTGAATCCGGCCTCTTTGCGCTTCTCCCAGATTTCACGCAACCACGGGCCCAACTGAAAATTCGTCAGATACAGAAGGCTGATCAGATAGGCTGTGACACACAAAATCGTAGCGCCCACACGTCCAAAGTGCCCCAAAAGCGCCCAGCTCAACGCCTGTCCCAGTATCCCCCCTGCCCTGCCCGAATCCACATTCACCGCCAGCCTCAAGTCATCCGAATAAACATCGAGCAGCCCCATGCACGCGACGACGAGCACGCAGCCCCAGAGCCACTGCCGTTTCAGGTAGGATAACAACTCGAAGAAGCACGCCAGACCAAACCCAAGGAACAACACAGGAATCAGGTAGGCGCCGGCGCCGAACACAAAGAAAAGGGCGTAGCCAGAATAGGCGCCCACCAGACCGCTCCAATTGTGCGGCGGATGGTTTGGCGAGCTGGTGTTGAGCGGAAGATCTCGCCGATCAAATGAGAACAACGCCACCGCGGACAGCAAAGCGAATGCGATCAGCAGAATCCCGATGACGTCATTCAACCCACGATGTTCTGCTTTTTCTTCCGGCGGTTTCCGAGCCATGGCAGGAGACTAAGCAGCGTGCGTAAATTGACAATGAATTTCAGGAGCCGTGCTGGCATTGCGGTGCCTCCAGAAGTTTTCGCTAACGAGAAGACCTCAAGACCGGGCGGACGGGGCGCGGAATTTATTGGTATCGTCCCAATCAATTCCGCGCTCCATTACCGCCAACTCGTGAATGCACGGTGGCATCGTGGTGCAACCGGAAGTTGCCCGTAAAGCGGGTGAGTTTGAAGGTAGAAAGGCTGGAAGCAACAGATTCAATTTCCTCACCACTCATGCCTGAAGAATACGTTCGACGCCGATTCCGGAAAAACAGCGATTTCTGAACTTACTGAGGAGACCAAGCGATGGCCGATAATTCTCGGAGGTCTTGGAGGTGGCGCCGGCGCATTTGTTCAGCTCAAAACTTCTTTAGCAAATCTTCAAGCCCCCCTTCGTGGGGTTCGATCTCGATCGGACCGTCTGCATCGGATTTTCCACGCAGCGCTGGCCGGGCCCCGGACGTGGGCACCGACAAATCAGGTGGAGTCGTCGAGGCGGCAGCTTTCGCGGGAGGCGGTAGAATTCCTGATCCATCGGCCTGGTCCGGCTCAGTGTCCGGAGTTTCTTCCGGGCGTGGGATGAACCAGTTGGTCCGTTTCTCCATCCATGTCTGGTACCGCTGGAATGTCCACATCCCCGACTCCGCGCCTGTCTCCAGCACTGACATGATCTTGAAGAAGTCCCCCTGCCGGATGAATGCCTTGACGGGATGCGTTCCCATCAACACCTCGCACTCAGGCACGCGGATTTGCAGATCGGGCCGGTAACGCAAGCGCTGGCTCACAACGGCGACAAGACAATCCGCAAGCTGGGCGCGAACGGCGCTCTGCATCTCAGCAGGGAATGCGGACACCACGCGCTGCAACGCCTCCGCGCACGTGGATGAATGAACCGTGGCGAGCACCAGATGCCCGGTTTCGGCCGCGTTCAACGTAAGGCGCATCACCTGCGGCTCTCGCATCTCACCAACCATCAACACGTCGGGATCTTCGCGTAGTGAATCCAGAAGCGCCTGCTCGAATGACGGAGTATCCCTCCCGACTTCCCGTTGCCGGATGAACGCTTTCCGTGGCCGGAAGAAATACTCGATGGGACTCTCGACGGTGACGATATGACGGCTGTCGCAGAGGTTGATCTCCTGGATAAACGCCGCCAGGGTCGATGTCTTTCCCGAGCCCGTCGGCCCGCTCAGGAGGATCAAACCATGAGGATTGTGGATCAGGCGCCGAAGGTCTGGATGAAGGTTGAGATGATCGATGGTGACCTGAGCACTGGACAGGAGTCGGATGGCAAAGCCCACGCCGCGCGATGATGTGAGCACATTGATCCGGCACCGCACACCGTGAATGGTGGATGACAGATCGAAGGACCGGCGGTCGAGAAACGACTGCCAATGAGCCGCCCCAATGACATGCCGGGCCGCTTCGAGCAGAGCCTTTCCTGCGACAGGTTCGCCGATGGCACGCAAGGTTCCCCGAATTCGAAACGCCGGAGGAAGCCCGGATTCCAGGTGCAGGTCACTCGCCCCTTGTTCCTTCGCTATCGCAATTAAATTTTCCAGATACATGCGTTTCGGATTCGGTTCTCAGGCAGAACACCGGATTGGGGCGAAGGTTTTAAGCAGGCACCGGCAGGGTTGCGATAGACACTTGAACACCTCCGGCGGGCTGAGGGCAGCCAAGGCAAGTTCATAGAGCACCCAATTTCTGCAAGGCTGATGCGTTGGGACCATAAACTTCATTCGCTGTAGGGTGCGCCTGTGCTTCAAGCGCAGAGTTTCGGAGGACACAGAGGCTCTCAGGAAGGAATGAAAGCAGTCTTTCTCTGTGTTCGCCAAATCCCCGTGCTGAAACTGGCGGTTCATCGAACAGGAAAACCACCAACATTTGGACGCGCATCCGGACCATGAATCTGAGCACCTCCTCTCCCGCCCTTCGCGCACCCTCTCCTTCATCCCGAGTGGAGGAAAGGGATGGAGAGAGGAGGTGCCCCGGTTTATCCAGGGGCCACCTCGCTCAAACCACGCCTGTGGCTCCGTATTTGTATTGGCGCGAACGGTTAAAACTCGTTCGACGTGTAACTCGAGTCGAGGGTCTTGGCGATCCGTTGCTTGCATTCCATCAAGTGGGCGCGTGTCGTGTCATCCAGCCTGGCCCCGCGAGCGGTCAAAGCCTTCCCGATGCGTTCACCCAAATCCGACAGGTGCATTCGCGCCAGACTCTTCGCGTCGGCGGGCACGCTGCCGCCGCTCAGGAAAACGACGTATCCGTACATCTCCTCGGCAGGATTGCGACGGCTGCCCACAACCATCGTGCAAAGACGGCGCAAGTGTTCCCGCTGCAGGTTGCGTCGGATCGTCGAGATCGTGTCATCTCCGTTGTTCAGCTCGGACCAGATGCCATCCGTGAGGGTTGAAAAAACTTCCGACACCCGCAGCGGTTTCGCGTTGGAATCGGATTGCAGCTCCTGGTTTTGTATCCGCCCAAGCACGCTGGCGTTGAAGCATTGGTTGAGCACGATGCGCTGGATTGCCAGAACGCGGTCGTAAACCCGGAAGTCCATTCCTCCGTAAAACCCCATCGAATCAGCGCCCCAGTGGTACCAGGTTTCAGTGGTCAGGCGTCGGAGAAGCGCGGGTGAGAACTTGAAAGTTTTGTCGCTCATCATTTCATCCACAACAAACTTCAACGCTTCCCTCTGGCGCTCACCACTCACCGGCACAACAGGGTCCTGGCTTTTCTCGCCCTTGAAGTCGCGAGAAACATACTGGCCGCCGATGTAGCCGGCGGCGAGATAAGCGCCGTTGCCGTACTGCCCCAGCAGAACCGAGAAACCGCGGCGCAGGCGCTGCCATGATTCGCCGTCCTTCACGATCCGGGAATCCAGATCCTTCAGCAGGCCGGCGGCGAGTGCGATTCTCTGCTGACCATATTTCAGGGGATCATTGCTCAGATCGTAAGTGTTGATCCGGGGATCATCGCTTAGATACATGTCTTCGTCCGTGCCAAAGGTCAGATCGGGTTCCGGTGATCGGGAGGCGATCTTTGCCAGCTCTTCCTTTTCATCACCGTCAACCTGCTTGTAGGCGTACTCGATGGCCCAGTAATCGTAAGGCCCGATGGTTGTTGAAGCGTAATCGCCCTGCTTCTCGCCCTTCGGCACAATGTTGACTGGGTTGTAGTCCATCACTGAACCGGCCATTCCCTTCACGCGGGTGATCGCCGGATCGTTGATCTGGTCGGGGGAAAGCATCGTGCTGGCTTTGAAGTTGTGGCGAAGGCCGAGCGAGTGACCGACCTCATGCATCACCACTTCCTTGATCGCCTGCCCCATGAATTCCTCGGGGAGTTTCGAGTCCGTGTTGGTTCCGCCCGTGGCGAGCGCCATGGCGGCCATGCTTAACTCAGAGTGCTTGCCGGAGATATACTGGCACGCGGTGTACTTGCCCGGTGCCATGCGGCGGCTCAGGGCGCGTTGCCAGGGGCTCGACTGCGCAGGCACAAGCTCGACCGGCTCGCCGCCCGCCATCTTTACGCCTGCCACATTGGCTCCCCGGTTCAACGGAAATGGCAGCGACACTCCAAACCCGCTCCTGGCAGCCAGCATCGGGCTGATGATTTCACCCACATCCAATGGCGTGAACGCATCCGGCCCCTGCGCAACAGGGTTGCCGCCGACAAGAAATGCGTACTCGGTCTTCCATGCGCGAATCCAGCTCGCGTCGAAAATGACATCGCCATCGATCATCTCGCCGGTCAGCGGGTTCGACCGCAATGCCGACATCGCGTAGGTGGAGCTCGTGGTGATCCAGCGGAAAGTGCAGTAGTTGATGTCCTCGGGATCGAACTCGTCCCGGTCATTCTGCCAGCGGACGGCCAGCGCATTTCTGAAGCCGATCTTCTCGAATGCCTTGTTCCATTCCAGAATGCCTTCCTCGACGTACGGGCGGTACTCCTGGGGAACGTTATCCTCCACCCACCAGACGATCTGCTTCTTCGGAGGCGACAACTTCGCCTTGGGATCGGACTTCTCCAAACGCCAGCGATTGACCATGCGAACGAAGGATGTGTCCGGATTGTCCGAGCCAAAATCCTTTGTCGCGTTCAGGAAGTGCCCGACCCGATAATCGGCATAACGCGGCTTGTAGGAAGCATCCGGCAGCCGTGCGAGGCTGTAATGAATCACCAGCGTCAACCCCCGGCTGTCCGCGACACCGGAATCGTCCGAGTAACCAAAGCCACCCCGTCCGCTGAACGTGGCTTCGACTTGCAACTCCACATTGTTCGGGAACGCCTTGATCTTGGTGAATGAACTCCGGTTTCTATCGAGGGCACCTATCCCCAGCTCCGCAAAGTCTGAGAGGAAGATCTGCGAGAAGTCGATCAACGAACCCTGACTGGACGGGTTGATGGTGACAATCGGCAGCGCCATGAGAATGGAATCCGTGTAGTTCTGTTTGACGGCTTTCTGGAGCGGAGTGTTGTCCGGCGCCTTGTAGTAAATGTTGCGGCGAAGGAGTTGAACCTTGTCTCCCAACTTCCGGAAGACAAGGATCCATTCATCACCAAAATTCAGCGGCCGGCCTGCCATCGCCAGGCCGCGAGCGATGGCCATGGGCGCGATGAAGGGCTGGTCAAATTGCGGCGGCTTGATCTCCGCGTAGAGCGTGTCGTTGGTTTTGTAGAGTGTGAACAGTCCCTCGAAACGCTCGGTCCCCTTGATCACTTCCGAATAGTCCTTGAACTTCGGGGGCGGCGCAGGAGTTGTTGCGGGCGGGGCCCCCGAAGGGGCGGCTGGAGCTTGCGCTCGCAAATCCGCCAGTGAAACTGTCAGCAGCATCGTCAGCGCGAATTGTTGGAAGAGAGCCTTCATAATTTGGATTGAACCCTGTTATTCTCGTTGTCGTGGCCTGCAATGAAAAAACCTGAAGTCCTCCATCGTTCACAATGAGTGAACGCGGGCGGACTTAACTCAGGATGGGAATGGCCACTCCGTTCTCGGTAGAGAGTCACCGTGGTAAATGCAAGTGGAAAGCCGGAACAACACCGTGCATTCACAAGTTGGCGGTAGTGGAGCGCGACTGTGCTGAAAGTCAGTCGCAGCAGTATCGCTGGCTCGCCCTCACGCCAAACCTGCTGCGGCTGGGGCTTCGCACACAACCGCGCTCCTGGCCGACAGCCAGGTTCACCGACAATTTGCGAATGCATTGGGAACAAGGAACAACATCACTTCGGGAAATCCACTTGCCATTTGAGATGCCGCGCCACATAAATGCCCCACAATTTCTAATCACCTTATGGCTGACATTGCGAACAAGTACTCTGAAAACGTGGAGGGAAAATTCTTCGTCGATAACCAGTGCATCGACTGCGACCTCTGCCGTGAAACCGCGCCGAACAACTTCACCCGAAACGACGACGGCGGTTACTCCTATCTCTATAAACAGCCCAGCACCCCAGAGGAAGAGGCGCAGTGCAAGGAAGCCATGGAAGGTTGCCCGGTCGAAGCCATCGGCAACAGCGGGGCATAGCTCATCCTGTCCAGTCTGATTTCGTCACGCCCTGCCTGGTGTCAAAACCTCGCAGGGTGTTTTAGTTTGTGGCGCCTGCTCAACGGGCCATGGCTGCCCGCCGGATCATCTCCAGCGCCTGCTGCGACGTCACCCACTTGAATGTCTCCCGGTCATAGCGATTGATCTGTCGTTGCACGGTCGTGCTCCTCTTCGTCGCCAGGGCGATGAACACGGTGCCCACCGGTTTCTCCTCCGTCTCGCCGGCGGGTCCGGCGATCCCGGTGACTGACAGCGCGAAGTCCGCACCGCTGACCTTCAACGCCCCTTGAGCCATCTCGCGAGCCGCGGCCTCGCTCACGGCTCCGTGGTCTTTCAACGTGGCCTCGTTCACTCTCAGGCATTTTTGCTTGGCGGCGTTGCTGTAGGTAACCCACCCGGCCAGCAGCACCGCGGAAGCGCCAGGCACATTCGTGATGCGGTTTCCAATGAACCCGCCCGTGCAGGATTCGGCAATCGCCAGCGTCTTCCCCTGCTCCGTCAATAACTTTACCACGACTTCTTCCAATCCATCGTCGCCGGTGCCGTAAATGTATTCACCGAGCAACTCACGGATCTTCGACTCCGCCGCTTCCGTCTGTTCACGACCCTGCTGACCAAAGCCGGCACAACGGACATCCACCTCCCCTACCCTCGCGCAGTATCCGAGATCCATCCCGGCATCCGTCAACTCCCTGAGCGGACCGGCAATCCGCTCCTCAATCAGTGATTCACCCAAGCCCGTCGTCTTCAGCACCCGACAGACAAACTCCGAAGGCAGCGGACACTTTTCTTTCAGGAGCGGAACGACCTGCTCAGTGAACATTGGCCGAAGTTCGCGTGGCGGTCCCGGCAGCATCACCAGCAGACTGCCGCCCCCGGCTTGTCTGAAGCGCCCCGAAGCGATCTCCATCACAAGTCCGGGAGCCGTGCCATGCGCGTTCTGCAAAACGATGGCCCCCTCCGGCACGAGCGCCTGAACGCGGGTGGATTCGGGAGCCCTGCGATGCCGTCGTTGAAAGAAGTCCTCCAGGTTGCGCAACGCCTCGGCATCCTCGCGAAGTTTGCAGCCGAGCATTTTTGCGATTCGATCCCGTGTGATGTCATCGCTCGTCGGCCCGAGTCCGCCCGTGGTGATCACCACATCCGCCCGAGCCAGCGCTTCGCGCACCGCCTCATCGATCGCCGCCCCGGAATCATTGATGGCAGTCTGCCGGTTCACCACGTACCCGATATCCGTGAGCTGGCGACAGAGCCATTGTTGATGCGTATTCAGCACGAAGCCCAGCATCAGCTCGCTGCCGGTGTTGATGATTTCCATTTGCATCCGCCAAAGCTCGCACGCCCTCCAATTAGGAAAAGCCCGAAATTTGATCCGCCAAGAAAAACGATACCGCCGAGGAACGATGGAAAGCAAAGAGGGCTGCCGCCCCGGCTCAAGCCGTATGACTAAACTTAAAACCGGGAGTTCAAACCACGAAACACTCGAAACACACCAAAACAGAACCGTCTGGGCTGAACGAACCTTTCACCCGCTGGGTGGGTCATCTCCTGGTTCCATGTTCCTCTTCTTTCGTGCTTTTCGTGTTTTTCGTGGTTCCAACTGCTTCTTCCAAGTTCATACCCTTTCTGCTGCGACTCGCTGCGAGCCGGCATGGCTGCGTTGGCCTTTAGGGCTCGTGCAAAAACAAATTCCGGACACGAGGCGTAATTCTAACAAAACGCCCCTCACCCTGACCCTCTCCCGTCCGACGGAAGAGGGAACCACCAAAAGGCCGCGTTCGCCATGGCCAGAGCGGATCGAGACCACGACCGACGGACGGCGTCCCTCCCTCTCCCATCGGATGGGAGAGGGCCGGGGTGAGGGCATATCCCCAAAAACTCCGAAGTTGTTTTTGCGGGGATCTTGGTGCCGTTGCCCGCGTTCTTCTTCGTGTGACAAATGAAAACCGCCGTGACCCAGTCTGGATCACGGCGGTGTGAAGCGGATTCCTCGCATCCCAGCGTGTCATGCCGGGGGAGGATGCAGTGCGTTATTTCTTTGGCACGTGGATTACGATGTTGCCGCCGCCCAATACGGTATCTCCATTGTCATAAACGGGAGCGTCACCGTTCTCCTTATCCCAGATTTGAATCCGGAACGTATCGGGAGTGGCATTCTTGGCCCCGTCCCAACCGCGGACCATGAAGCCGAAGTTGCCGATGCCGTTGATCTTTCCATCACCCTTGAACTGCGCGTTCTGGCCGTTCGCATTCACCACCAGCCACTGATACGAAGTGCTGTGGAAGTTCAAGCCCCCGGCCTGGAATTGGAACTCCGTGTTGCCATCCGGAATGCTTGCACCCTTTTTGTATTTGGAAACGAAGCCGAAGTTGGCCTTACCAACAAGGTGATCATCGGTGTCGTCATTGGGCGTGTTGGGAGTGTATGCTCCGTCCGGTGAATTGATCCATCCGCCACCGGTCACGAAACCGGCGCTTGGATCATAAACGGCAAGAAGGATGCATTCCTCACAGGTGTTGCCAGCGGCATCAGTGGCACTCACGCAGACATTGTAGATGCCGGCCGACGTAATACTCAGTGTGGCTTTCACATTTTCGCTGATCTCATCAAAAGTTCCGTCCGAGGCAGTCATCGCCACAGGTGTGCCGTACTCAATACTATAACTGGCTGAATCAATGGTGGATCCTCCCGTCGTCGTGTCATCCACATTTGCTGTCAGGTCGAAAGGGGTGTTGATCGGCACCAGCGTTGGCTGGATGTTTGAGATGACTGGACAAATGTCGTCCGGAGGCACCACCGTGGTGGTCGCATCGAACACGACATTGTTGTTGCCGAGCCCGTTAAGCGAGATTCGAACAGCGTTGCCGATCGTTCCAATGCCCGGGAAGGTGAACCCGAACGCATTGGGGCCGTACAGTGCCTGCATGGCGTCGAGGTCGAAGAGCATTTGGTACGAGTCCGCCTGCGCGAAGGCGCGGAAAGCCCAGTCGTAGCTTACGCCACTGCCGATACCGCCGGGAATTGTCTGAAAGGTGCTCAGCCCACCGTAGAACGTACCGTTGCCAGCCTGTCCGTTGAGCGTGGTTCCTGCCCACGTGAGGCTGCTGGCGAACTGCACGGTGAAATCCTTGAATTCCGAATACGTGCCGGAGCTGGTTTGTCCGTCGCCGCCCGGCACCGTCGAGGCGGGCTGGTAGCTGTCGCTGTCCAAATCGAATCTCACTGTTGGCGTGAAAACGCTGATGCTTCCGCCGCTGACCACCCGGACGCCGATGCCCAGAATTCGGTTTCCATTGGCGAACGCTCCCCTGGAGAACCCCCCTGTGCCGAAGCCTGTGGCGCCACCGGTCAGGCCACCGCCCACTGCCCCGCCAGTAAAATCGGCGGAGTCGTTGTTGAAGCTAAAGGAAGTGGTGTAAACCTCGTACACGGCCGTTTCCGAGCCAGAGCCATAAACGCCTAATTGGCTTGATAAGCCCTTGCTGGTCCAGCCGGTCCAAGACGAGCCGCCGTTAATGTCAACGGCCATCGCGGATGTTGAAAGCCCAATGGTAATCGCGAAGCCCATGGCGAAGCGTTTCGTGAATTGATGTGTTTTGTTCATAGTTTTTCCCTTTGATGATGTAACCAACGCTGTAATTTCCTGCCCTGTTCACCCACTCCAGGAACAACCTGGGGCCGCGACTTACGCCGCAGAACTGGCTGAGGAATGTCTTTTACGACCGGCATTTTCGGGCCTGCGCGGAACCGGGCACAACCGTGATTTTTTTGGAAAAGCGGTGGTTTCTTTGGATCCCGTTCGAATCATCCGCCAGCAACTCTCCATGAACCAAAGCGCCTCCTCTCCCCTGCCCTCTCCTCCATTCTGAATGGAGGAGAGGGTGCCCGAAGGGCGGGAGAGGAGGTGCTCAGGTTCATGGTCCCGATGCGCGATCTCGAAATCGTGGAGGCCTCCCCATGAACCTCCTTCCCCATGAATTCAAAGCGTCCGTGAGCAGGTCCATTCGGAACAGGAAACTCTACAGGTTCTCCGCTGTTTTCGGTGAAAAGGATTTCGGGGATGCGTTGTCCCGTAGGGACATTTGACAATAGCCCAACGTTTCAACGTTGGGTTGTTGCGGGATGTCATCAAGTCCCGAAGGGACGGCTGAGGCACCGGAACAGCCTCCCGAGCCTGAAAGCAAGGTCAGGTTCAGTCGTCCCTTCGAGTCCAGTGCATCCGCAAGTTGTCGGTGAACTTGGCTGTCGGCCAGGAGCGCGGTTGTGTGCGAAGCACCAGCCGCAGCAGGTTTGGCGTGAGGACGAGCCATCGGTACTGCTGCGACTGGCTTTCAGCACAGTCGCGCATCCACCGACGGCTTGTGGATGCACCGCTTCGGGACTCGTTCGACTTCCATTGGCTCCCGCGTCAAAGCGCCCAGCTATTGTTGGAAGTTCCCCTCAGCTTCTCCAGGCTGAAGGTGGGACGCCGGCGTGAGCCTTGAACGCGTGGCGAAACTGGTCGGCGCTGGCGTAACCCACGGCGCACGCCACTTCACAAACACGCTGCTTCGGGTCAAGCAGAAGTTCCCTGGCTTTCGCCATCCGGACCTCCACGAGGTAGTGGTGAAAGGTCACCCCAAGATGGCGGGAGAAGAGGCCGCAGAGGTAGGCGGCATTCATTTTCAGCGCGGCAGCCACCTCACCCAGGCTCATCGGACGGTGATAATGCTGATGCACATAGGCTACCATCGCCTGAACGATCGGAGGGACATGAGTGCCGGCCGCTGGTTGAATCCCTGAGCACACCGGCAACGGTTTCGATTGTCGCTCGAAAGGCTGGGTCAGTCTGGCGTTCTCCTTCGACAGGACTGTGTTCCGGCCCGGCGACTGGCTCAATGCCATCTCCGCCGTCTTCGCGCGATGCGACAGGGCCAGGTCTTGATGAATGAACCTCACCAGAGCCACTGCGCGCTCGAAGGTCACGGATGAAACTTCCGAGTGCCCCGCAGCGTCAACTCCGTCACTGATCCGGGCTTGCAACATCAAAGTGAGTGGGGCCGTGTCGTCGTCGGCCGGGAGGACAACTCGGAATGTGGTGAAGCCGCACGGGCCGATGAACCGGAGTTTTTCAGGAGTCTGGGATGTGGCCCGATTCCATTTTTTTCCAAACATTCCTGGCAAGTCGCGGTGATCTTCCCGTTCCAGTGGCCGTGGCTGGCCAGCGCTGGACAGAGCTTCAAGGCTGTGACCGGTTTGTCGAAATCCAACGACCGGCATCCTGAAGCGTGCAGCTCCAGGCCCGTCAGTTCTCGAACGAGAATCCTCATGGACTCAATGACCTGCCTGTTGCGATGGATTTTCTCGAAGGAACTCGATGTCGTTACAGCAAAAGCAGGGAGTGCCGGAACACCACCCAACCCATCCACCCCACCCGGGCGACGCGTGCCGACGGGGAAGACAACGGCGTCCAATAGTGCTTGTTGCGAAGCGAGAGGGTTCATGATCTCAATGCCGATGGCTCTTGCCAGGGGGTGACCTTCCCCATGCTGGTCACCCGGATCTCCATTACAGGTGCACGGTTCACTGATTCCTGACTCAACATGTTTGTCGCAACCGCGACGAGCCGAAGCCAGCCCACCCTCCTTGGCGTCACTGGTCTATAAATAGTGATTTTACCGGTCGGCTGGTGCATCGGTTAATGGTTAATCGTACTTCGCCACCTCTTTCTTGCAAGAATTTCAAAAAATCTTTGCCGGAGTGAACCAAGCCTGAATCTCCCGGAGTGATATGCGTAGGTTTAGCACATCCCAGGGGCGGCTGCCTATCACATGAAAGTAGTATATGGGTCTGTTTTGTTAGCCACTGCTGAGGTCCAAAGTGAAGGCGAATCCCAAAGGGATTCCGGCACGGAGTCGAGGGTTGCGAGGAACGAGCTACCCTGGGCTGGAAGACACAATCCCGTCGGGATTGAAGATGAGTCCAAGGAGCAGACTCATCTCTTCGTCGCGTTCACCTGGTCCAGTTCATTCCCAGAACTGTCAAACTCAGGGAGTCCCTCCGTCAGAGCCGGAGGATCTTTTTATTATGGAAGGCGGATGAAAACCCGCTTGGCAACCCGGCTCATCTCCGATAACCACGTGCCGGTCAATTGCCGGAGCGCGACGGCGACCTACTGAGGAGACCGTGGGTTAGGCTACGAATGATGGCGAGCGCCACAGATGCAGATGCGAGGCGCGAACGCGGGAGGATGCCCGCAGCGGCCTCCGACCAAGTGAGCAACGAAGCATGTGCGTCTGTGCCGCCGTCAAGATTTGCAGCCTATCCCACGATCTCCTCAGTAAGCCCGTCGCCTCATGATACAATGCTCAACCAATTTATTCTTCGTTCTCTGCCGCACAAACGCGTTGCGATCCTTAGAGCCTGTCTCGCTTTGGCTCTTGTTCTGATCCCAACGGCCTGTCCGCTCGCTCAAAGCGGGGACAAGCCCGGGGAGGAACAGCCGGCGCTTCCAACGAACCTGGTCATGCCGCCTTCGCCTCCACTTCCGCCCGTCGAGGCGCTCAAGACATTCCGTCTCCAGGCAGGTTTCCGCATCGAACTGGTTGCAGCGGAGCCGCTCGTCCAGATGCCCGTGGCGATGCAGTTTGATACTCGAGGCCGCATTTGGGTTGTGGAAATGCGCGGCTACATGCCGAACGCTGATGGGGTCGGTGAAGATCAACCCTCGGGCCGCATCGTCGTCCTCGATGATACGAACGGCGATGGTCGGATGGACAAGAGCACCGTGTTCCTTGACGGCCTGGTCATGCCTCGCGCCCTTTGCCTGGTGCAGGATGGCGTTCTGGTCGCCGAGCCCCCACGCCTGTGGTTTTGCCGCGACACAAATGGCGATGGCAAATGCGACGAGAAGACAGAGGTGGCGAATGATTACGCCACTCAGAACGATCCCAAGCTCGGAAGGAATTCAAATCCCGAGCTCGGCGCGAACGGGCTCATGCTGGCGCTGGACAATTGGATTTATTCGCCCTACCACGGCTATCGTTACCGCCACCATGACGGCCGTTGGTCTCGCGAACCGACTCTCGCCAGCCGGGGTCAATGGGGAATCTCGCAGGACAACTTCGGCCGCCTCTACTTCAATTCGAACACCGATCAGTTGCGCGGCGACCTCGTGCCTTCCCAATACCTGTCACGAAACACGAACTACACCGCTGCCGGTTCGAACGTGCGGATTGCCACCGATCAATCCGTCTGGCCGGCGCGCGTGACCCCAGGTGTCAATCGCGGCTACCAGAAGGGCATCCTTCGAGATGGCAGGCTGGCCGAGTTTACGGCGGCATGTGGGCCGGTGATCTACCGTGGAGATCATTTCCCGCCGGAGTTTCAAGGCAACGCATTTGTGGCCGAGCCGGCGGGGAACCTGGTTCATCGCAATGTTCTTCTCGAACATGACGGCATCGTGACCGCAACCAATGCCTACCATCAGGCCGAGTTTCTTGCCTCGACCGACGAACGGTTCCGCCCGGTGAACCTCTACAATGGTCCGGACGGCGCGCTCTACGTCGTCGATTTCTATCACGGCATCATCCAGCACCGGATTTACATGACATCGTTCCTGCGCAAGCAGGTTGAGCAGAGAAGTCTCGACGCGCCAAACAACATGGGCCGGATCTACCGCGTGGTTTACGATGGCCGCCCACCCGCAGCGGCGCCTCGACTTCACAAAGCAGGCGCCGACGAGCTGGTCAAAGCCCTCTCGCATCCCAACGGCTGGCAGCGTGACACCGCGCAACGACTGCTGGTCGAACGTTCCGATGCTTCATCGATTCCGAAATTGAGGCGGCTTGCCCTGTCCGGTGCCAACGAGCTGGGCAGACTGCACGCGCTCTGGACTCTCCAAGGACTCGCCAGGCTGGATGAACCAACCATTCTGGCGGCGCTCAAGGATTCAAACGCCAAAGTTCGTTCTGCCACCATTCGCGTGGCCGAACCTTTCGCCCGCCGCAATCCTGCCGTAGCCGATCCACTTCGCGCGCTCCTTCATGATCCGGACGCCTCTGTTCAACTCCAGCTTGCATTGAGCCTTGGCGAGTTTGGCGACATCGACTCGCTTGCCAGGATCGCTTCCCGGCACGCATCCCATCTCTACATTCGCGATGCCATCATTTCCGGACTTGCGGGCCGCGAACTCGATTTCGTTCAACGACTGCTCAGGGAACCATCATGGTCCGAAACATCGGAGGGCCGCGTCACATTTCTCAAGAGCCTCGCCAGGGCTGTTTTCAATGAGCGAAACACTCCGAAAGTGAACCGTCTTCTGGAGATCGCCGCCGAGCAGAATTCTTCGTCAGCATGGCGTCAGGTCGCGCTCCTCGACGGCGTCCTCGGCGCCTTTCCCCCACCGCCGAACGACAAACCCGATCAGCAGCCGCAGCCCGCGAAGCTCGATGCGGAACCGGCGGCGCTTGCCGGCCTGCAAAAGATCCCTTCGCCTGAAACCAGGAGCCGCGTGGAAAAGCTCGCGGCTCTTTTGACGTGGCCGGGCAAACCCGAACCCGTGGCAGCTCCGGCTGCCGTTGCGGTTGCCCCGCTCACCGCCGAGCAGCAGAAAAGGTTCGATTCCGGCAAGGAACTCTACGTCATCACTTGCGGTGCATGTCATCAACCGCATGGCGACGGTCAGGATGGGCTTGCTCCCCCGCTGCGCGATTCCGACTGGGCCATCGGCTCGGTGCAGCGCACGGTCCGCATCGCTCTCAATGGTGTCCGCGGACCCATCACCGTCAAAGGCAAGATCTACGAGCTCGAAATGCCTGGCATGGGTGTGCTCGACGACGAACAAATCTCATCGATCCTCACTTACATCAGGCGCGAATGGGGGCACACCGCAAGCGCCATCGACCCCTCGGACGTCGCCGCCATTCGAAAAGACACTGAAAAGCGTGAAGAACCATGGACGCAGCCCGAGCTGTTGCGGATTCCTTGAGGCCTGTCGATTTCATGCATCGTTTTTATCTTCCCGGAGCCGGACGCATGGGATCCAGCTTGATCCTGTCCGGCGCCGAGGCGCATCACGCGCTGCGCGTCCTGCGCGTTCGACAGGGTGAGCGCCTCGCAGTGCTCGATGGCGAAGGGAATCAATTCATTTGCGAGGTGCGTGAGGCAGACCGTCGCGCATTGACGCTGGCGGTGGTCGAACGCAAGCAGATCCCCGCCCTGCCCTGCGCAGTGACGCTGGCCAAAGCTGTCACGAAAGGAAAGACGATGGATCTTGCCGTGCAGAAGGCCACGGAACTGGGAGTTCACCGGTTCGTGCCATTGATCTGCGAACGAACCGTTTCCCAGGTCGATGATGAAGGCGCGGCGGCCAGGGTCGCGAAATGGCAGGCCATCGCCATCGAATCCATCAAGCAATGCGGCTCCGCATGGCTTCCAAAGATCGATTCTCCCGTGTCGCTGGAAAAGTTTGCCGCAGAGAATGCCAACTTCGAACTGTCGCTGGTCGGTGCGCTTACTCCTGAAGCCACTCACCCGCGCTCCCGCTTTGAGAACTTCCGAGCAAAGCACGGACGTCTCCCGGCTTCGATCTGCCTCTGGGTCGGCCCAGAGGGCGACTTTACCGAGGCAGAAATGGAAGTCATGAAACGGGTCGGCGCTCTTCCAGTGAGTCTCGGATCACTCGTTCTGCGCAGTGAAACAGCGGCGATCTACCTCACATCGATCACGAACTACGAGGTACAAGGTTGCAGTTCGGAGTAATTCCCGCGAAAACCCGCGACTGCACTGCCCAGGACTTGCGGTTCAAAGTTCCCGATAGACTTCACGCCGGTGGCGGACGATCGAGACATCGACCAGCCTGGCGTCGTCATCAATGGAATAAACGACTCGATAATCTCCCACACGCAGACGCCAGAGATTGCTTTCGCCTCGAAGTTTGACAACGCCGCCTGGTCGAGGATTGACCGACAAAGCTTCAATCCTGGCGAGAAGCCGGACGACAAGCGAAGTCGGGAGATTCTCCAGTTCCTTGCGGGCAGACCGCGCAAATGTGAGGCGATAATCAGCCATTGCCCTTCTGGTCCACCCTCAGTCGCCGTTTGACTTCGGCCAGGCTCTCGCGTGGTTCGCGGGCACGGGACCTGGCCAGAAGCGTGTCGTGAAAATCTTCCCACAACTCGCCGTGCTGACGAAGATCAATTACTGCCGCTGTCTTCCGTCCACGGCCATCAACGAGGAATGATACACCACTCATATTTCAAAGCATACATAACCGCACTGAGAACACCAACGGATCTTGCGAGCACTCGTGTCACTTACTTCCTTGCGAGGTGAGAAAAACAATTACTGCCTCGGTAGCCAGACCGAGAACCCATGAAATTCCCTGGCTCTTCGATAGCATTGAATCACGCGTTCACCAGCACCGCCTTCACAATCTCACCCGAATGCATCGTCTCGAACGCCTCGTTCCACTGTTCCAGCTTCCATTGTCCTCCGATGACAGGATCGATGTTGAGCTGGCCGGAGGAGAGAAGTTGGATCACGCGCTCCCAGATCGGCCAGTTATGACTGAAGCTGCCTTGCAGTCGGATATTTTTCTGCACCAGCGGATCGAGCGAATGGTTGAACGGTTGCGGGCCCCAGCCCACCTTCGTAATCCATCCAGCCGGACGCACAATCTCCATCGCGGTCTTCAACGAACCAGAGAAACCAGTGGCATCGATCACCCCGTCGGCACCGAGGCCGTCTCGCGCGCCGGCCCATCCAGTGGGATCGCCAATGATCGGGTTGCAGCCATAATGCTTCTCGGCGATGTCGAGTCGTTTTCGGTCCCGCTCAAGGCCAACAAGCCCGACTTCAGCGCCCCGCAGCCGGGCGATTGCAGCGCACAACATCCCAATCGGCCCCGGTCCGAGGATCACCACGCGGTCGCCGGGCTGGATGCTCGAATTAATCACGGTGGCGTTGTAGGCCACGGCACACGGCTCCGAGAGTGCTGCTTTTTCGAGTGATAGACTGTCCGGCACGCGATGCAGGATGCGTGATGGCACGCGGACGAAGCGCGTCATGGCGCCATCCACCGCGGCGCCATAGCCTTTGCGCGTCGGATCCAGATTGTAGAGGCCGATGCGGCTCATGGGATTTTCCGGATCGATGACGGCGGCGGTCTCGCTCACCACACGGTCGCCCAATTTGAAACTCTTCACACCGGCTCCGATCCCGGCAATGCGGCCTGCAAATTCGTGGCCGAGAATGCACGGATACGCGACCTTCCATCCTTGATCCCCGGTCCACATGTGCAGATCGCTGCCGCAGACTCCCACCGCCGCGACCTGGAGAAGCACATCATTCTCGCCAATGGTGGGAATCGGAACATCGCGCAATTCGACGTTGTGGCGCTGTGGGCCGAAATTGACGACGGCAAGCTGAGTGGGGTTGCTCATATCATTGCTCTAAAAACATTCAGTCACTTGAACACCCCTCACCCCGTCCCTCACCCCATCCGATTGGGAGAGGGTGTCCGAAGGACGGGAGAGGGGAAAACTGTGTCTGGGCGAAATCAAACGCTCGCTGCATTCTTGTCCTCCATAAGCATCGGTCTAGCTGCGAGACTTGTAGTTCGATTTCACTTGTTGCACGTAGTCCTTTAGCGCACCCAGCACATCCGGGCTGTCAAAGAGCGGATGCCCAATGGCGACAAGTTGCGCACCCATCTTCGCCGCTTTCACCGCGTCCGCGACACCGAATGTCCCGATACCGACCGGAATGTTCACCACGTCCAGCACCGCCCCAAGCCATTGCGTGCCGTCTTTGGAAGCATCCGCGCGCCATTGATCGGCGGCGTAATGAAGGTAGAGCATATCCACGCCCCAACGGGCGCAAACACAAGCGCGCCCCGGCTGATCCTTTACACCGATGGTATCGACCACAACCTTGATGCCGGTTTGTTTGCCGGCGGCGATGGCGGCTTTGACGGTTTCATCCGTCGCGTTGCCGCAAACCGTCATGTAATGGCCGCCCTGTTTCTGGGTGAGCAGAACGTTCTTCCCGCCAGAGTCCATTGTTTTGTAATCGGCGAGCACGGGATAATTCGGAAACGCCCTGGCGAGCTTCCCAATCGCACCCGCGCCTTCCGAGACGATCAGCGGCGTGCCGGCCTCAATGATGTCCACTCCGGCGCGCACGCCGATCTCGGCAAAGCGCAGTGCTTCGTCGATGGTGGGAAAATCAAGCGCCAGTTGAACCAGAGGAAAAGTTGATTGCATGGCGTGACCCTACGAAATCGCCATCTGAAGTTCGAGAAGGAAAACTGCTCTTGTGCCGCGGAGAGATTCGGAGGGGTTCAACGAACGTTCAATGGGAAGCATCCCAAAGTTCCTTGCGGCGCGATGGCGATCCCCGTCCATAACGCACTCCAGATAAACCGCCAGTTTCAGCACAGAGATTTGGAGGACACAGAGAAAGACTGTTCTCCTCCCCTTCGGAGACTCTGCGTCCTCCGAAACTCCGTGCTAAAAACCCTGTGCTACGAGGAAACAGGAAGGTTACCGGATGTAATCCAGCAAATCGTTCTGAAGGATCATGCTGCTGCTTTGCATGGCAGCCTGATAAGCGGTTTGAGTTTCGTGGAACTTGAGCAGTGTCTGGGCGAGATCCGCGTCGGATTCCTTGGAGATCAATCCTTCCAGTGAGTCTCCACGTTTGCGGCCTATGGCCGCCGTGGTCTCAAGGCGGGATTGAACGGAACCATTGGTTCCAAAGTGGTAAAGCAGATTCTCCTCGTCCGCTGCGATCTGGGCATGATTCGTCGAGTTGATGGCGTCGGTATTTCCGGCAAGCAGGTTGTCCCTCAGTGAAATCAGGTGGTTGAAAAGGTCGGCGCCACTTCGGCTGTCGGTGAGGAGACCTCGAGGGCCGTTACCGGAGTTGTTTGAACCGAGGGCCTGCGAAGTGATCGTGACGTTCTGCGAAATTTCACTCTCGGCGATGGATTCGTTCCCCTGGTAAGCCACGCTCGTGATGAGTCCGCCCGCGTCAGTCGTTGCAACGAAGGCCTGCTGATCGCTCCGTGTGCCCGAGAAAATGTAATCTCCACGATTCCGTGTGTTGGCAAGTTGCACGGCCTGTTTGATCATCTCGTTGAGTTCCGTCGCATAGGTCGTCAATTCAGCCGGAGATTTGAGGCCATCGGCCAGCGTGGTGATCTCACCGGCGCGATCCACGACCTTTTTGAGCGATTGCATCGCGCCATAACTTGCGGTCGCCAGTTCGCTATGCCGGTCAATGTTCCTTTGATACTGGCCGAGTGACTTGGCCTCACCCTGCATGTCCAGCACGCGCCGCATGGCGGTTGGGTCGTCCTGGGGCAAAGTCAGCCGCTGGCCGGTGGCGGCCTGATTCTGAAGTTGATACTGCCGGACAGCCAGCCGGCTCAATTGATCTCGAAGACTTATCGGGAAAGTGTTTGCTGTGATTCGCATGGCTGATTGATGTTATTGCTGTTCAATGATCCCGGCGCCTGCGAGCGCTCCCAGTTGGGCAGCTCGACCAGGTCCGCCTCCCATCCCATTATGATTTCGGCGCATCATCGTTTCAGGTTCACAATGATTTCCAGCATCTCCTCCACGGTCGTGATCAGTTTGGCCGAGGCTTGAAATGCCTTCTGGTACTTCATCAAATCGGTCATTTCCTCGTCGAGAGAAACGCCGCTGAATGAGTCGCGTTGCCGCAACAACATCCGCTCGACGATGTTCTGATTCTCCAACTGGGTGTTCACGGAGTTCAATGACTGCCCCATTCCCGCCACAGACTGGCCAAACCGCTCGACGAACGTCTGACCGCCCAGTGCCGCAATGCTCTGGTTTCCCAATTGCGCCAGAGCCAGGGCCACCTGGTTGTCGCCCACGGCGTCGGCAACTCCGCTCACCTGGATCGCCGATGGGCTCGACGTCAACGCGCCATTGACCGCTATGTCCGCCGCTCCGGTTCCAGTGAAGAAATTTTGCCCCGTTGCACCCGTCAGGCTGAAGCCGCCGCTGTGGACGGCGTTGACGGAAGTGATGAGATTAGACGCAAGCGTGTCGATTTCGGATCGGAGCGAAGCAAGGGTACCGTCCCGCACTTCCATCGTGCCATGCAGGCTTCCGCCGATCAAAGAAAGCGTCTGCGCGGCGGTCTGGGCTCGGACGACCAGTTGTCCGGAGCCAGGATCGAATGCTTCCAGAGTGTCCTGGACCACGCCTGATGAAACCATGTTCACACCGTCAATGCTGACGTCCACGACGCCATCCGACTGGGTGACCGTGGAAATGTTGGCGAGCTTTGCCAGCTCCTCGATCCTCTGCTGGCGGACATCACGAAGATCATTGGCCACTCCACCGCCTCCCACTTCCGAGGACACGATCTGCTGGTTGAGCTTGGCGATGTCCTTCAGCAGAAGATTCGCGTTGGAAACGTCCGCCTCGATGGATCGATTCAACGAGTCATTCACTTCACCAAGGCGGTTGGAGACCTGGTTGAACTGGGTGGAGAGGTTCTCCGCCTTGATCAGCAACACCTGACGTTCCGCCAGTGAAGTGGGATTTGTGGAGAGGCTTTGAAACCCGTTGAAAAGATCGGAAATGTTTTCGGCCAGGCCCTGCTGTCCTCCAACGCCACTTGCGGCGGACGATCCGGCGGGACCGCTGGCCTGGCGGTCGATCATCTGCCCGAGATTCGCCTCGGTGTATTGCAACCCCTGCTGCTGGGCTTCAAGCGAACTGCGCACGCTGGTCTCGCTTTGCACCTGCTGGTCCAGCAGGAGATTCCGCACCTGGACGATGGCGACTGACTCGACTCCCGTTCCCTGCAAGCCCACGGCACTGGGAACTGGAAGAGACGTCTGGAGGACCAACCGCTGGCGTGCATAGGCGGGATTGTTGACGTTTGCGAGATTGTGTCCGGCAATTTCCGATCCCTCACGTTGCGCCGACAGGGAGCGCACGCCGAGATTGAGAGTTCCAAAAAGTCCGAGCATAACGTTGATCAGCCGACGGCTTCGTAAATGGGACGTGATGAAACCATCTGGGCGTGCCGCACTCCATGATCGTTGTACGTCTGCACCTCACGGGTGGGAAAAAGCATCCCCATGAACCGTTGCATGAGTTCAAGCGAGCGGCTCAACAACAGATGATTTTGACGGGCACGCTTCTGAACCCGTCGCATGAGATCATTGTTTTCGTTCACCAGCGCCTCGACCAGTGGCTGGTAATCCGGGGGCATCAGCGCGATCAGCGTGACGAACGCGGCATTCTCGTCAACCGCGAACCGCCGGGCGACACTTCTCTGCCGACCTTCGCGTTGCACCCGGGCTTGTTGCACGACGCGCGCCTGGGACTGGATGTCGGACACCGATTGGACCACCTCATCGGAGGCCCGCGCGATCACCTGCTCCTGCTGTCGCTCGAGCAGCACTAGAAGTTCACCGTACTGCTGGAGCTCCTCGCGCAGCGCGACAATCAAATCGTTTATCGGTTCAGTCATGTTTCACTTTGTAACGCTTCGCCTCGGTTGGGGCGGTGAGCGTTTGCGCCGTTCCGGATGACGACGGCGCCTTGAGGGTTTGATGCGTCAATTGTCCTTCCAGGCTCGTGGCCAGGCCGAATGCTTTGCTGCGGCTGATGCTCTCGGCAATGCTCTCGTTGATCATGTCCTGATAGATGCTGGAGGTCGAAGATTCCGGATTCATCGAGGACTTGATCACGTTCTTGCGCGCGGCGGTCAGGATCTGGCGGAGCAGGACGGCCTCGAACTGACGGGCCACCTCGCTGACCTTCTCCTTCTCTGAAATGTGCTTGTTGTCGGCGAGCTGCTCGAGCGGCATCCCGGCGGCCTTCACTTCTCCTGTATGGATTGCGGAAATTTGCATCAACGAAGCACCAGCTCAGCTTGAAGTGCGCCAGCCTGTTTCATGGCCTGAAAGATCGACATCATGTCGCGAGGTGTCACACCGAGGGCGTTCAAGGAGGAAGCTACTTTTTCAACCGTGGGCATGTCTGGCAGCGGGATCAACCGCCCCTTGCCCTCTTTGACATCGGTCTTGGTACTCTCCGTCACGGCTGTCGTGCCGGTCTGGCTAAGTGGCGTGGGCTGTGAGACATCCAATGTCGAAGCGATCGTGATTGTGAGATTGGCGTGCGAGACTGCGCAGCTTGAAATCTTGATTCGCGACGTGGCAACAATGGTTCCTGTTCGTTCATTGATCACGATCCTGGCGGGAATGTCCGATTCCACCTCCACCGCTTCCAGCCGGGCAATAAAGTCCACAGGGTATCCTTCCGCGCCATCCGGCACTTTGACCTTCACCGAGGTCGAATCGATCGCGGAAGCACTGCCGGGAAACTTCTCATTGATTGCCGTCGAAAGTCGGGCTGCCGATGTAAAGTCCGGTTCGCGCAACAGTAGCTCGACGTGGTTGTCTCGCACCACTTCGGCAGGAATTTCCCGCTCGACCAGTGCTCCACCGAGAATCTGCCCCACCGTGGGATGATTTTTTTGCACCGAAGCTCCCCCGCCGCCATCAGTGCCGGCGGCGAATCCACCGATGGACAAGGCTCCCTGTGCCAGAGCGTATATTTTGCCATCAGCGCCCATGAGCGGCGTCTGAATCAACATGCCGCCTTGAAGTGTCTTCGCATCGCCCATGGAGGAAACGTTGACATCAATCCGGCTTCCCTTCTTTTTGAAGGCTGAGATGTCCGCCGTGACGATGACGGCTGCGACGTTCTTTGATGAGAGCTGGGAGGCTGGCACGGTGATACCGTGACGTTGAAGCATGTTGGCGATGGTTTGAAGCGTATAGACCTGGTTTTTATCGCCCTCGCTGGAGATGCCCGTGACGAGCCCATAGCCAACCAACTGGTTGTCCCGGGCGCCGGCCACAACCGCGATGTCCTTCACGCGCGAACCGGCGGTCGCAGGAACCGCCGTGGTGACGAAGATGGCGATGGCCAGGACGATTGAAATAGTGATGCGCATACTATGATTCTTCAAAACGGCGATACCTTGTCCCACACACGGCTGAACCAGCCTTTGCGTTGACTGTCGCTGACGGTTCCCTTCGAGGCGTACTGAATTGTCGCATCGGCAACATTGTAACTAAAGACGGTGTTGGCGGAGGTTACATCCTCGTTTCGAATCACTCCCCGCAGCACGGCATCCGTCGTTTCTCCGGAAATCTTGGTCTGCCGCTTGCCTTCAATGACCATGCTTCCATTGGGCATCACATCCACGACCTTTACCGCGAATCGTGTCGTGATCTTTTCCGAGTTGTTGATCTCGCCCCCTCCATTGAAACTGTTCTTGCTGTTCATGGACATCGCGGGAAGTTTGCCGCCTTTCGTCAGCAGCGAACTGGCGCCGGGACTGAAGAGGAAGGAGCCGATCGAGGCATCCACGCCGCTCGAACGATCCGTCTTGGTGTTGTTCTGCTTGCTGGAAGCCGTGCTCTCCTGAACCACAACCGTAATGATGTCACCAACCGCCCTCGCGCGCTTGTCCCCGAACTGCGAACGATAGCTGTCCTCCTGGAAAAGAGAATCCGCGCGACCCGAGACCGCGCTCATCAGACACAATGCCACCGCCAGAGCCGTCGAATTACATGTTAACAACAATGGTTTGTTCATCTTGAATCTTTCCGAAGAACTCGCGTTTGGTTTTTGGGTTGCGAACGCGGACACGCTGGCCAGGCAGGCCATCTTCGAGCGCCTCCACTTTCATTGAGATTGTCATCGTGCCTTCGAGGATCAATGCCTCGACCACGCGGCCGCGCAGCACCGCTGGTTTGATCCTGACGGAGCGGGACAACAGGGGCTGGCCCGCCTGCAACATTTCGGCAATTTCGAGGGAACCGTCTTCAAGCGCGGAGATCGGCAATGCTTCGCGCAAGGCAAGCACGTCGCGTCGTTCCCTGGTGATGTCCGCGTCGCGGAGCAATTGCCCGCGCTTGAGTGTGGATTGAGCGACTGGCACATCGCGCCAGACCCGGGCTTGCGCCACCAACTGCCAGTTGCCAACGCGCTCTTCGCCGCAGACGAGTTCAACACGGAGAACAGAGCTGGCTCCCAGCCCGCCGGCGGGAAGATCAACCACCTTCAACGCAAGGGCTTCATCCGGCACAACAATGCTGGCCCACGGACGTGCAAATCGAAGCTCCAGTTCTCCCTTTTCCTTCACCACATCCCGTTGGAGGACGGTCGTGAGCATCTGTTTGAGTTCGGTCTCGTCGAGCTGCCGGGATCGACGCGTCACTCGGATTTTCGGCGCTCCCGTCAAATTCGTTGCCGCCACCTCGGGAGCATGTTGCTGGAGAAACTCAACGACTTGGGCGCTGCTCAACACGATAGCCTGGCCCCATGCTGGAGCGGGCGCGACACGCACATGCTGGAGCGGCTGATCCGCTGGCGCTTCCAGCAACTGATCCAGGAACACGCCGGAACTGTCCACCTGTCCGACAGCTTTCAACTGGAGCCCGGAGGCCGCGCCGGCAGTGGCAGTGCAAAGGAACGAGGTTGCGATCAGGCCGATGGCAATGCGGATGTAACCAATGCAGGTCATAATTATCGCTTCAGGTTGTTGCTCTGTTGCATCATGTCGTCGGCGGCCTGAACAGCCTTCGAGTTCACTTCGTAGGCGCGTTGGGCGACGATCATGTTGACCATTTCCTCGACGACCTTGACGTTCGACATTTCGAGATACTCCTGTTGCATGGAACCGAAGCCGTTTTCACCAGGATTGCCAACTTCCGCCGTTCCAGAGGCGTTCGTCTCGCGATAAAGATTCCGTCCAATCGGCTCAAGGCCGGAGGGATTGACGAACCGCGACAACTGAACGCGAAAATTTTGAGCGCCACTGGCGCCGTTCAACGTCACTTCGCCATTGCTGGCAATACTGATCTGAGTGGTGCCGGCGGGAATCGGCTGGAAGCCGCCCTGCACTACCAGGCCATCGCTCGTCGTCACGCGTCCATCCGAGGCGGTCTTCAACGCGCCGTCACGAGTGTATGCCTTCGACCCGTCCGGAAGCTGAACCTCGAAGAAACCATCTCCCTGAATCGCGATATCCAGGCGTTCGCCGGTGTGAGTAAGTTCTCCCGTGGTGAAAATGCGTGAAGTGGCCACCGCGGCGGAACCCTGGCCAACCTGCATACCGGTCGGACGTTGATTTCCAGCCCCCTCCTCTGCGCCGGCGGCGCGTGAGGATTGATAGAGCAAATCCTGAAACTCGATCTTGCTCTTCTTGAAGCCGGTCGTGTTGACGTTCGCGAGGTTGTTCGCGATGACATCGAGGTTGAGTTGCTGGGATTGCATCCCGGCCGCGGAAGAGTAGAGGGCGCGTAACATAAATTAGAGAATCAAGTGGGGCCAAGATCCGTCAGCACCCGCCCTGTCCGTTCGTCATTCATCTGGATGATGCGCTGGTTTGCCTCGAAGGTCCGCATCGCGGTCAACATGTTGGCCATTTCCAGCACAACCGACACATTCGATCCTTCAACCACTCCCTGATGGACTACAGAGCCCTCCGCTGGCCGGCCTTGAATGGCGGGATCGGTTGCCACGAAATAGCCACCGTTGGTGTTCGTCAGCAGATTGGGGTCGTTGAATTCCGTGAGGCGCAATTTGCCTCGCACCTCGCCTCCCATGGAAATCTCGCCCGCGGACGAAATGGCCAGCGTATTGGGGTTGTTGGTATCCAACTGCATAGGACCATCTTCACCGAGCACTGGATAGCCTTGTTTCGTGACCAATTGCCCTTGGGCAGTCAGGCGAAATTCTCCGGTGCGCGTATAGGCTGTTCCGCCTCCAGGAAGCTGAACCTCAAAAAAACCTGATCCGGTGATGGCCAGCGCCGTCTTGGAGTCGCTGGGACGCAGTTCACCGGGGAGAAAACTCGTCGTCGCGACAGCCTTGGGCAGTGAATGCTCCATGGTGATGGCATTGGCGCCTTGGAAAGACTGTTTGAGAAGACCAGCCTGAACCGCCTCGAAGGAAAGTTCCTGCCGCTTGTATCCGGGAATCGTTGTCGAGTTGAGATTCTCCGCGATCATCTCCTGCCAACGCAGGTTGGCGTTCATGGCCGCCGCAGCTTGATAGACGCTGAAATTCATCGAGAGCGACGTTTAGCAGCAGATATGCCACTGAACTAAAATGCCTGTTTGCAGGCAAATGCCCCGTCACAACCCGACAACTGGCAAAACCTTCCCCCGGTACTGGAGAATTTTGCCTGTAAAAAAGGTCGGACTCCATGACGGCTGATCCTCGAAATACCGAACTTGCCAGCGCCTCAACGCCATCAGCATCACCATCAGCCCGCGCAATAAATCAAGCGAGTCAAGCCGGCGACACATGGGGCAGTAGCGAGGGCAAGTCAGTTTTTTTCATTTTGTCCGTGAATTCCATCGCTCGTGCGGGGATTGGACCCGCTCTTGGCCGAAAAGCATGCCCATCTTCGTCTTCTCTGCGGCATCCAGCTTGATGAGCGGTAACCATAGCCTTTTGAAACCCTCTCTCTACTGGCGTTTTACTTCTGCCCTTTGGCCACGGCCTTTAACGTCGCGTTCAGGATCGCCTCCGACGTAATGGTGGCGCCGCTGGTGGCATCAACGCCCTTCGCTCCTTGTTTGAGGAGGATCTGCCGGCGGGTATCGACGATGGACGAGTACCATTGTTTCTCCGTGTGCCGCGTCACCTTCACATCGGAGATCCGCCCGCCGGCCACGGAGGCTTCGACGAACACCTGGCCGGAATAACCGACACTGCTGTCGCGATAAACTCCGTCGGGAACGCGTTTGATATCCAGCGTGTCCACGAGTTTCATGGCCTCGATGCTGGCCCTGGCGCGTTCTTTGGCTTGCTTGATATCTCCCTCACCGTTGGGCCCGTCCAACACTTTCTGATAATAACCGAGCGCTTCCTGGCTGCGGGCCATCGCGCGGCAGATATCGCCGGCCGCGAGAAACCCGACATGCGGATCGCCCTTCCCCCGTTCCGCGGCCATCTTCAACGCCTTGTCGTTTTCGCCCACCTCACTCCAGAGCCGGGCGACGCTGCAATGGCGCGTGTAATCGGCCGGGTACTTGTCAAGGATTCGGACGGCCATGGCCTTGGAGCCGAGTTTGAAATAGCAATGGGCCAGGTCGGTGTTGTCGGTGTTGCCCGCCTGCTCCCACCAGAAGGCGGCCCGTGCCCAGTCCTGGTGCAGGTTGTGGTACATGTTCGCCAGGGCGTTCATGGTCTTCCTGGACAGCTCGGAATTCTTTTCGTTGAGCACCAGGAAGTAGTGCAGAAATCGAATCCCCTCCTTCCAACGGGCTTCATTTTCGTTGATCGACGTCCAGATGAATTGTCCGACGTTCTTGCTCGGATCCCACTTGGCACCCGGAATCTCCGTCCAGGTGAAATCGAGCGTCTTGGGATACCGCAGTGGCGTTGCTTGAAACCAATCCGGCGGGGTCGAACCGATCCGTTTGATGAGAGCCCGGACTTCGGCCTCCGGTTTGTCAGCTGCGTTCAGCCTGAAGCTCACAAGCAGAATGACGCACCAGATGAGCAGTGTGGCTTTCATGCGCACCTCGGAAAGTTTGGAGTGGAAACGAGGTCTCCATTCTTGAGGACCATGAGCGCCTCGACGCCCGAACGTGACGACGCCAGCTCCAGGCCTTTGTCCGGACCCAGGACGAAGATGGCGGTGGAAAGCGCGTCCGCCTCCAGTCCCGTCGGCGCGACCACCGAGACGCTGGACAACACCGTCGGGGAGCGACCCGTCGCGGGATCGAAAATGTGATGGGCTGAAAAATCCTCGCTGAACTTGGTCTCGTAGTCGCCCGAGGTGGCGAGGAAGCAGTTGTCCAGTTCCGCGAGCGCGACATGGGCTTCCGGGATGCGCGGGTGCTGGATTCCGATCCGCCAGGATTCTCCTTCAGGCTTTTGATGGATGGCCCCGAACTCCCCGGAGTTGGCCAGGGCGTAGCGAATGCCGTGGGCCTTCAAAACGTCGCGCACGCGGTCGGCGGCAAATCCTTGGGCGATGCCGTTGAGGGTGACCTCCTGCCCAGGGCCGAGCCGGACACGGCGGGCGTCCACCGCCACTTTTCGCCAATCGACGAGTTGCCGCGTGGCCTGGAGTGGACCGGGATTCGGAACTCCGCCCTGCGCGTGGAGTTTCCACAGCGGTTGAACCGTGGGAGCGAACGCGCCATCCGTCAGGCGCGACCAGGCGATGGCCTCCCGCATAACGTGAACCAGATCCGGGTGGGGTCGGTCGAGAACACCGTCGCGATTCAGACAAGAGATCTGGCTTTGCGGGCGAAAGAGGCTGAGAACGTTCTCAACCTCATCGAGTGCCTTGAATGCAGCCGAAAGCGCGCGTTCCGCGACTGCACCGTCTTCATTGTAAACGACCAGTGATATCTCGGTGCCAAGCGCCCACGCCTTGCGCTCGACTCGCACCAGGCGTTCCCGAGGAATTCCGGCCAGGCCGAGAAAACCGCCTGCCCCGACAGCCAGAGTGATGAAGCGCCGTCGATTCATTATGGTTGATGGGGAAAGGATAGGGAGGTCCGCTATTGTGTCAAACGATCCATCGCCCGGAAGTCGGATTTCGGTGCATCCACAAGTTGTCGGTGAGCTTGGCTGGCGGCCCGGAGCTCGGTTGTGTGCGAAGCACCAGCCGCAGCAGGTTTGGCGTGACAGCGAGCTCACGATGCCGCTGCGACTGGCTTTCAGCACAGTCGCGCTCCACCGGATACACCGGTCGGATTTTCAAATCCACTCCTCGGAACGTGCCTGTCAGGCATTGGCCGGAAAGATGCCACGCAGAAATTCTAGATTGGCGATGTAGCTCTCGACAAGTTTTCCCCCAGGCGGGACCGCGCCCTCAATTTGCATTGGGCCACGATAGCCGATGTCATCGAGGGCGGCGCGGACCTTTTTGAAATCAACGCGACCCTGGCCGAGCATGGCGCCGTTCTCCTTCATGTGGAACTCGCAAATCTGCCCCTGCTTTCCGAGCCAACGGATCTCCTTGAAGATGTCGTAGCCGCGCTCGGTCGAGTTCGCCACGTCGTAATAGACCTGCACCGCCGGCGAGCCCACGCGGTCGATGATGCGCATGTGGTCCTCGGCGCTGAGCCAGCTTTCGATTCCAAGGATGAGGCCCGCCTTCTCAGCTTTGGGCGCGACTTCTTTCAAGCGGCGCACCGTTTCGTCCGTGCCAGGCTTGTCATCGCGCAAGTCGCCATTGCCGAAAAACGCGAGCAGGACGACGCGGCAGCCCATCGCGCGGCAGACGTCGATGGAATCGCTGACCCACTGAATCGTGCGCGGGTCGCTCTTGTAAGGGATGTTGTTCAGCTCGCCGATGGCCAGTGACAACACATCCACGCCGGCCTTCTTCGCGGCGTCCTTGTAACGCTGCTGCACTTCGGGCCGGCGCAGGTGCATGTCGTTCGCCTGCGTACCGAGGCTCACTTGAACGCCGTCGAGGCCGATCTGCTTCGCGAGTTCCATCGCCGCCGGGTCGGCCATCTTGCCGATGGACCAGTCGCACGCACCGATCTTGAAACTTGGTTTCGTGTCGGCGGCGAACAGTCGATCGAACCGGTCGAGTGCGACCAAGGCGGCGGCGCTACTGGCGAGGAACTGCCGGCGGCTGGTTGGCTGATGCTGCATGGCGAGGATTTGGTGGTTCAGATCAATAGTTCTTTCTGCCAGATCCATCCCGTGCCCGGTGGCGGAAGCTTCGGGCACGCCTGAAGAAGTCTGACGAGCCGGGCTGAATGTAACCTCGATGCAATATGGGTTCAGAGATGAGCGTGGCACATGAGCAAGTGTAGAAAGCGCTGGTCACAGATGTCTTGACGTGCATCAAGTCGGTTTCGATCCGCGCGAGTGACAAATTCCTCATGCGCCGTCCAATACGATCCTCGGAAACCTCGGCGATGGGAAAACTGCAAGCCATGACAATACACTCCTCATTCACCCGCCGCGCCTTCCTTCATTCCACTGCGGTCGCAGCGGGCGGCATCTCGCTCGCGCAACTGCCCACCGCCGCGGCCTCGCCTGCAACGGAAGTGCCGTCCAGCCGGCTCACGCGGCTGGCTGCGGGCGCTAATTCTACTTTGTTACGAATTGTTTAGACTTGTTCCCGAGAAGCGCTAGACTGGTGTTGCGATTGCCGTTGGGCAAAAACGCATACTCACAGATCCGCAAAACATCACCCGAAAGGCGCGACGAACATCGCGCCA
>SXGT01533475.1_pt1 | contig 32837 bp, 29 predicted proteins | sample 3176221 | NCBI WGS metagenome assembly SXGT01 (sample SAMN11356862, study PRJNA531348) | freshwater metagenome | isolation source: freshwater sample F1-120 | place: China: Fuxian Lake, Yuxi | collected 2017-12-25
ACCCGCACTACATTGCCTACCGGGAACGATTACACAATTTTGTGTTCGCACCGTGCACTTTTTGTGGTGGTTGTGAGATGTCTGAAGAGAATTTGGAAGACTGTTTTGGCAACCCAGCCCCCACATGTGGGGTATGCATGTGGGCGCAAGGAGTTATCCAATGCCCCTAACCGTTTTATTCATCCATCGTTTGAGGAGTTTATAAATGGACATCCATTTTTATGCCACATTGCGCGAGGTGACTGGTGGAAAGACTGTTAGCCTAAACCTGGCGGCGGAATGTACTGTGCGGCAAATGCTTGAAAGCGTTTTCGCTGTTTACCCTTTGTTGCGAGCCAAGCTAATGGACGCTGATAATAACCTGCTACCCCACGTACACGTCTTCATCAATGGGCGGGATGTGGAATATCTTGAATTGGCAATGGAAACCGTCATCCAGCCATCCGACAAGCTTGATATTTTTCCGGCAGTAGGTGGAGGGTGATGCGCAATATAGACCAGGAGATCAGGGGCATTCCCCATTTTTTGATATTGGATTACCTGGTTGAATTAGGCGGCGAAAAGGTTGGAGAAGATACCGTAAAAGGAAGCGGTTGGACGGCGCGAGTCACCCGCATGGAACCATTCCGGCTTTTTTCACTTTCGGTTGGCCAAAACAGGCTGGAACTGGAAATTGAAGAGCACCTGGCGGACGCGTTTTTAGCCAAGTTTGCCATGAAGACCTTGCGGGCCGGCGCGTAGCATTCCCCCCCAACCCGGAAGTAGGGATAGAAAGAGCGCAAGAAAATTCTTGCGCTCTTTTTTTATTTTGAACTTTTGGCGAGGGCTAAATGATCTCGAGTTCTTTCAATTTTGCCTCGGTTACCACACCGTTGTTCCAGCCACGGGCTTCGTAGTAATCGGCAAGCATTTTATCCAACTCGCATACTTGTCCCAAGGAGCCTTGCATGGTGGAGGGTTCGGTAGTGAAACGCTTGGGCAGGTAGTCGCTGCCTTCGGCAAAACCGGCCAGGTTGTTGTAGTGGCGTTCCAGGTTGTAAATGCGCTCGCCGGTCTTCAGCAACTCTTCGCCGGTGAAGGGAACACCGACCATGGCAGAGTATTGGGCAACGTATTCATCTACGCCTTGGGCAAACGCGCTGAACTTACAGATATCCATGCTGTCGGAGAAGGCGTGAATATCCTGGAAGATCTTGATCAGGCCGCCCTTGCCTTCCCAAGCCAACGGATCGGTCTTGAGGGTGCCGTAGGGCATAACACCCAGCTCGGAAGCGGGGGAGTAAGCGCGCAAATGGCAGGCGCCGCGGTTGCTGGTGGCGTAGCCAATACCCATGCCTTTGAGGCCGCGCGGGTCGTAAGCCGGGATACCCTGACCCTTGACGGTCATGGCGATCTCGGGGTGGCCAAAGTACTCGGCGGTGGCATTGGCGCCTTCACCAAAGACCTTGCCAATACCTTCGCGCTTGCCGATCTTCTCGGCCAGGGCAACCATTTGGTCATTATCGCCCCAACCCAATTTTCCATCCTCGGGCTTGGTCCAGCCTTTTTCGCTGGCTTCCATGTAGATGGCAATGGGGTGACCGATCTCGATGGCATCCATACCGTAATCGTTGCACAGGTCGATCATCTTGGCTACTACACGGGCATCGTTATTGCCCACATTCGCGCCAACAGACCAGGCGGGTTCGTACTCCACCGATTCCATTCGCAGGCCGGCGTAGGGGCCATCCTTTACTTCTACTTCTTTTTTGCACGCTACCGGGCAGGCATGGCAGGTGGGGTTGTCTACCAACAAATTATCCACAATGAACTCGCCGGAGATCTTTTCGGCATTTTCACCGAATGCGGTGAGGGAGCTGTTTTTGGTGGGCAGCGCGCCAATGCTGTTGGTGATGTTCATGAGCACGTTGGTGCCGTAGACCGAAAGGCCACCCTTGCGCGGGCTGGTGATGTTCTCTTCGGCCATGATGGTTTGCAGGGCGCGGTCGTGGGCTGCTTTCCAGGCTTCGCGGTTTTCGGCCTTTACGATCGCCTTCTCAGCCTTGATGACGATGGCTTTGAGGTTCTTGGAACCACCGACACAACCAGTGCCGCCACGGCCGCTGGCGCGGTCATTTTCGTTGATCCAGCATGCGTAGCGAACGAGTTGTTCGCCGGCCGGGCCAATGGAGATCACAGAGAGGTCTTTTTCGCCGTATTTGTTTTTAAAGTGCTTTACAGTTTCGTGAATGCCTTTGCCCCAAACTTCCGAAGCATCCAGCAACTCTACCTGGCCATCGTGAATATAGGCATATACCGGTTTGTCAGCCTTGCCTTTAAAAACCAGGCCATCAAAACCAGACCAGCGCAAGCGTGCGGCCGACCAGCCACCATGGTGGCTATCGGTTACGGTGCCGGTGAGTGGGGACTTGGTTACAACAGCCATACGGCCGCTCATATTGGCTTCGGAGCCGGTCATTGGGCCGTTCATAAAGCACAGCAAGTTTTCGGGAGAAAGCGGGTCTACCTTGGGTCCGTTATCGTACACGAACTTAACGCCTAAACCGCGGCCACCAATATACTTGCGCTTTAGGTCTTCAGGGATCGGCCGGACATCTACTTTACCAGCTGTCAGGTCTACGTGAGCAATTCGATCTGCATAACCGCCAAGTGCCATAACTTCCTCCAAAATGTTTTGAATGTTGCAAATGGGTATTAAGTAAAAGTTATACAAAACGCCCTTTTGCATTAATAAAAGTTGTAATACTATAATTCCAGTGCTAAAAAACCAAAAGGTTTTAGGAAATACTTAATAGGGTTCAGAACAAATTGCTTGTTTATTAGGTTAAAATAATGGAACAGTTCTTGGCGGCGCGCCTGTTTTTTGGGCTCCGAAGCCATTTTGGCAACCTTGCCTTAACCGCAGGCTATTCTTGAAATTGGAGGTGTCTCATAGAAAAGATTGAAGCTCTTCATGGAATAGACCACCTAAAAGAACTGGCGGACCCCAAGAGGTTGACCATCTTGCGTTATTTAATGGCCACTCCGGCCACCCTGACCCAACTCGGCGACAAGATGGGGCAATCCCCCGCATGGGTTCGGCACCATGTAAAGATCTTAGAGGAAGCAGGCTGGATCTTTGTAAGCGAGGTGCGAGTATCGGCAGGCGTGAACGAAAAATATTACAAAGCGCGGGCTTCGGCCCTGTTGTTGCAAGAATTGATCTTGCCTAACACCAGCAAACCATACATCATATTTAGCGGCAGCCATGATAACGCAATTGAGCGCATTGCCGCCAAGTTGAGCCGCCACCTGACCCTTTTCGTTTTGCCGGTGGGCTCGCTGGATGGGTTGATCAACCTGCGCCAATATCTTTGCCACATTAGCGGAACCCACATCCTCAACGATGACGGCGCTGATTACAATACCGAATCAGTGCGGCATATCTTCCCGGACCGGAATATGGTTTTGGTGACGATGGCCCACAGAACCCAGGGGATGATCATCGCGCCTGGCAATCCCAAAGGCATCCGCACCATCGAGGACTTGCTGAACCCCGAGATCCAATTCATCAATCGCAACCCCGGATCCGGGACCAGAATGTGGGTTGATCGTGAATTGGCCAATTTGGGTTTGCCTACCACTGAGATCAGCGAATACGGTTATTATGTTAGTACCCACAGCGAGGCTGCCCGAATGGTGAAACAAGGAACTGCCGACGCGGCGATCGGTATACAATCGGCCGCCATCGACGCCGGGACGGATTTCATCCCCTTGTTTGAAGAGAGATACGACCTGGTTTTTGAGCGCAGCAATATGCGGGTGGTCGCGCCGATCATTGAGTACTTGCGGACACCGGCCTTTCGCAAAGAGCTCAACGCGCTATCAGGATACAATACCGCTCACAGCGGAGAATTGGTTCCCGTGCAATGACCAGCCACAGTGCAGTGGCTGTAACCCTATGGATCTAAGGACCAACGATGCCTGAATTTTTGAACTTATTACCACCCGACGAAGCCCGTTCCAAATGGTTAGGCCAGGTGGCAACGCCGGCACACACGGTTGAATGGGTGCCGTTGGAAGGTGCCTGCGGCAGGGTTGCTGCGCAGGACATCCTTTCTCCGCAGGCATTGCCGCAGTTTGCCCGCTCTACCGTAGATGGCTACGCTGTTCAGGCCCGCGATACCTACGGCGCTGCCGATACACTACCCGGCTATCTGTCTTTGGCTGGCGAAGTACCAATGGGGGCTGCAGCAAACCTAAGCCTGGGGCCTGGCCAATGCGCGACCATCCACACCGGTGGGATGTTGCCCGAAGGCGCGGATTCGGTGGTGATGCTGGAATATACCCAAACCAGCCGCCCAGGCGAGATCGAGATCCAACGCTCGGTGGCTGTGGGAGAGAACACCATTGCGGTGGGCGAGGACATTACCCAAGGCCAGTTGGTGTTGGAACGCGGCAGGTTATTGCGCCCTGCCGATATTGGCGGATTGGCGGCATTGGGGATCCTAAAAGTCGCTGTGGCGCCAAAGCCCACGGTCTCCATCCTCTCCAGCGGCGATGAGGTGGTGGCATCCAAGAACACCCCAGCCCCTGGCCAGGTACGTGATATTAATTCGCACACATTGGCGGCATTGGTTTCGCAGGCCGGTGGCGTGCCCAGGCTAGCTGGCATCATCCCCGACGATTTTGGCAGTTTGTTGCAGGCGGCAAGAGCCGCTTTGGCGCAAAGCGATATGGTGCTCATCACTGCCGGCTCCTCAGCCAGCACCAGGGATATGACCGCCAGCGTTATTGAGACACTGGGAGAACCGGGGGTGATCGTGCATGGCATTAACACCCGCCCCGGCAAACCCACCATTTTGGGAGCGGTGGCCGGCAAGGCGGTGGTTGGCCTGCCTGGCAACCCGGTGAGCGCTCTTGTAAACGGCCTTTTGTTTGTGGTGCCAGCGCTGCGTAAATTGCTTGGCGCCAAAGAGCCAGCCGCCCAACGCTCCATCCGGGCTCGGTTGACGATCAATGTTGCTTCGCAGGCTGGACGGGAAGATTGGCAACCCGTTCAACTGCGCGCAAGCGCTGGCGAGCTGCTGGCTGTTCCGGTGTTTGGCAAATCCAACCTGATCTTTACCTTGGCCAACGCCGATGGACTGATCAAGATCGAGCCTAACGCCACCGGCGCCGCCGCTGGCGAGTTGGTTGAAGTATTGCCGATCGGCCTGGGGGATTTATGACTAGATCAGTTTATCTGCACGATATTCCATTGGCTGAAGCACAACATGCCCTGCAAAGCGCGCTGCGCGAAAACGGCCTTTGGGCTGTTTTAGGCAAAGAAGAACTACCCTTGAGCCAACACCTGGCAGGCAGGGTATTGGCCGACGCGGTCTGGGCGATCAATTCATCTCCCCATTATCATGCCAGCGCCATGGATGGTTTTGCTGTGCGGGCAGAAGCCACCAGCGCCGCCATGCCCACCACGCCTGTGGCGTTGCAGTGCGAAGACGATGCCAAATACGTGGATACCGGAGACCCATTGCCTGGTTGGGCTAACGCGGTGATCCCTATCGAGAATGTGGAAGCGCTGGATACAGATGGGAACATGGCCAAAAACCCGCGCGCGCCGCAACAGGTGCGTATTCGGGCGGCGGTTGTACCCTGGAGCCATGTTCGGCCAATGGGTGAAGATATTGTGGCTACCCAGCTGGTTTTACCCGCCGGGCACACCCTTAACGCCTTTGACCTCGGCGCTATCGCCGCATCGGGGCACCAAACCGCCTGGGTGGCGCGCAAACCACGCGTGGCCATATTGCCAACCGGAACCGAACTGGTGCCGATAGGCACGCCCTTGAAGGCAGGCGATATTTTGGAATATAACTCACTGGTGATCTCTGGCCAGTTGCAGGCTATGGGCGCGGAACCGATGCCCCAGCCGATCACCATCGATGACCTGGACCTGATCTGCCAGCGGGTGAAGGATGCCAGCGCCAACTGCGACATGGTGCTGCTCAACGCGGGCTCTTCCGCTGGCAGCGAGGATTTTTCTTCGCGAGTGGTAGAGCGGCTTGGGCAACTTTTGGTGCACGGTGTGGCCGTTCGGCCAGGGCACCCGGTGATCTTGGGCATGTTGAAACGAGATGACCCGCTCAGGCCGATGATCCCGATCGTGGGGGTGCCGGGTTACCCTGTTTCCGCGGCGCTAACGGTAGAGATCTTTGTAGAACCGATCATCTCGCAATGGCTGGGTCGCCCGGCCGCCCAACCCGAATCGCTGGAAGCGGCCATCACCCGAAAGACCGTATCTCCCCCCGGAGATGACGATTTTGTTCGGGTGGTCTTGGGCAAGGTGGATGGCAAAATGCTGTGCGCGCCGATCTCTCGCGGAGCAGGGGTGATCACCTCCATGGTGCGCGCCGATGCTTTGGTGGTGTTGCCGCGCGGCGTGCAAGGGGTAGATGCCGGCGACACCGTTACCGTTCGATTGATCAAACCACGCGCAGAACTGGAGCAAACCATCTTCTGCATTGGCTCTCATGATGTGATCTTGGATCTGGTGGCGCAATTTTTGGCCGCCAAAGGCCGGCGCTTCGTATCCTCCAACGTTGGCTCGCAAGGCGGGTTGGTGGCACTGCGGCGAGGAGAGGCCCACCTGGCCGGATCACACCTGATCGACCCGGACAGCGGCGAGTACAACATAAAGTTCATCCAACAATATTTGCCCGATGTACCGGTAAGGGCAGTTGGGCTGGTTATGCGCCAACAAGGGCTGATCGTAGCCAAGGGAAACCCTTTTGGATTGCACGGGCTGGAAGACCTGACCCGTGCCGATGTTCACTTCATCAACCGGCAACGCGGAGCCGGTACGCGAGTGCTATTGGATATGCACCTGGCCAAGGCTGGCATTGGCCACAGCGCGGTGAACGGTTACGCCAATGAGGAGTACACCCATTTGGGGGTAGCGGCGGCGGTAGCCTCTGGCAGGGCATCTTGCGGCATGGGGATCCCCTCGGCCGCGCAAGCGCTGGGCCTGGATTTTGTGCCGCTTTACCAGGAGCGCTACGACCTGGTCATCCCACACCGGCATGCGGAATCTGCCTTGTTGCAACCGCTGATGGACCTGCTGAACGATGATGCTTTTAGGAAGGCCATCGAACAATTGCCCGGTTATGATACTGGCGTAATGGGCAAGGTAACCTACGAAAGTTGAGTTGGCAATCGGGTAGCATGGTTGGCATGGCAGGTGATCTTCCGCGAGTGGTTTTTGGCGTAAACCGCCATTGCCCCTAAAAGCCGCTTCGACCTGTGAACAACGGGAAAATGAGGGTGACCCCAAGCCCCTACCCGCAGGTTTGAGCAGCGGGAAGCGATAGCGGAAATGACCTGGTTGAATGGTGATGCCGATCCCAGATCTTCTGTTGGATGACGCGCCCGGTTTGGGCAATTGGATGCGAGGATCGATCGCCAGCGATCAAACCAGGCGGTCTGAATTAATGACAGGGAGTGGTTATATAATTAAATCGATGCATGGCTGGCAAGGCAGAGGGTGAAAGCAACAATAAACGATGGGAACATTGGCCGCCAACCCACGGCGACCCAATAAAATAGAATTGTTACCCAATACCCATGAACGGAGAGTGCAATGACTGAGACCCCCAAGTATATCGTTGAGCTCAAACACAAGGAATTGGAGCTGCGCCGTTACCCTGCCATGCTCCAAGCCGAGGTGACGACGAGCGGCAGTAATTATCGCAATGCGGCCGAACGTGGTTTTCGGGTGCTTGCTTCTTACATCTTTGGTAACAACCGCGCAAACCGAAACATAGAAATGACAACCCCCGTCAATGCCATCCGGTCAGAGAAGATCGCGATGACCTCCCCTGTGACCATTACCGGTGATTCAGAGTACACTGTGGCATTCATCATGCCGGCAAGTTACACGATTGATAACTTGCCGATACCCAATGACCAACGGGTCAACATCAGGTCGGTTGATCAACATCTAACGGCAGCCATTCGGTTTAACGGCTATTTTAATGAAGAGAAGATCAGGCACAACAGAAACAGGCTCACGGACTGGATCAGCAGCATTGGTTATTCGGTCGCTGGTGAGTACATTGTCGCTGGATACAACCCCCCTTGGGTACCCGGTTTTTTTGCCCGCAATGAAGTGATGGTGAATGTTGTAAAGCAATAGACTAAAGCAATTTGGCTTGCGTCCATCCAATTTAGGTGGCGCCCCATGTTGCAGCCGTGCTTATGGCTTTTGGTTCGGTTGCTCCTTCAAGGTCTGTTCTCCATTCGCCCAGGCAGTTTCTCCATTATGGTAACCCGACTGAAACATCGGGCCCTTATTTTGATTTGTTCTACCAACCAGGTCAAAGAAAAAGCCCATCTGCCTATATCAAAAAAGGCCGTTGATCCATTTCAGACCATAGTTCCATGATGCACACCACCTATAATGAATAGCCCGCTTGTTTGTCCGGTTCTAAATTGCTTTGTTTTCTGCCTGATCCACGATCTTTCGGCTAATCATACTCAACTGTCATGACCCTAACAAAACCTAAAGGCCATCCTAACAACTTCTAAACATCCGTTAAATATACTTGCGATGAAGGAGAATAACCATGAAAAAGTACACCGGTTTTCTTATCGCAATATTGATCATTGTGGCGGGTTGCGCGCCTTTGGCTTTTGAGCCTGAGCAGGCAACGGTTTATGCCAAAGGGCTTACCCTGGCAAAAACAGCCACACCAAAATCGCCATCCACCGCGATCTTTAAATTAACCAGCTCCGCTCTTGGCACAGGGTCCCGGCTCACAGCTGATACTACCTGCGATGGGGCAGGCTCGACGTTGCCCTTGCAATGGAGCGGCGCTCCGAAGGGGACCGTTGCCTATGCCATGATCATGCACCACAATGCGCCAGAAGGCCAAGCGCATTGGTATTGGATTTTGTACAACATTCCGGCTGCCACTACGCAGATTGCAAAAAACAGTACGGGGGGCGGAACCCTGGGTACCAATAGCCTTAATGGGCTGGCTCAATATTCCCCGCCTTGTCCTATTGGCCCGGGGGATAAAGAGTTCATATTTACGCTTTACGCGTTAAAATCCAAACCCAAGTTTGCAGCCAACACAAAAGTAGATAGACCCACCTTGCTTGCCGCAATCAAATCGATCACGTTGGCAAGCACCGAATTGCGGACCGTCTATGCCCGGCAAGCGACCATCACCCCCACACCGGCTTCAACCGTGGTGCCGACCAAAGTACCCACCCAACCCCCTGCCACCGCGGCCCCAGGGTACAACATAGACCAGGCTACCTCCGATAAAGCCCAAAGCATGACGATCGCTTTTGACGCTATGGCCTTCCTTACCGGGGATACTGGCGCAGATTCATTCTTCCCGCCAGGTAAGCTGGCCGATTATTGGGGTTTCCAATATCTTAGGGATAATGACCCAAGTGGAATGGGACATTCAGGCGAATTTTTGACCAGTGCCGCGCTGAACACATTAAATATCCTTACCACGCAACAAAGGGCTTTGTTGGTCACATTGGCTCAGAATCAAGTTGGAAGGATCAATGAATATGCAAACAGGCGATTCGTTTTGATGAATTCGTTTCGCAGGGCACTGGAAAATGACCTACCTTCAGGGACGTCCGGTTTGAGCCTGGACGCGATCAAGTCTTATTCATCTGACCTGTACGCGCTGGATGGCGAGATCAGTTATGAACGCGCCCAAGTGATGGGCGATATTCTTCATGACCTTACCCCTGCCCAAATCGCATCCTTCTCATCCATGAAGGGAAAAGGTATGAAGGAGTGGCCAGTGGTTGCTGAACCCGATGACCTGCGAGGTCTGGATCGGAATGTGAAGGTCGCGGTTATGACCTATGCTTCTGATTTGCTCTCTTGGTACAACGGTTCTGTAGAAGCAGATGTCTATTTTTGCCCCGAAAGACACGGCACCTATTACGGTTCGTTTTACTTGAAGGATATCAAGGCGATGGGTGATCCAACGTATGCCATCCCCACCGACTTGACCGGCGACCTTGGCGCGGTGATGTTACAAAAGATGGACAGTACTCAAGCCGGAAAGATCCAGGGAATTGTGGATTCCCAAAGGCCTGCCCTTACCGGGATTGTGGATATACGCCAGAAGATCTCGATTGAATTGAGAAAATTTATCAGCGGCGGCACACCTGATAAAACTGTCCTTGATGGAATGTTCCGGCAATACGGCGCTTACGACGGGGAGATCAACTACTACATGGCTACAACTTTTACCGCCGTGGGTAAATCCCTCACCCCCAGCCAACAGGCGGATTTGGCAGCGATGCGGTTGGAATTATTGGGGGCCCTGAACCACCCTACAGGGGCCTTCCTCTATTCGCAGCCGATCGCGATGCCGATCATTGAAAATAGCGACTTCCTGTTCAAATGACCTTTAAAGGAAGGTGGGGCTAAACTGCCCCACCTTCCCGTTTACGGTTTTTTATAGGTGATGAATGAAAGTATTGACCCTGTATTTTTTTACCCTTGCCTTTTTGGTAGCCTGTTCAAACCCTCAGGCAACCTCTGCCCCCATTTCGGCCCTTCCCCAAGGGAATCCGTCTACCCCAGCCGCCACCCTTGCTGATGAACCCCAGCAAGCGGAAATAACAATCGTCCCTACTCAATTACCACAACAGGCGCCTGGGAACAAAGGCCAAAAAAATAAGGAGGCCAGAACACAGGCTTTTCCAACCGCATCCAATGCTCTTTTTCTAGCGCCTGAAATGGCGGGTTTGCCAACAGATTCGACGGTTTCGATAAATTTGCTACCCGCTACCGCTGCAACCATCATCATTGAATATGGAACCAATGGTGTCACATTGGAAACTTCGCCGATCCAATCTACTGCGAATACCCCTTTACAGATAAACCTAACCGAATTAAGTCCTGATTCTGAATATTTCTATTACGTAATTGCCAATGACACCCGCGGCGTAAGGCACACATTCCACACAGCCCGTTCTGAAACAAGTAAGTTTGTTTTTGAAATTCAAGGGGATTCCCATCCTGAAAGGATTGGAAGGCAATTCGATGCCAACTTGTATGACCAGGTTTTGGCCAACGCCGCAAAGGACGAACCCGATTTCTACATCACAATGGGGGATGATTTTAGCGTCGATTCATTGAAGGAAGTCAACCAAGCGACTGTAAATCAAATCTACTTAAACCAAAGACGCTGGCTCTCTAAGGTCGATGCGCCTGTTTTTCTGGTAAATGGTAATCACGAACAGGCTTCCTTGGCAAATTTGGACGGCAGCTCTCAGAGTGTGGCTGTATTGGCCCAAACTGCCAGGAACACCATGTTTCCGGTTCCATACCCTTCAGATTTTTATTCCGGCAATGAACAACCTGTTGAGAATATAGGACTTTTGGGAGATTATTATTCGTGGGAATGGGGCAATGCTTTGTTCGTTGTGATCGACCCCTATTGGCATTCAACCATGACGGTCGACAATCAATTTGGGGTAGAGAGGAACAAGCCCGGCGATCGTGATTTATGGTCGATCAGTCTTGGTGACGAACAGTATCAATGGTTCCAAAAAATACTGCATGAAAGCAATGCCCAATACAAATTTGTTTTCACCCACCATGTGTTGGGCACGGGCCGTGGAGGAATAGAATTGGCAACCGGTTATGAATGGGGAGACGCGGAACATTTGGCGGCGCATCGGCCGGGTTGGGAGAGAACGATTCACCAGATCATGGTCGAAGAAGGGGTTACCATTTTTTTCCAAGGCCACGATCATATTTTTGCCAAACAAATTCTTGATGGGGTTATTTACCAAACTCTGCCTGAGCCAGCAAACCCAACCGCCAGCTGGGAAAACAAGGAAGCCTATAAAAGTGGAGTGCTGATGCCAAATAGCGGACGGGTACAGGTTGAAGTCAGCCCAACCGGTCTGATCGTTTCTTATATTCAATCAGTTATTGGAAAAGAAGATGAAGTTACATTTTTCTACGAAGTTCAATAAAAATGTAATTGGCTTGTTTTTTTTGATGGTTTCCCACAGCAAACAGATCATCCCGTTGTTGGCTACTTGCTTCATGATCATTTCATGCTCGGCGCCTGTACCGGTTGCTGAACCACTCATCCCTTCAACAGAGGTTCTCGCAACCCCCACCAGCTCGGTTGTTGCCACCGAAAGCGCAGCTGTATCTGCTACTGACAATAAAAAGGTTGCCAAGTCCGGTTCGGGGGGTACTGCCCAGATCAACGGCCAAACTCTCGAACTTACCGTACCTAACCACACGCTGGATATTATTTTGGGCGAGCCAGGCGAGAGATCGATCCTGTTCAGCTTCCTCGCCAATACTGACCTGGACCTCGTTCTGGAATACTGGACGGTGGAATCCCGGGCTAACCAGAAACGCGTACAAGTTACTGCTAACGAGCCGGCCGAATACAAGGTGAATGATCTGGTTCCTAACGCGCAATATTTTTACCGCGTATTATCAACCACAGAATCAGGTTCTGAGCCATTGGAGCAAGGCGGTTTTTCTACGAGAAAAACCGCGGGATCGCAGTTTGTCTTTACAATTCAGGCAGATTCGCATTTGGATAACAACACCAACCTGGATGTTTATCAACAAGGGTTGGCTAACCAATTGAACGACCGACCAGATTTTATGATCGATCTTGGCGATACCTTTATGACAGACAAATATAAACCTTACACCCAGGCATTAGCCCAATACCAGGCACAAAGGTATTACTTATCTGCCCTGGGCAAAAGCGTTCCACTTTTTTTGGTTTTAGGAAACCATGACGGGGAAGGTGCCCCCCGCGGGCAACTTGGCAAGGAAATGAACGATTGGTCTGTACTTCAACGAACCGAATATTTTCCTAACCCGGCATCGGCCAGTTATCATCCTCTTTCCAATTCTGCGGCAACAAACCAGATAGACCATGAAAATTATTATGCATGGACTTGGGGAGATGCCAAATTTATCGTTCTGGACCCTTATACGTATACTCCACCAGTAAAGGCAAGTGAAGGTGGGGGATGGAATAGCACGTTGGGAGTTGAGCAATACAAGTGGTTGGTTGAAACCCTCATCCAAAATGATTCAAAATTTACATTTGTTTTCATTCACCAATTGGTGGGTGGTTCCGGAAAAGATGGCAGGGGTGGTGTTGAATATGCGAACCTATATGAGTGGGGTGGGCATGATTCGGACGGGCAATATTTATTTGACCAATTTCGGCCCGGTTGGGGGCTGCCAATTCATGAACTGCTTGTTAAACATGGGGTAACAGCTGTTTTCCATGGGCATGACCATTTGTATGTTCATGAGCAATTGGATGGGATAACTTATCAAGAGGTTCCCCAACCGGGGTCCGCAGAGATCGATCAAACATCCAGTGCTGCAGAATATGGATACCGAAACGGGGAAGTGCTGGGTGGGCCGGGTTACATGAGGGTTTCGGTTTCTCCTGAAGCCGTAATAGTTGAGTTTGTACGTACGATCATTCCGACCCAAAATAATCGACAAAAATTGGTGAACCGCCAGGTCGATGATCTGTATCGCTTGGCAAAACCGTAATTTTTTAACGTGCGTATTTTCGCGAACATAAAAAGTGTAGAATTAATGAATCGTAGAAATGATCATGAATAGCATTTTATTGGTGGATGACAAAGCAAATGTACGGCAGATGACCAGGGAAGTTTTGACAGCCGAGGGTTTTAACGTCCTGGAAGCAGCCAATGGCCGCGAGGCTTTATTGGTGGCGCGAAACCACAAACCGGATCTGATTTTATTGGATGTGATGATGCCCGAAATGGGCGGTTTTGAATTTTTACGCATATTTCGGAAGGAAAAAGACACTCCGGTTATCCTGCTTACCGCCAAATTGGATGAAGTAGACAAAGTATTGGGGCTGGAACTGGGCGCTGACGATTACGTAACCAAACCTTTCGGCATGAAGGAGTTGGTTGCAAGGATCCATGCGGTTCTTCGGCGCGCACATGGGTCAACCCAGGCGTCCTCAGTGTTAAGTTACAACGGTTTACAGGTAGACCTGGAAACCAGGGATGTGACCGTTTTGGGAAAACAGGTATCATTAACCCCTTCTGAATACGACCTGCTGACATTATTAATCGCGGCTCCTGGGCGTGTTCACACCCGGTCATCAATCCTGTTGCATCTTCAAGGCAGCACATTTGAAGGCCTTGAACGCAGTATCGATGTCCATGTCCGCAATCTGCGCGCAAAGATCGAACCTGATCCTTCCAACCCGGATTATATTGAGACGGTCTTTGGGGTCGGTTATCGGTTTCGCCCATAGGGACCCAACGAATTCAAATGAAAATTGCCCACAAATTGACCATAGCCTTTGTTTTCGTTGGCTTATTTGTAATTGGCCTTGCCGCATTATTTATTTACTTACAGACTGCCAAAGGTTTTGCCCGGCTGGTAACAGATCAACGATCTGCCCAATTTGTATCGTCAGTAACAACCTTTTATCAGGATCGTGGTTCTTGGGATGGAATTGATAAATATTTACAGGAACAAGGGTTACTACCGCCACCAGCAGCCCTTGGCCAAGATATGCCTGACCCCCAACCCTTTGCACTCGTGGATGGGAACCGGACAGTCATCGTAGCCGGGGGACCGTATCTTGTTGGCGATAAGATCCAAACTGGTATCTTGAAACGTGGCATTCAAATTACCATTGGCGAACGCCCTGTAGGCACGGTTTTACAGAGCGGACAGAACGCCCCCCGCAGTGGAATTGAGCAAAAATACCTTGATGATGTGCAGACCTCACTTTGGATCGCTGGCGGGCTGGGGGTATTGTCGGCGCTTATTTTGGGGCTCACCTTATCCAATTCCCTCAGTTCCCCCATCAAGCAGCTCACGGTGGCGGCAAGATCGATGATGGATGGTGACCTGAATAGGAAATTGTCACTTAACACCGGCGGAGAATTAGCTGAGCTTGCGTCAGCATTCAACCAACTGGGAGCAGATCTGGACCGGGCAAACCGGTTGCAGAGGCAAATGACCGCCGATATAGCCCACGATCTCAACAACCCGCTTACCGTAATTGCCGGGTATGCCGAGGCGATGAAAAATGGCACACTGGAACCAACCCCCCAGCGATTTTCCCTGATAATGGCTGAGGTCAAACACCTGCAAAACCTGGTGGCTGACCTGAGGACACTCTCTCTGGCAGAAACCGGAGAATTGCGTTTGCACTTGGAGGAAGCTGATGTCCTTTCTTTGCTCGGTGCCGTAAAGCTCGCATTTCAACAACGGGCCGATACGGCAAACGTGACAATACAGATCAAAGCAGACAAGAATCTACCAAAAATCCGTTGGGATGGCCAACGAATTCGGCAAGTATTGGATAATTTGATGGTCAACGCTTTGCGCCATACAACCAATGGATTCATCACCCTTGAAGCGTACGAAAAGGACGGGGGGCTTGCGTTGGCAATACGCGATACTGGCAGTGGGATTGCGGAAACTGACCTGAGCCGGATATTCGAGCGATCTTACAGAGGCGATGTTGCCCGAAGCAGTGAAGGATCGGGTTTAGGACTGGCAATTGCCCGATCCATTTTGGAATTACACGATGGAAGGATAAGCGTTGAAAGCCAATTAGGCATTGGTAGCGTGTTTACAATTACGTTCCCCGCTCAATAGCCAGCTAAGCCACTGATGTTCCCCGCACGGGTATCTTCGCAAAATAAGCGCAGCATTTATCTTTCCATATTTCTCTACGCATCCATATTTGTGCTCGTCGCATATACAGCCTGATATCCGTGTTCATTGCGTGCGGTATTTTCCTGACCATGTTCTCCTACTAAATCCAAATTATTTGAGCAACAAAAAAATACTTTAATGCCATCGCTTCAATGGGTTTGAACCACTATTTAAAATACTTTGCATTGAAAAATATTCTTGTGCAGGGTATATTTTGTATTGACAATTATTTGCATTTGTCTTATTATGTACGTACATATTAATTATTTTTATACGTACATATGACCAATATAACTTTTCACAAAGAGACAAACAAACCACTCTACCTGCAACTTAAGGAACTGATCCTTGCGCGGATCCATTCTGGAGAGTGGACAGAAGGCACCCATTTGCCAACAGAAATGGAAATGCAAAAGGAGTACGGGCTCAGCCGCGCCACCATTCGCCAGGCACTGGATGAATTGACGAAAGACGGTATCGTCGAGCGGAAGCGACGTGCCGGTACGATAGTCTCGCCTCGGCGTGTTCAGCCAGAATTGATCAAACTGACCAGTTTCTCTGATGACATCCGCTCCAGAGGTTTGGTCCCTGAATCCAAGACCATCAGCGCTGACCTTGTGATACCGCCAAACAAAGTTCAGGAAGCCTTTAAACTAAGCCATGACGAAAAGGTCTGGTTGGTTACGCGATTGCGCAGTGCATCTGGCGAACCATACGGGTTGCACGAACTTTATATTCCGCCCCACTTACAATTCTCTCCCCGAGAAATCAACAATCTTACTTCTTATTACGATCTTTTGGTACAACGCCATAATCTTCGGCCAAGTTACGCTACTGAGAATTTAACTGCCTCCATAGCCAGCAAACAAGAAGCCGGATTGCTAGGAATTGAACCCAACGCGCCATTACTGGTAGCCTGGCGTGTAACCTATGCTGAGGACAACCAAGCTATCGAATGTGTCAAAATCATTTACCGGGCTGACCGGTATGAGTACCGAATACAGCTATTTTCTTAGGAGTTACCGTAACCATGTCCACATTTCCACCCAAACCGAATGCAATAGAATCCATTTTTGGGGTCAAAAAGGCCATTATCGGTATGGTTCACAGCCTGCCGATGCCTGGCTCACCAATGTTCAAGAAATACACACTTGATCAGGTTTATGAATTTGGCGTTCAGGAAGCGCTCAGGCTCAAAAAAGGTGGTGCCGATGGCATCATGCTGGAAAACGCATGGGATCTGCCTTTTGCCAAACCGGAAGAACTTGGCCCAGAAACCTCCTCGGCCTTGGCTGTGTTAGGCTGGGAGATCAAACGAACGACTGGTATGCCTCTGGGCATCAATATTCTCGCGAATGGCGCCATGGCTTCCATGGCAACCGCCAAAGCTTGCAAGGCTGATTTTATCCGTGTAAACCAATGGGCGAACGCGTATGTGGCCAACGAAGGCTTTATGGAAGGCAAAAGCGGCCAGGTTATGCGCTACCGCAGCTGGCTAGAGGCCGAGAATATCAAGGTCTTCGCGGACGTCCATGTCAAACACGGCGCACATGCCATTGTGGCAGATCGTTCTCTTGCCGAACAGGCACGCGATAGCGAATTCTTCGACGCCGATGTTTTGATCGCCACTGGCCAACGCACCGGAGACGCGACCCCGGTCTCAGAGGTCAAAGGGATTCAGGAAGCTGTCACATTACCGGTGATCATTGGCAGTGGCCTTACTGTAGAGAATTGCCGCTCGATCATGAGTGTAGCTGACGGAGCGGTGGTTGGCTCTTATATCAAGGATGATGGCGTTTGGTGGAAACCGGTCGATATTTCAAGGTTGCAAGCGCTAATGAAGGAAGTTCACGAAGTACGCAAAACCAACTAAGGTGTTTCATGCCCTCCGGAACTGATCGGAGGAACATTTAAAAAGGAGTAGAGTAGATGAGGTCCAAACTGCAATTTCTGTTAGTAATGATCTTGGTGGTATCCCAGGTTTTGGTTGCGTGCGCACCAGCAGCCCCTGCCACCGAAGTGCCGGCTGCTGAAGCTCCAGCAGCCAACGAGGCACCCGCAGCTGAAGCACCCGCAGCGGAAGCTCCCGCCGCCGCAGGTGTCGATTGGATGGCCTACCAAGGCACCACCCTAAACCTGTTGTTGATCTCTCACCCGTTCGTCGATTCCTTGAAACCGCTTCTGCCTGAATTTGAGGCGAAGACCGGAATTAAGGTGAATCTTGAGGTATTGGCAGAACAACCTGGTTTTGAAAAACTGCTTTCCGACCTTTCCTCCGGTGCAGGTTCTTACGATGCCTTCATGACGGATCCTTTGCACAACTGGCAGTACTCCACCGCCGGTTGGGTCGAGCCGTTGGATGGTTACCTGTCTGACCCGACCAAGACCGATATTGAAACCTATGACCAGGCCGATTTCATGCCAGGTATTTGGAATGCCGGCCGTTGGACCCTCGAACCAATGCAAGGGATGGGAGAAGGACAAACCTGGGCTGTACCGATCAACTTTGAGAGCTACTTATTGGCTTACCGTCCTTCCATCCTCAAGGAAAAAGGCATTGCAGTCCCAACAACCTATGATGAGTACTATGAAGCTGCCAAAGCGTTGACCTTTGAAAAAGATGGCCAGAAGGTTTACGGAACCATCACCCGTTTTGACAAATATTGGGATCTAACCTACCTGACATTCGGTACCATGTTGCAATCCTATGGTGCCGGCTTGTTGGATGGAGATGGCAATGTGGTGGTCTGTTCTCCCCAGTCCGTAGCAGCCACCGAGCTGTTTATCAAGACCATCAAAGACACCAGCCCCGAAGGCGCAGCCGCCTTCACTTGGTACGAAGCTCTTCAGGGTTTCGCCTCAGGGCAGTACGCAATGTCGCTCAATGAAGCTGATCTGTTCGCACCCACCTACGAGAATCCTTCTGAATCACAGATCTCGGAGGATGTTGGGTATGCACTGACCCCGCTTGGCCCTGACGGCCAACGCCTTGCAGGTGCCTGGGTTTGGGAAATGTCAATCAACAGCGCCTCCAAGAACAAGGATGCTGCCTGGCTTTTCCTGCAATGGCTTACCTCCAAAGATGTGATCACACGTACCAACATTGCCGGCAACATGAATCCTGTTCGGGCTTCCTCCTGGGAATCCCCCGAGTTGCTCGCCATTGTTGAACAATGGGGTGAAACACCTGGCCAATACATTGAGGTTATGAAGGAAATGGGCACTGTTGCTGCTATCCGATTCCCACCCCACCCTGAATTGACCCGCGCGCTCGACCGTTGGGCTGAGGCTATTCAAACCTCTTACTTCGAAGACGGGAACGTTGAAGCCAACCTGTGCGCCGCTCAGGATGACATCAACAAGATCCTCGGCAAGTAATATCATCTGTTATAACACTGGGAGCGGCTTCTCCCCGCTCCCAGTGCAGGAACCTATCCTCATAGGAGCAAGGCCAGTAGTTATGGAATCGCAACAAAAGAATAAACATAAATTGAACAGTGAGACACCCTACTATTGGATGTTCCTTCCCGCGCTGTTGTCGATCATTGGGGTAATGGTTCCATTCTATTATGGGGTTTACACCAGCCTCACCAACAATAAACTTTACAATCCGGTTGCCAAGTTTGTTTGGTTCCAAAATTACATCGACCTTTTTTCTGACAAGGATTTTTTGGTTTCACTTGTCCTGACAGTAGGCTACGCGTTCATGATTGTCGCAATCCAGATCCCGCTTGGTTTGCTGGTTGCCCAATTATTGGACCAAACCACACCCTTCCGGGAGATCTTTCGCAGCATATTGGTCATGCCAATGCTCATCCCGCCGATCGTAGCCGGGTTGATGTGGAAAACCATGATGAATCCTGCCAGTGGTATCTATAACTGGCTGCTGAATTCCGTCGGCTTGCCCTCCTTTACCTGGCTCGCGGATATAAAAACTGCGCTTTTCTCAGTTGCGGTTATTGACACCTGGATCTCAATCCCATTCGTCGCCCTCATTCTTTTGGCTGGTTTGCAAAGTGTGCCGGTGGAGATCTTGGAAGCCGCCCGCGTGGATGGTGCCAACTCTTGGCAGATCTTTAGGAAAATCCAAGTACCCAACATCGGTCCTTACCTTATGCTTGTATTGCTTTTCCGGTTCTCAGACGCTCTCAAGGCGTATGATCTGATCTATCCGACGACCCGCGGTGGTCCCATCAACGCCACTCGTGTAATGAATGTCTCAGCTTATGAGGAGGTTTTCAAATGGTCCAGCATGGGAACCGCGATGGCGATCATATTCGTGCTATGGCTGATCAGCTATTTTGTCAGCACCTTTCTGGCCAGAAAATGGCAACAGGCAGCTAACGACGTAAAGGGCATGTAAACCATTATGGCACAACGTATTCCCCGTATCCTCGTCATCCTCTTTGGTTATTTGGTGTTCTCCGTTTTCATCCTTTTCCCATTACTATGGATCTTCCTGATGTCTATCAAGGACTTCAAAGACATCATCGCCTATCCCCCTGTATTCACCTTCACCCCTACCTTCGACAATTATCGTGCCATTATATTTGGTGAGGGCAGCACTGGCCTCACTACTGGCATTTCCGATTACATGAAATTTTTGCGCAACTCAGTAATTATCTCGGTTGGTTCCGTAACCATCTCCGCCCTGATTGGCACTCCGGCCGCTTATGCGCTTTCGCGCTCCAACATCCGCGGTAGGGATACGATCTCGTTCACATTCCTTTCTTTCCGCTTCGCTCCTGAATTGGCCGTCATACTTCCTTTGTATGCAATCTACAAAAAGATCGGTCTGTACAATACCTACCATGGTTTGATCCTTGCCAACCAACTGATCACCCTTCCACTTACCATTTGGATCCTGATGAGCTTTTTTAAAGAGGTTCCGATGGAGATCGAGGAAGCTGCCAGGGTGGATGGCGCCAGCGTATGGCAAACCTTTTTTCATGTAGCCTTGCCGATCATTCGTCCCGGAATAGCGAGCGCACTGATCATCTCCTTTATTTACAGCTGGAATAACCTGATCTTTGGCATGGTTTTGGGCGGCGCCGCCACCCAACCGGTCACTGTCGGGATCTTGCAAACCATGAACTTTGATCAAATCAAGTGGGGTTGGATGGCTGCCGCTGCAATGATATCAGCTGTCCCCGGAATGATCATTGCCTTGTATTTCCAAAGGCACTTGGTACGCGGGCTTACCATGGGAGCGCTGAAGTGAGTAATAAGTTCGATCTTTTATCAATCGGCGCTTGGGCGATTTATGACCATCTTTACAAATTATCTATCTATCCACAAAATGGTGATACCGTCACACTCGATATGCCAATTGAAGCATTGGAACGTGTATATTACGGAGATTGTTCGGCAAACATCGCCGCAGTGGCTGCAAAACTTGGTGTTTCGTCTGCCTTGGCAATGGTCGTGGGTGAAGATTTTTCATCCAGCGGTTATAAGAAACACTTGAGCGGTTTGGGAGTGGATATTTCAGCAGTAGAAGTCAGGGTTGGCCAAAGATCTGGCCACAATTATTTATATTTTGATTCAAATGGCGACGGTTTTTGTATCTCCCACCAAGGAGTGGCAGCCGTGCAATCAAGCTGGGTGATTCCGGAGAATCAGATCCGTCAGGCAACATACGTTGTGATCAATGAGAAGTTTTCCGAATATACCCTCGCGAGTGCCCATTTAGCCAAGCAAAGCGGTGCCAATGTGGTACTCAATGGCATGGTGGCGAGCGCAGGAAACTTGGCGATTGAATTCATCCAACTCGCGGACATCCTCTTTATCGCCGAGTCTGAGTTATCTAACCTGCTTACAATATTGAATCTAAGCTCACCAGTGCAATTGGTTCAAAAATACCTAAAAGTGGTATTTGCGACCCAAGGGAAAAAGGGTAGCTTGGTTTACACCCCTAATGCGGTAATACCTGTTGCACCGGTATTGGTGGAAGATGTTGTGGACACAACAGGTGCGGGGGATGGCTTCGCGGCAGGAACATTGGCCGCCCTGATCAAGGGATTCTCGCCGAGCGAGGCAGCCCAAATAGGCGCTACTGTTTCAAGTTTTGTTATCCAAGCGTGGGGCTGCCAAACCAACCTGCCAACCTGGGATGAAATGATGCAACGATTGAATAAATACAAAGAACAGGACCGATGATATGAAAGTAATCGATACACACATCCATTATGGAACCGACCCAAATGTCGCCTCCTCCACTTGTGTTCCTTACCTTATCACAGGCCAGCCAGATTCGGTCATCCGCATGCTGGATGAGGAAAATGCCAGCCACGGCGTTCTATTCCCCCATGACCGCGTAATGAGCCCGCCTTGGGACGCTGATTATGACAAAGCCAACCAGCAGATTGGCGAGGCCGTATTGAAATATCCGGATCGGATCGCAGGCTTGGCCCGGATCAACCCCACCTTTGGCGCGGAACATACCCAGAAGTTGCTCCGCAAATATGTGACCGAGTGGGGTTGCCGTGGCGTAAAACTGGTGGCCGGTTACGATTTCTACCGCCCCAATGACCTGAAGGTGGTCGGTCCGATGCTGGATATCTGCCAGGAATATGATCTGACCGTCCTATTCCACAGCGGCGATGCCCCGCGGGACCTGCCTTACCTGCAGGCACAGGCGGCCAAAGCATACCCCAACGTGCGGTTTGTACTTGCCCATATCGGCATGCACACCTACTTGCACGAAGCTATATTGGCCTGCAAAGAATATGAGAATGTCAATGTAGACATGGCCCAGGCATGGCCATACGACATCAGGATCTTTCTTAACCACGTCGGAATGGACCGCCTGACGTATGGATCCGATACCCCCTACCAATCCCCCGAGGTCGAACAGTTGAAACTCAAAGTGATCGGATTGACCGAAGCGGAGCAGGAGAAGGTTTTCTCCCTGAACGCACGCCGCATTTGGCGAATAGCCTGATATGAACTTATAGGTAGTTGGAGTAATCGCCCCAACTGTAATGTTTCACCTGTAATACTGTTGGTTTCAACCCAGAACAAGGGAATCACCTTAATTATTGTGTTTCTGTCACCTTTTTGATCGTCCTTGGCTGCTCGGTGTCAAACCCTTTTGTTCTAGTAAGGTGGTAGGCAAACAATTGGGCGGGAAGGATCGCAACCATCGGGGATAACCATTCTGGCACATCGGTTGGGATGCTGAGTGGAACCTGGGCAAGCGATAATGCCGAATCGTGGTTGGAAATTACTACCAGTTCCGCCGATATTTCTGACCGAAGCCGCCGAAGCATTTCCAGCATGGAATCGAACACTTTGCCTTGGGGGGCTACGGCAAAAACAGGGTAACCGCTTTCAACCATCGCGATCGGTCCATGGGCGAAGTCCGCGGAGGAGTAAGGCTCTGCGATAATGTAGGTCAATTCCTTTAATTTCAGCGCCCATTCAAAGGCGGTCGCGTAGTTGTAGCCACGGCCCAGAACCACTGTTTGGCTTATGTAACGGTACCGCTGAACAGCCTGGGCGATCAATTGATCCTGCTTCAGGGAGGTTCGCATCCACCCTGGCAGGGACGCCAATGATTGCCAGTGATGCTCCTTCTTTGCAAGCGCTGAAGAGAGCATTGAAACGGCCATTAATTCTGTGGTGTAGGTTTTCGTGGCGGCTACCGCTTTTTCATCCCCAGCTTGCAAGTCAATGACGAAATCTGAAGCTGCCGCCAAAGGCGAGGATGGCTCATTGGTAATAGACAAAGTCAGGCAACCCTGCCGCCGGCCTTCCAACAATACATTGACGATGTCTGGAGATTTGCCGGATTGGGATATGCCGACCACCAAGGCATTTTTTAGAACAGGCGGTTGGTTGTAATAGGTAAACAGCGATGGTGTTGCCAGAGCCACGGGCAGGCCGTTTATGGCGCCAAACAAGTAATTGGCGTAGCGGCCGGCATTATCTGATGTTCCACGTGCGGCGAGAAAAACATATTGGATATCGCGTTTCCTGATCTCGGTTGCGATGTGCTCAACCTGGATCCGTTGAGCTGAAAGCAGGTTTTCTATCCGATCGGGTTGTTCCAAGATCTCAGAATACAGCGACATTAGCTTTGCTCCAATGGGTACAAGCCAGGGATCCCGACCGGTAACCGTCCTGTCATCTTCAATCCTCCGAACAATGCCTTTGCCACCGCCCGCATCGATGGTTCCAGAATGCTATAGGTGCAAATATAGGTTGGCGCCAAAGGAAAATTCGCCAGGTCGTATGGCAGCCTCATGGCGATCACGATCACTTCTTTGCCGGTCGCAAGCAACCTGCGCACAAATTCTGCCTGGCTCTCTTCAGAATAAGCGTTGATGGTACCCATCACGATCAGATCATATCCCTGAACTTGTTCCAGCACCTGTGAGGCCTGAACCAGACTCGGCGCGTAGGGGATCCTGATCTCATCTACATGGCTGTGATACGCTCGGATAGAATCGGCAAGCATGGGCCGGATGTAGGAGGACGTGTCGGCCGGGGTAAGGTCTTCAGGGATGGGGACGATGACCGCGACGCGCTTTTCTTTATCCAGCGCGAGCGGCAATAGATGCCGATCATCGCGGACCAAGGTCAGAGACCGTTCAGCGATTTCATCCGCGACGCGCTGATGTTCGGCAGATTGGATGACCGATAAATCCTGGGTGGTCTGATTTTCGACAAGCCATGCCTTTAGCAATTGAATACGTTGTTGCGCAGATTCCAACTCCGCATTGGATAAGCCGCCGCTTTGGGCCGCGTTTAGCAGGGCATCATAAGCCCGCTTTTTATCCAGCGGGTCCGATGTCATCAACAGTAAGTCGACACCGGCTTGGGCGGCGCGAAGCACGTCCTCGCCCAATGCCTCCCCCTGGCGTATGGCACGCATGTCCATCGCGTCGGTGATCACCACTCCATCATAGCCAAGTTCGCCGCGTAATAACCCATCGATTACTTTGCGGGAAAGTGTTGCCGGCGGGGCATTTTCGCCATCCAATGCTGTAATGCCCAAATGAGAGATCATTACCATTTTGGGGTTGGCTTTTAGGGCCGCCCTGAACGGTACCAATTCGACCTGGTTCAGCCTTTCAGGCGAGTGGGGAAGCATCGACAAGCCATGGTGTGTATCGCTGGTGGTATCGCCATGGCCGGGGAAGTGTTTTACCGTAGCCGCCACCCCCTGAGATTGTATTCCTTCGATCATGGCGGCAGCCATTTCTCCTACCTTGGTTGGGTCGCCCCCAAAGGAGCGCACCCCAACCACCGGGTTCATCGGATTGATATTTACATCCGCGCAGGGTGCGTAATCCACATTGATGCCGAGGGCTGCCATTTCACGGCCAAGAACCTCACCTGCCTTTTTGGCCAATTCAACAGACCGTGTCGCGCCAATGGCCATGTTGCCCGGCAACGGTGTGCCATCGCCAAAGGCCATCAGTTGGCCGCCCTCCTGGTCTGTGGCAATGATCAATGGAGGAAGCCCCAATTGCCTTGCTAAATCTTGCAGGGCAGAAGTAAACGCCTTTACTTGGGCGGCATTTTCAATATTGAGGCTGCGAAAAAGAGTTATGCCCCCAGGTTGGTAGGATTTGAAGGCGTCGATGATTTCGTCAGTAATTGGCCCCTTGGTGTGAAAAGCAAAGGAAAGCCTTTGGCCGATGGTCTTTTGTAGATCCACTTTAACCTTTCAATCCTGAAACAACAACGCTCTCGAGGATATAACGCTGGGCAAAGAAAAAAACGACGATCAACGGCGCTGTCGTCAGCACCGCGGCTGTCATGATGGTGGGCCAAGGTTGAACGGTTTGGTTGATGTTGTACAAAGTGGAAACATAAACCGGCAAGGTATACAAGTTGACGGTTTGCAGATACATCAGCGGAGAAAGCAGGTTGTTCCACATGCCAACAAAAAGGAAGGTGGCGACAGTAGCCATTGGGGCCTTGATCAGAGGCATAATGATCTCCCACCAAATTTGGATATGGCTGGCGCCATCCACAAAGGCTGATTCATCCAATTCTTTTGGAATTTGCGACATGGATTGCCTGAGCAGGAAGATCATTGCCGCACCACCGGCAAAATAGCCCGGGATAATGAGCGGGTTAAATGTGCCGATCCAATCCAGCTTGTTGAAGAACACATATTGCGGCACGATCAACGCCTGCGGTGGGATCATCATGGTGGATAACATGAGGAAGAAAACCACATTGCGCCCCGGCCAATTTACCCGGCTAAAAGCATACGAAACCGCGGCGATGGATATGAGGGTGCCAACCAGGGCCAGTGTTACATAAAAAACCGAGTTGAAATAGGAGCGGAGGAAATCCTGATTTTGAAAAATGGCAATATACGCCTCCAGGGTAGGTTCGCGGGGGATCCATACAACGCCGGGTGAGTTGGTTTCTGAAACCGTTTTAAAGGAAGAAGAGATCATCCAGAATAGGGGAAAACTCATCATTACCGTTGCGCCGGTCAGGATGGTATAAAGCAGGATACTTTTAAGAACAGGCAGGATCTTGTTCATTGCACTCTCCTAATAAATGTCGTACGTAACCCATTTGTCTTGCAGGCGGAATTGGATCACGGTGACGACCATGATGATTGCAAGGATGACCCAGGAAATTGCAGAACCATAGCCAATCTCAAAATGGCTGAAACTCTTCTGCCAGAGGTAATAGACCATCGAAATCGTTGATGATACGATCGGTTGGTTATCGCGATACAGAACAAATATTGGTTCAAATATCTGTAAGGCACCGATCATGCCAACAACCAGATTATAAAAAATATACGGGGTAAGCAAAGGAAATGAGATGCGCCAAAACCGTTGCCAAGGAGAAGCACCATCCATTTGGGCAGCTTCATAAAGTTCTTTGGGGATGTTGTTGAGGCCTGAAAGGAAGATCAACATCATTGTTCCGCATCCCCACAACATCAGCAGGATCACAGACATTTTCGTCCAAAGCGGGCTCTGCACCCACAATGGAACCCGATTATCAGCCGGAAAACCAGCCTCAAGGACTTTCAACATCAGGTTGAATTTTCCGGTATTAAGACCCAAGAAGAAAGCCGCACTGACCTCCTGGGCATAAATCACGGCCCTGTTCAACCAATTAAATGGTGGAAAGGACACCGAGAGGGAACGGATCAATTGGTTAATGATACCGGTTCCGGTATTCAGCATAAGGCGCCAACACAACAAAACTGCGGTGTTAAAGCCAAGAATGACCGGCAAATAAAAAGCCATTCTAAAAACGCGCTCGCCGCGCATCTTTTGGTTCAACAATACTGCCAAAAACAAAGCAAGGGCCACCTGCAATGGCAAGCCGATCACGGTCAGGTACAAGGTATTGATGATCGAAGAGCGGAAGCTGTCATCCTTTAGGATCACTGTTTGGTAATTTTCGAGACCGACCCAGCTGGTTGGCACACCAGAAGCGATGCGGTAATTTGTAAAACTCCAATAGAGCGAAAAACCAAGCGGAACGATCACAAAAATAAGAAAGCCTACGATCCAAGGGGCGGCAAAAAAGTAACCAGCGAAGGCGTTATCCTGCGTTTTTGGAGACCCGCCGGAAATCCTTGCAATGGTTTTCGCTACATAGCCCAAACCATAACTACACGAGATGATGAACACGATGGTTAATGCCGCAAAAAAAAGAACATTCAAATATGGATTTTCAATCATGGCGGTTCACCTCTTGGCCTACCTTTGCTGGTAATAAAAAAGTTGGGCAGGGTTTTACCCCTGCCCAACCATAACTGGAATTACTGGCCGAGAGCGGCTTTGTATTCTTCCTGGATCTTGGCGTTGACTTCTTCAACAGTGAGTTCTTCGGTGATCAACTTGCCGAGGGCGTCTTGCATGATGGTGGAAAGCTTGGCAGCTTCTTTGATGCCAGCGAAACCAACACCGTACTTGGAGGCCAATTCAGCTTCGCGTTGCAGCTGGGCAGATTCAGTCACATAGCCGAACTGGGAATCGTTACGGGCAGGGATCAGGCCCATGGTCTCGTTCCACTTGTTGTTGGCTTCCTTGCTAAAGGCAAGCTTAAGCCATTCGGCAGCGAGTTCTTTGTTGGTGGAATATTCGGGCACAGCGAGCCAGTCGTTGAAAGCAAGGACAACAGGCTTGCTATTGGGGAAGTTGGCGGGGTCGCCATAGAAGGGCTCGATGGAAACATTGTCCCAGATCGGGCGGTCGAAGGCAGGAGCAGCCCAACCGGAGTGAGCCAGACAGACAGCGCCATTGCTCTTGCCAGTGGCATCATCAACATCGATGACGGAACCCTGGCCAGCGGGCAGCGCGCCAACAGCGTTTACAGCATCGCCATAGGTAGCCTTGCGCATGTCGAGCAGGAACTGGGTAGCGGCCAAAGCTTCGGGGGAATCGAAATTGGGAGCGCCATCGGCATTGTACAGTTGGCCACCGAGGGAGTAGTACACCAACAACCACCATTGCCAATCAGCCATCGAGCCAGCGTCCACCGGGACGAGAGCCTGCTGCGACAAGGAATTGGTGGCGGCATCGATCACAGAAGCCTGGGCGGCAAAAGCCTTCCAATCGGCAAAATTCTGCGGGGTACCGGTGGTCCAGCCAGCGGTTTCCATTAGGTCGGTGCGGCAGAATACGTAGCGGGGGGCGGTGAAGATCGGCAGACCGCGCAGGGAACCTTCGTACTTGGCGTTTTCGAGGGCGGGGCCAAAGTTCTTGATGTCAGCCCAGGCAGCTTCGCCGAGCAGGGAATCCATATTGGCGAGGTTTTCACCATAGAGGGTGTTCATTTCGGAGCCCAGGTTGATGATATCGGGGCCTTCGCCAGCGGCAAAGAAACCACTAAAGGTAGTATCCCAACCGGACCAAGTGCCTTCGGTGATCTCTACTGTCACACCAGGGTGGGCAGCTTCAAAGGCGGTGTTGATGTCGCTCTTGAGCCAGGCAATAGTGTCTGGGGTATAATCCAAAAGGTATACCTTAAGGGTAACCGGTTCAGCCGCAGGGGCTTCCGTTGCAGCGGGGGCCTCTGTAGCGGCGGGCGCTTCAGCCGCGGGGGCTTCGGTGGCGGGGGCAGCACAAGCAGACATGACAAGGCTTGCCAAAATAAGTACAGATAACAAAGCGAACAGTTTCTTTTGCATTTACTTCTCCTTTAATTATTTATCAAACAGATCAGTTCACACACTTTCTTGGTACTATTTTGCCTGCGCGGTTTCTCCTTCCAATAATTGGATTCAGGTAAAAAGGATGATCAACTCATCCTGGTAACTCGTTCTTTTATGTCTTGCGTCAACCGGTGGATGTAAGTTTGCACAAACTCAAATGGGTCGAGCGATGCATCCATCATTAGCGCGGTCAGGTCCATCGCGTACGAAAGCCCCGCCGCGTTATCCACCTCGTGAGATTCAAAGTACGTAGCGTTGGCCCGCCTCCGGCCCATCGAGGCCAGGTCGTAACGTTTTCCGCCAACGATCTGGGAATCGAATACCCCCAATAGCGCAAACTGCAGGTTTTCGTGTTGCGATAACGGCATGACCACCTTGTCTGAATCGACCAACCAATCCAGACTGCGCCAAACCTCACATCCCAAAACTTTTTCCGGGCGTTCCTCAGGGCGCAATTGCCTGAGAGCTTCAATCACCCTAAGAGCGACCCCAACATGCGTATCATGTTTATCGGCCAGGTTATGGGTGTAAACCAGCTTGGGTTTTGTTGCACGCAAGATCTTTACTATGTCTTCTACGGGTTCCGGCCTTTTGGCGTCTTTTATCACCTTGCTCGGAATATCCAGCATGATCTGGGCGGCGAACTCGCCGACCACCGCAGCCTTGGATTGCTCCTTGAAACGCACCAAACGCATCTCTTCGTCTGTATAGTGCTGATAAATGCTGTTCCGCGGCGAACCACGGCCATCGGTTACGACAACACCTGTGAACCACTTATCCTTTTGCTGAAAACATTCAAGGATCGGTTGCGCCGCCATGATCTCGATATCATCCTGATGGGCGGCAAGGCACAGGTGGGTGGTCCGGGAGAGAGCTTTCTCCTCGGGTTCGTTATCCGGAATGTATATCGCGGTTGCGGGCTGATGAAAAATCATATCTTTCTCTTGGTCGCTCAGGATAATTTGCTGGTCAATAAATCAGTTTTGTACCACCGGCAAGCTTGCCGCGGCAACAGACTGCCCTACCCTGCGGATCTTTTCATCCGGCAAGTGCAGTTTTATTTCTGTCAAGTATTCAGGGAACTCGGCTGTAAAAACCTTCAACGCGCCCTCTATCAGCAGATCACCTCCACGGCCTGATGTGCACCGGCCAAGGATGAGCACATGCTTGATGTTGTAATACTGGGCATAATGCGCAATGCCGTAACCAAGGTAGATACCCATGGTTTGCCAGATCTTAGTCGCGCCTTCTTCTCCGGCCTCCAACCTGGCTTGTACAAATTTAAGCCTTTCGGCATCTGTCACTTCGCCCGGGATCTGAATCCCTGCCAGCGGTGCCAAGCGGAATACACATTGCTGTGAGAAATATGACGCGCCACAACCCAGATCGCCAGACCATTCATCGATCGGCGCGCTTGGGTTAAGATCGATCGGCGCGAATGCCAATTCGTTTAGCCAACCCATAATGTGGCCATCCATATTCACATAACCGGCAGCCTCGCTGGAACCAAGCGCGATACCCAAAATTCCGTTCTCGCCGATGGCCATTGAACCTGCAAGCGCGGTTACATCGCCATCATTGATCACCTCGAGGGGTACACCCATCTCTTCGCGAATTCGCAGGAACAAATTTTTGATCGCCGCAAATTTTTCTTCAGGGATACCGCGGAACAGCGAACCGACCATTGGGCGATTGTCTACATAGATCCCGGCTGAACTTCCACCGATGGCATCCAACCGGGGCATTTTGCTGGCGGCGGTTTTTATGGCTGCCATCAGTTCACGATAATGGTATTCAGGGTCGCTATTCTTCTTCGGCTCCCAAATCACCTCCTCGCTATAGATCGCCTCGCCATCTACCACTGCGCTCACTTTTCGGTCCGAGGCGCCCAGGTCGAATCCGATCCGGCATCCTGCCAAATTCCTGCCGAGCTGTTTTCCGGTTTCGCGCGCAACCGGCACATCCTCCGCGGCGCAAATGATGATCGAAAATTCTTTTTCATAAACTTGTTTGCCCATAAAGGAATGGTCAAATTTACGGGGGCCGTCCTTGGCGTACACAGTTCGGATGTACTCCCCAATTGGGCTGGGCGCGCCAATATATACGGTATGCCCGCCGCGTTGCCATAGCAAAAATTTGACGATCCTCTCAACATAGGCAAAGTTGGCATCAAACTGAGGGTGGCCTTCTGGCAAAACATGGGTTTCATAGCGGGTAAATTCGCCAGCCGCCCTTTCCAGGCCGATCACAGCTTTCACCCCAAATGGCCGCGCGGTCTGCAAAAAGTGTTTTTCAGCCAGCACAGATGGGCGAAATTCTTTATCTAAGGGTGGGGTAACTTTTGGTTCGATGAGAATCATTGGTTTAGGAATCCTGTTTAAACAAGAGGGAATAATTTTCAAGCAGTAAAAAGGCGGATGCTCCTAAAATACAGCCGCGAAAATCGAGGGTGCCAAGTTCCAGTTTTGTATTGTCTGATAGCCTTGCCAATGCCGCATTGCGCATTGAGTTGTTCACCTCGGCCAGCCAGGAGGTACCAAAACGGGTCATGTCTCCCGTTATGATGACCTTTTGGATATTTAATGTGCCGATCAGGTTCGCCAGCGAGATGCCCAGGTAATGGGCGGTGTTCTTAACCACGCGCAAGGTTTTCTCATCTCCGGCTTCGTAGGCGGCTTTGGCTTCATCCAGAGAATGCATGCCAAGCTGGCGCAAAACAGCCCGGGCGCTGGAAATTGTTTCAAGGCAGCCATTCTTGCCGCACCGGCAAAGCTCGCCATTCTCTTGTACCACCACATGGCCGATCTCGCCTGCCCCGCCGCCGTCTCCCTGGAACAAGCGGCCGTTGATGAAAATCCCCGAACCAATGCCGTGTTTCACATTGACCACGATCAGGTTCTCATCGTGTGCATGCCGGCCGCCATAAACAAATTCGCCAATGGCGGTTGCCTGGCTATCGTTGAGGATCGATACCGGCAGATGGTATTTTTCTTGCAATAATTTTCCCAATGGCAGGTCTTGCCAATCGAGATTGACTGCGTTGATGACCAGGCCCGCCTTGGTGTTTACCAAACCCGGCGCGCCAACCCCTATCCCCACGATGGGGGTAATATTTTTCTCCACCAGATCATCCAGGATCTGGTATATAAGCTCGAGGGCTTTTTTACCATCGTCATCGGGTACGGGCAGCTCTACCAACGCTTTAATTTCACCGCGAAGGTTGACGATCGCGCCGACAAACTTATCCTGCGCCAGATTCAAACCGACCATATACCTGGAATCGGCAACGATATTGAGCATGATCGGGTTTTTTCCCCCGATTGAAACACCCTTGCCAACCTCCTGAACCAAACCCTCTTCCAACAAACCATTCACCACATCAGATACTGTGGCCCTGGTAAGGTTGGTCAGCCGCGCAACCTCGGCACGGCTGATCGACTCGTGGCCGAAAATTGCCCTGAGAATGAAATCTCGGTTGTGCAGTTTTGTCTGCTGATGGGTGGCTTTCTTCATCAAGGTATTTGCCTTATTGGACGATGGCGAGTGAATACGGTCATCTTTGTAAGTTTATTGAACAAACGTTGATATTCTACGTAAGTATAAGTGGGATGTCAAGTGATGTATGTTGAAGTATTATGTTTTCTAATGAATGTGAATGGCCAAGAAACCGCGCCAAAGCGACGCATGCAGAAATGCGTCGTCATCTGACCCCGGGCGGGGTGGAATTTGGCCTTGCGCCTGAGGGGCAGTAATGAAGGTGGAAGGAGAAACCGGTTTTTTTTGAGGAGCGCTTGTGTTACCCTATTTTGGGGTTTTAGCCGGCCTTCTTATGGGTAGCTGTTATAAAATGGGGACCATGCGCTGGCCAGGTTTTTGGCAACTTGCCATACCTGGCAGGCGCTGTCATATCGCAGCCCTGCCTGTATGGATATTTCCAGCACGATACCGTAA
>SXGT01157887.1_pt1 | contig 32821 bp, 16 predicted proteins | sample 3176221 | NCBI WGS metagenome assembly SXGT01 (sample SAMN11356862, study PRJNA531348) | freshwater metagenome | isolation source: freshwater sample F1-120 | place: China: Fuxian Lake, Yuxi | collected 2017-12-25
CAGCTACCCGACCGGAATCAAAGTCACCGACGACGAACTCGCGTCGGTGAATCTTTGCCCAGCAAAATTCCACGGCGAGTGGAACTATACGATCAAGCCGTCCGGTTGAAGTTGTACCATTAATTTCCGGACGGCCCCTAAGGATTCGCGCTTCCAGGGTGGTCGCGGAAATAAGGTCAGGACGCTCATGAAATTCTTCGAGCAATGGAACTTCCACCCTACGTCCGCAGACGCACTTGACCGCCGAACCAGCGTCACCTTCGGCAACGGGGACCCATTCGTTGCATTCACAACAAACCCGAAGTTCCATGGCGGATTCCTCCGATCGTGCCGGTTGTTGAACAGGGCAAGAGCAAAGTCGTCGCCTCTGCCAAAGTCGGTAGTATGAAATTGCGCCTGCTCCGTCCGGCAGATGGCAACGCTGGCTATCGCGAATCTGCAACCATCAGCCTCTCTCCGATAACCACCTCAATCCCCTGCGGCCAGCTTTCTTGCGGCTCGAAGCCGAGTAGCCGTTTTGTCGTCTCCAGATCGTACATTACGCGCTTCGGCTTGCTGGTCGCATAGACGACGTTGAACTTCTGTGCCAGTTTGGCCTCGGCGGCGCATGCGAAGAAGCGGCCGGCGTCGGCGGGGCTCAGGTAGACGTCCTGGGCCCATTCACTGACGCGGATTTCTTCGACCTGCTCCGGCGTGCGCGGGCACCAGCCGAGACGCACGGCGATCACCTCCGTGCCGAACTTCTCCGCGAACGCTCGGCCGGCTCCTTCCAGAAACAGCTTGGCGGCGGCGTACCAGTAACGCGGCGTCGGCTGCACGTCGATGCCGACCGGCACCGGGCCGATGATCCGTTGATACCAGACGACCTGGCCGCTCGATGCCACGATCAGGCGTTTCACGCCGGCGGCCTGCGCTTGCTCGAAGATGTGATAAACGCCGATGATATTGTTCGGCACGATTTCCGCGAGAAAGTCGGCATCGTCCGGCGTCGCGGCCAGGTGGATTACGGTGGAGACGCCGCGCATCGCCCGGGCGACATCGGCTTCGCTCGTCAATGTGCCGACGATCATGTCCTTGACGCCTGGCGTCGCCGTGCGATCGAAGCCGCGCACGGCGTGGCCGCGGGCCTGGAGTTCTCGCGCAACCGCGCTGCCGATGCGTCCGCTGGAACCGGTGACGAGTATCAAGCTCATGGGTCGTCTCCTGTTGATACCTTTTCCGATTGCTTCCTGTCCAGTGGTAAGCTACGCTTCAGGTGCTGTCCGTACAGATAACTTTCGGAGATCTTCCATGCTTTCGTTGTTGAAGTATCGGCTCTGGCTGGTCGGCGGGCTTCTGCTTGCCATCGTCGCGATTCCTCTGGGCCTCTCGGCAGTAACCGGAGGCAAGGACGAGAATCCGGTCAAGCTCGGCGCCAACGCCAGCCTCGGCGGCAAGCGACTGTTGCCGGACGACAGCCCGTGGAATCAGGATATCTCGAAGGAACCGCTCGATCCCAACTCCGACAACCTCATCAAGAGCATCGGGCTGAAGAAGTCCTTGCATCCCGACTTCGGTACGGTCTATCAAGGGGCCCCGAACGGCATCCCGTACGTCGTCGTCTCCGGTAAGCAGAAGAAGGTTCCGGTCAGCTTTCGTTACGCCGACGAAAGCGATCCGGGGCCGTATCCGATTCCGCCGGACGCACCGATCGAGGGAGGGCCGAAGGGGGACGGCGATCGGCACATCCTCGTTCTCGATCGCGACAACTGGAAACTCTATGAGACGTTTTCCTCCTTCCCGGACGGCTCCGGCGGCTGGAAGACCGGCTCCGGTGCGATCTTCGATCTCAAGTCGAACAAGCTGCGCCCCGCCGGCTGGACCTCTGCCGACGCCGCGGGCTTGCCGATCCTGCCGGGTTTGGTGCGCTACGATGAGGCCGTCGAGCAGAAAAAGATCGAGCACGCCCTGCGGTTTACGATCGTCAAGTCGCGGCGGGCGTATGTCTATCCGGCGACTCACTTCGCCAGTCGGCATACCGACGCGAACCTGCCCCCGATGGGCATGCGCGTCCGTTTGAAGGCGAGCTTCGATGTCGCCCCGTACCCGCCCGAGGTGCAGGTGATTTTGCGGGCCCTGCAAAAGTACGGCATGATCGTCGCCGACAATGGCAGCGACTGGTTCCTGTCCGGCGCTCCCGATCCGCGCTGGAGCGACGACAACTTGCGCACCATGAAGAAGGTCAAGGGGAGTGACTTCGAGGTTGTGAAGATGGGGAAGGTGATCACCAAGTAATTAACGAGCCGCGACCGTCAGGGAACGCTCCCTGACGGTCGCGGCTCGTCCAGAAGTTTTTCCACACGCGGCACCTGCGGATCGATCCCCGCCCGGCGCATAGCGTCAACGTGCCGGCATAGCATCGCCCAATCGTCGAGCGTGTCAACGTCGTACCAGGCTGGCAGTAGCGCGAAACGCGCCGACGCGCCTCTCACTCGACGCAAAGTTTGCGCGAGCACCTGAGCGCTGCTCCATGCGATGTCGCGAAACAGATCAATCTCCTTGCCGCCAGTCCCGACGAGGTAGTAGCCGCCGTCGTACGCTGGTCCAATCACCACGTCATGGTTGTCGAGCAAGCGAAATCCGCGCTCGACGAACTCGAGAGGCAATGTCGGGCTGTCCGTGCCGATGGCAATACAGCGGGTGAATCCCAGTTGCTGGGCGTGTGTGAAGAAACTACGCAACCTTTGTCCCAAATCACCTTCCGCCTGAGGCAACAGTTCGAACCGTCCAGCCGCCTCGGAAGTGAAAAAGGCAGTTGAATGGCCAGGTGCATAGACTATCATTCGCGCACACTGAATGGCGCCCATCCGACCGAGGGTATCCGCGAGAAATGCCGCGGCAACCTGCGTTGCCCATTCCGATGAAGTTGCCTGTGCGAGCCGGGTTTTTGCTTGGCCGGCGATCGGTTGCTTGGCAAAGATGCCGAGAATGCAGCGATCTTCACAAGGTAAGGTCATGCGGGGCCTGCGCCTTTGACTACCGACGGGGCAAGGTGCAAAACAGCACAATCATGCTTGACCCGTTATTGGTACGCCTTAGAATTGACCCCAGCAACTGCCACGAGGGCATCCCGTTACTTCGGGTGAAGGTACATGAGCAAGCACGACGCAGCATCGGATTCGGGGGGCCCGGCGCCCGAGCAAAAGCTGTCGCGGGCCAGTGTGCAGCGGTTTAGCCTCTATCTTAGGCATCTGGAACGCTGGAATCTCGAAGGTCTGCAAGTCGTGTCCTCTAGCCAACTCGGCGACGCTCTTGGCGTTAATGACGCCCAGGTTCGAAAGGATCTCGCCAACCTCGGCAATCTCGGTCAACCGGGCATCGGTTACTATACACGCGAACTCATCACCGCCCTACGTCATCGGCTGGGTGTCGATCACACCTGGACTGCCATTGTCGTTGGTGTCGGTAATCTGGCGCGCGCTCTCTTGCGGTACGGAGGGTTCACCCAGCAAGGATTTCGCTTTGTCGCGCTATTTGATGCCGATCCGCAGAAGGTCGGCCAAAAGATCGACGGGCTGGAGATCTACCCGCCCGAGAAGATGCGCGAGGTGATTACGCAAACCAAAGCCGATCTCGCCGTCATCACCGTTCCTGCGGAAAAGGCCCAGGAAGTCGCCGATGCCCTCGTGGCTGCCGGCATCAAGGGCATCTTGAATTTCGCTCCGGTGATGCTGCGTCTGCCTGCCCATGTCAGCCTGGTCGCCGTCGATTTAGCAGTGCAACTCGAACAGCTTGCTTTCCTCGTTCATTTGTCGCAGCACGAGTGACCGAGGCCGACTCTTTCGGACTGGGTTTGCGTAAGATAATTGGTGGTCTAAATACTACACGGAAGACCGATTCGCTTTCCTTACATCCGCTGCGATTTTTTTTCACTTTTTGGTGCGGATAGCTGGCGAAAGGTTTTGCGGGAGACAATTCAGTGCCCAACCTGGATGCCCAGCTATCGATTACGCGCTGGATAGACGGGCTCAAGGAAGGAGACGCCGATTCTGCCGAGCGGATCTGGCAACACTATTTCGGCAGGCTAATCAATCTCGCAAAACGGCGGCTCGATTGTTTGCCGCGCGCAGTTGCCGACGAGGAAGATATCGCTTTGAGCGCCCTCAACAGCGTCATCCTCGGCGCGAGGGCCCAGAAGTTTCCACAACTCACCGACCGTTCCGATCTCTGGAAACTTCTCGTGGTCGTTACCTCGCGAAAAGCAGTTGCGCGGCAGCGCCAACACTATGCCGCGAAACGGCCGGACCGGAACGTCGTGGGGGGTGCGGGTAAGAGTGCTGCGAGCGATTGCTCGGAGTTGTCGAAGGTGCTGGGTCGGGAGCCGAGCCCCGAATTTGCAGCGCTTTTCGCGGAGCAGGTACGCAATCTACTCGCGACCTTGCCCGGGGATGAGTTTCGCCAGGTTGCCCTCATGCGTCTGGAGGGCTACACCAATCGTGAAATCGCGGAAAAGCTGAACTGGTATGAAGTGAAGGTCGAACGCCGACTGCGCATCATCCGTAAGTGCTGGTCGGCGGCGGTGGAGAGCCTCGATGAGTGATCAGGATCGCAGCGGTTCAGGAGACCCTGGCTCGTTGGACAGGGACTTGCAAATCGATGCCCTGTGCGTGAAGTACGAGGCGGCCTTGAGGGCCGGCGAAGCGCCGCTGATTGCCGACTATTTGGGGTCGACCGCAGCAGACATTCGCCCCGCGCTGGCGGTGGAGCTCGAGAGGGTTTTGCTGGCGCATCAGACGACTCATGCTGTTCCGGATTCGCAAGTTGGTCCATTCACGCTTGTATCGAAGATTGGCGAAGGCGGCATGGGAGAGGTTTGGAGCGGCCGACAGGAAACGCCGATCCGGCGCGAAGTCGCGATCAAATTCATCAAGGCCGGGATGGACTCGAAAGCAGTCCTGGCACGTTTTGACCAGGAACGTCAGGCGCTGGCCCTTCTCGACCATCCCAACATTGCGCGCGTTCTCGACGGAGGCCTGACCGCGGAACGGCGTCCCTATTTCGTCATGGAGGTCGTCAAAGGGCCGGCGCTCCTCCAATACTGCGATGAAGCCAGGCTCAGCATCCCGGAACGGCTCGCCCTGTTCGTCACCATCTGCCACGCGGTCCAGCATGCCCACAACAAAGGCATCGTACATCGCGACCTTAAACCCTCCAACATCCTGGTTACCAGCGTCGACGGCAAGCCGATGATCAAAGTCATTGACTTCGGTCTCGCGAAGGCAATCGGCGGCGCCATGCCGGACGCGTCGGTTTTGACGCAACTGGGCGCAGTGATCGGCACGCTCGAATACATGGCGCCGGAGCAGGCGTACAATTCCGTCGACGTCGATACGCGCGCGGACATCTACTCGCTTGGCGTTGTCCTCTATGAATTGCTCACGGGCTTAAGGCCCTTTGACGGCCAACGGCTGCGTGAGGCGTCCGTCGACGAGTTGCTTCGAATGATCCGCGAAGAAGAGCCGCCGCGTCCGTCGAGGCGGCTTTCGTCGCACCCTTCCGCGCCAGCGCTTGCGCCGCTGCGGCGAACAGAAGCAAAGTCGCTGACGACTCTCATGCGCGGCGACCTCGATTGGATTGTCATGAAGTGTCTGGAGAAGGACCGATCTCGCCGCTATGAAACCTCCAACAGCCTGGCACGCGACATCGATCGTTATCTGGCGAATGAACCGATCGAAGCGCGACCGCCGAACGCCGGTTACAGGCTGCGAAAGTTCGTACGCCGCAATCGAGGGCCCGTGCTCGCGGGATCGCTGTTGTTGTTGGTCCTTGTCGGCGCCGTGGTCGGCACGACCTGGGGACTCATCCGTGCCAGAGAAGCCGAGGCAAAGGCTGTTTCCGAGGGCATCGAAAAGGAGCGAGCGCAAAAGGAAGCGGAGGCCAAAGAAGCCGAGACGGCCTCCGTGCTGGGCTACGTTGACAAGCATGTTTTCGCTGCCGGCCGGCCCAAAGGACGTGACGGCGGACTGGGCAAAGATGTGAAGCTTGCCGAAGCCGTCGCGCTGGCGGTGTCCTTTGTAGACAGCAGCTTTCCCGAGCAGCCGCTCACCCAAGCACGGGTGCGGACCATGCTGGGAACTACGCTTCTGCACCTGGGCGACGCCAAATCCGCTGAGCAGCAATTCACGGTCGCTCGGAAACTGTTTGAAGACCACCGCGGGCCGAACGATCCGAATACGCTCCTGAGCATGAACAACCTGGCGACGAGCTACCGTACACTTGGCCGACCCAAAGAGGCATTGGAACTCTACCAGGCAGTTGCCGATCGGAGAAAGGCGATCCTCGGGCTCGATCACGCTGACACACTCAAAAGCCTGCATAACCTGGCCAACAGCTATTCCGATCTCGGGCAATGGCAGGGTGCATTACTACTCGACAAGCTGGTTTACGCGCGTCGCCTCGCGACCCTCGGGCCCGACGATCGAGATACGCTCTTGAGCATGGCAAGCCTGGCCTCCAGTCATGCGTCAGTCCACGAGCACGAGGAGGCCCTAAAGCTACGTGAGGAAGTGCTTAAGCGGTGCCGTGCCAAGTTTGGGCCGGAGGACGCTGCAGCGATCTCGGCCATGATTAACCTGGCAAATACCTACAGCCGCTTGGACCGCCACGATGAGGCGCTGACACTGCGCGAGGAGGCCGTTGCGCTGATGCGTGTAAACTCAGGCCCCAACCATCCCGACACGCTCATGGCGATAAGCAACTTGGCCAACAGTTACATCAGCCGAAAGCGCTGGCCTGAAGCACTCCGGTTGCACCGCGAGGTTCTGGACTTGCGCCGGGCCAAACTGACGTCTGACCATCCGGATACGTTTATCAGCATGTACAACGTCGCCAATACCCTCTTGGAAATGGGCAAGGGCGACGAGGCTATCGCGCATTTTGACGAGATCGTTCGCGGCGCCGAGGGAAAGCCGGTGAACCCACGGTTGGTGCCCGCGGTCTTGGAGAAACGGATCCGATTCCATTCGAGCCGTGACGACGCTGCCGCTTGCCGGGCCAACGCCGAGCAGTGGGACAAATTGACGAACAACTCGGGAGAGTTCCTCGCACATGCCGCAAAGCTTTGGTCCATGACCAGCCAGGTCCAGGCCCGCGCGGCAGGCTCCGACGCCGCACGTCTGGCGCGCCAGGACGCCGACAAGGCGATAGCCTGGCTGACCAAGGCTGTCGCCGTTGGCTACAAGAACCAGGCGGACCTGGAGAAGAACAGGGACTTCGACGCCTTGCGCAATCGCGACGATTTTCGGAAACTTCTCCGCGGGCTTGCCTCGCCGAAGTAAGATACCGACGCACTTCGTCGTTGCGGGGAGGGCTAGCCTGAAAAAAGCGAATCGTCGTACGGTAGGACGCCGAAACCTCGCCGCTGCCTCACGTGTCCACTGAAATAAAAGCCGCGCCACTTACGTGTTATTGCATCGATGTTGATTCGTCCCGTAGACCCACTGCAAGCGCAGGCTCCTGCGCCGGGGTTAGAAATCGCTTACTCGCTTTCGATTGATTCAATGACGAGGCCAAAGATACAGGGGGACAATTCCACGTCCCGCAGGGCCTCGCCAAATTCCGATTAGGGATTTCCTTTTTTGTTCCCGCATTCACGGAGGATGTAATCGTGGCCCAGACGTCGTTGTATTTGCCTTTGCGTCTTCATTCGGCGTCCACAACGCTGGCGGTTTTGCTCGAGATCGACCTGCTGGCCTTCATGGTCCGAGCCGTGTTCTCAGCCATTCTTCTGTCGAAACAGGAATGACATGCATTAACCGAGCGGCCGCGGACTTTCTCATGTCCATTTTCACCGCCAGCTATTGCGATGTGTTGCCGTTCGCCAGTTGCTTGTCGGATCGCGTCCCACGAAAGCATGTACTCGCCGTAGGCATTCGCATCTGAAGCCTGTCTTGGCTGGCCACCGGGCTTGTGCAGACATGGAGACTTTTGCTAGCCCGAGGATTGACTGGCCTAGCGCGCTAGCGAACATATGCTACGCGCCGCTGGACTGATCGTCGACAGGAGGCGGCGATCCGCTCTCCGATGACGGTGAATCAGGCGGAGGCGGTGCGCTCGGCGGACTGTTCGCCGATGTCGTGTCGGTGGAGGTTGGGGACGTAGTTGGCTTGGTCATGGTTGAACTGTCCGATGAACTTGAAGTCGTCGAATTGCTGCTGGCGGGAGGGCTCGGTGGTGGCGATGGCGAGTTGGAGTTGGGCGTGGTGCTCGTTGAAGAGGACGAAGTGCTGCTGCTGGACGCGCCGGAGCCGGCTGTGCCGGAAGAATAGGGCGGACTAGACGGATCCTGGGGAGGAACGCCAGTGTTACCGCCGCCGTTCCAGGTGTATGGCTGAGGTGCGGTCGTGTTCGGCGAGCTACCGGGATCTTCAGTGGGATCGGTGGACTCGGGGCCGATCGGGTCGGTCAAGGTGTTGCCACGCAAGCGGAAGCGCAGATTTGGCAGCGGATTGCTCGAAGCCGAAACAATCGCGAAACGAACGCAAAAGGTACCTGTACCGAGCGAGACTTTGCCCGATACCGCTTCGGTCGTGCCGGCCGTCAGCGTAAATATTACCTTGCCGATTGCGTCGGTGATGGTCATCTGCACCATGGCATTGGTCATCGATCCGCCGGCGTCGGCGGACAGAACAAAATGAAATAGCTGCTTCTGGCTGATCGTCAACGTGCTGACCGACGTCTGCTGATTGCTAGTGAGCGTGCCGCTGGCATAATCCTGCAAGCTTACGCCATGCGGATTGATGTTGAGGCCGACGAAGTAATTGCCGACGCTCTCGGTACCGGACGGGTCGGCGGCCAGAATCTCGATGTAATAGGTCGCCTGCGGAGTCGCGCCCGTAATCTCGATGGCATAGCTAGACCCCTCGTTGACGATGATCTCGGCAGAAACGATGTTCTGCTGCGCATCGAACACGCGCACTCGAGAATCCAGCTGATTTTGTAACCCCCACACCATCGCAGTCAGTACGTCGCCCGAGATCCCTGCGGGGGTTTGAAACTTGAAGTAATCGACATCGAAAGAGTCACTGATGCTGCCTCGATAGGATGCGGCAAAGCTCGAACCAGACCCCGCTCTCATGGCCGGCAGTGTTGTGGCGGTCGTAAAGCTGTCGTTGGTGTGCCGGTCATTGCTAATCAAGACGTTGTTGATGGCATTCAGGCTGTAATTGACCGTGGAGGTCACGGCTCCAAACAAATTGTTGATGAAACCCAGCTCTTTTATCGTCAGAGCGTAGTTGCCGATGCCGAATACACCGGCCCCGTCGCCGTCGATCTGGATGTAGTAAGTACTCAAGGGGCGAACATTGTTCAGGTGGATGACAAAGCCGCCCTGTATAGGATCGCTTGACGCAGCCTGGGCGACGATCCGGCCGGCTGCGTCGTAGACTGTTGCGTGCGGAGTGAGCAAGCTGATGCCGGCGTTACGCACGGTAACCTCCACGGCGCCAAAATTGAGCAGGGTATTGAAAGAATAAACGTCCTTGTCCTGCAGGGTGGTGATGTCGGCCGCGGCGGTGATAGCGAGGGAACCGTCTGCGTTCGCGAGCGGATTGAGCCGGGTCGCCGTACCGAGCGTGTTGTTGCCCGCCGCGCCTTCGAACGCGTCGGGTGTGCGGGTGCCATAAAGGCCCTGGATCGTTGCTAAGTCGACTGCACTCAGGCCCGCACGGGTGCCCACATAGTCTTCGAACATCACGCACGATGGATCGGGATAGTGATCGAGACCGAAGACGTGCCCGGCTTCGTGGACCATTACGGAGAATAGGTCATACACGCCGGCGCTGCCTGCGACACTGAAAGCAGTGCTGCTGTTAATTTGCACGTCGCCAGACCAGGATCCGGCGTCGATCTCGAATGGTGTGGCGACGCCTCCTTCTCCGGACCCGGAAGGCCAGGCCGCGATGCGGATGTCGCCAAAACGTGCGTCGCTCTGTATTGCTCCCGTCGTGCCGAACGGCGAACCGTCGTCGGCGACGACCGAGAGATTGATATTGGCCTTGGTCGCCCAGATCTGGAAGGCGCGCAGGATTTCCATCTCCCAGGTTTTGGTCGGCGCGATTGCGTTGAGAGATTGGAACAGGTTGCTCGTGTGGCTGCCGACCTGCGTGCCGTCGGGGGCGAAACTCAGCGTCAGGTGGCTGGCGTCGGGCCATGGATTGCCGAGGGTAGTCGGCGTGCAGCGGCCTTCGAGGATCTCGGCGCGCAGGATCATTGTCCGAGTTTTCATGGTTGAATCTCATTGGGCAAGCACTTGGAGCCTATCTTCGGTGCAAATAAGACCGGATTCCGTTCGGCCCCGACGGGTGAATTCAGGACGATCAAGACTTTTTCACTGCCAACGGTATAGGCCGTAGTGCGCGAGCGGCGTCGGCCAAGCGACGAAATTCGGGAAGCTCGCGAATTGGATCGAGATCAGTATCGATCTCCAGATACTGGAATCCATACCCGGAGCGTAACGCCGACGACAAAAACCGAAACGCCGGGAAACGGTCATCCGTGTGTAGTTTTGAGGTGAGAGCATAGATGCAGGCGACTTGATAGAATCGCGGTGGACTGGCGTCGCGCCGCAGAGTTTCTTCGGCATCACGGATCGCCGCCTCACGCTGACCTAGACGGGCCAGGACGACACCGCGTCCGTTGCGGGCCTTGACGGAATCGGGATATAGTTCCACCAATCGGTTCAGGGTCCGGAGCGACTCCTCGTTACGCCTGAGCTTTTCCGCCAGGACGTGGGCTTTGTTCTGCAACGCGTCGGCAGATCGTGGATTCAGGCGCAGTGCCTGCTCGAAGTCGGCCAGCGCAGCCTTGGGGTTGTGGTTGAGCTGGTGAATGCCGCGAGCGATCCAGCTTTTCTCATCGAGCTGCGGACGCCGCATTGCCTCCACGATGTCGGCCTGAGCCCCCGCTTTGTCGCCAAAACGTTCACGAATGCGAGCCCGCAGAAAATAGAGTCGCATCGGTCCGCCGCGATCAAGGGCTGCCGTCAGATCTTGCTCCGCGTCCTTGAATTGCTGCAATCCCTGCCGACTTAGTGCGCGATTCAGATAGGCGTCGGCCAAGTCAGCTCGCAGTCCCAGAACGGCATCGAAGTCGTCACACGCCATGCGATAATTCTGCTGGCGATAAAGGGCCAAGCCGCGATTAAAGTAGGCCCAGTGAAAGTCGGGCTTCAGGGCAATGCACGTTGCATAGCACGCTTCGGCGCGTGTATCCAGTGCGAGCCGGTCGCAGCAATTCCCGAGCACGAACCAGGCCCAGAAGTTTGATGGTTCCAGATGGATGGCCTTCTGCAGCATCGGCAATGCATCGCGGTACTGGCCGACGGTGATCAGATCGCTCCCTGCCCAATAATGGTCGGCGGCGGTCTTCAGCGGCGACGCCTTAGCTCGCTCCTGAGATTTCATGGCATCGGTGTTCTGTCCCAGCAAGGCATGCAATTTTGCACGCTGATGCCACAATGCGGGGGAGTGGGCCACAGCGGACGAACAGAGCTCGGCACGTTCATTCATGACGAATGCTTGCTGAAAAGCAGAATTCACTTCATCGGTCGTGAGCTCGTCGTCATGCTGGACAATCAGGGCGCGGGCCGTGAGTAGCAGCAATTCGGCCATTGACTCGGCGAGCCGGTGTCGCTCATCGTCGGGGAGGGCTTGCACCAGATGCGACTGGTACCAGAATACATCGTCGAGTACTCGGTAACCTTGGATGAGCCTCTTTCCGACGGCGAGGCCGTGAGCCAACTGGTCAGGTTCGGTTGTGCGCGTGTAAAGAAGGAACTGCGCGGTCTTCATTTCCTTTTCGAAATTCTTCCAGGCCGTTGCCGCATCGTTGCGTTCCAACTGCCGCTGGATTCGCTCACGTTCTTGTGCGGCCAGCTGATCGAGTTGATTGCCTCGAATCACGAATATCGTGCTCAATGCCACCAAGAGGAAGCCGACGCAAAGCCCGATCCCAGCTGTAGTAAGCAAGCGTGCATGACGCCGTGTCCATTTGCGAATGCGTTCTCGTGTCGAGGGCTCGGCAATGTGCTGTAAGGGACGATGATGGAGCTGGCATTGCAAATCCTCGTGCAACTGCCGAGCGGATTGATAGCGACGGGTGGGGTCTGCTTCAAGGCAGCGCCGCACAATTGCTTCGAACGCTGGCGAGACCGCAGGATTCAAGATTCTCAACAATGGAGGTGGAGCACGGCGTGCCTTCAGAACCTTGTCGAGATTCAATGCAATCGCAGGGTGCCGATCCTTGAATGGATACCGGCCCGTCAGCAACTCGAAGAGGATTACGCCGAATGCGTAGAGATCGCTGCGAGCGTCTACGAAAACAGACAGATCCTTGAACGCCTGCAGGCGCTCCGGGGCCATGTATGGGAACGTGCCGGCGACCCATGCTGCCATCGGGCTGCTTTTCCGCTTGGTATCCTCGGCGGCGTTGAAATCAAGTAGCATCGGCGTGCCGTCGTCTGCCAACAAGACATTCGTGGGCTTCAAGTCATGGTGAACGATGCCGTGGTTGTGCGCGTGTGCCAGTCCGTCCGAAAGTTGGACAGCAAGCTTAACGACGGCCTCCACGTAACTCATTTTCGAAATGGCTCCAGCAAACTCTGAGGAATGAATGGCTTCCGGACTTGTCGGTTGAGTTGCCCCCATAGGCGTCATCTTGAACGCGTTAATGAGTACTTTGCCGGACGTTGGTGGAGCGGAGTGTGCCTGAATGGTGTGTAGAACGTCTTGGAGCGTGGTCCATCCCAGATAGGGCATGCAAACTGCTTGGAAGGGCTCATGTTGATGGACCGAAAGGATCGGCACGATGTTGGGGTGCCGAAGCTGTGCCAGGGTTTCGGCCTCGCCCCATACGCTAGGCGCAATCTTTAGTACGACGTGGCGATGAGCCAGCGCTTCCTGCTGCGCCAGAAAGACGCGTGCCAGGCCGCCACGTCCAAGCTCTGCCAGTAGGATGAAGCCGTGAAATTCCGCTCCAACCATCGGCATCGCCGTCAGAGCATGAGCCAGACGAACAGCGGCTTCTGGATCAATGCGATGCAATTCGCGAAATAGCTCGGCGTGCTGACGCATGCCAGGGAATGAGTCGCACCATTGATCGACGGCTTCGTGCGACGTTCTTCCGCTTTGCTGAATAGTCTTAAATGCAGCAGCACTCGCTTCCAATGGTTCGATTGGACCATTGCCGAATGGCATCGGTGATTCGTCAGCTGCTGGGCCTTTTCGCAGTCGAGCTGTTGGCTGGTCTTCGTCGGAAAGCGTAGTGCCGGTTTCCTGTTGCGACAAGATTTGCGTCATGTTTTTTCACCTGTTTCGGTGATCCATCTCTCAAAAACGGAATGTCGGCGAGGGGACTTTCATCGTAGATAATCGAGTCTTTAGATGGGCGTGCATGTTGGAGCGTTTTTTTGATTGGTAGGCCAAAGTCTCGAACTATCTTCAACGGATGTGACGGGAATGCTCGGCCTAACATCGGAAGGATGCACCGAGGATGGGATGGTGTCAAATCAAGTTCCGGAGTTTTGGTCAAAATAGGAATAACCCCTAGAACCATGTCGGACGGGTACCGACGTAGATGTGCAGGGGCTTGGCGCGGAATGGCAAGAGTTACTCATCTTGAATCGGCTTGCTCACCTGATGTAGTGACCATTGGAGACCATCTCCAGTGCAGACAAGTCAATGACCTTTCGCTGGGCTTCAGCGTGGGTTGGCTCAAGAGCGACGACTTGCTGCCAAAAAGTGATCGCCGGCTTCCACTCCTGCAGATACTCATGAAGCCGGGCCAAGGCGCGCAGCAGCTCGGCATGGTTTGGTCGGCTCTTGGTGGCCTGGCATCCTTGCTCCAGGAACCAGCGGGCCAGTTCCGGCAGTCCGAGTTCGGTTGCAGTCTCCGCAAGTTCGATGTGCGTGTCCGCGTCGGTGGGGTGATGGGCTAGCACCTGTTCGCCATTCTCGAGAACCTTGCGCCAATCACCTGCGGAGCGGGCAAGCCTCATTTTCGACTTGATGGCCAACACATTGAGCGAGCCGAACCAACGCTCCATGACACCGGCGGCATTCTTCCTGTTCAGCGCACGCAATGCTTTGCGGGCGGCAAGTTTGAAGGGATCAAGCTTCAGGCAATCGTCGAGGAGTTGACGGGCGTATACGTCGCCGCCGCCCTCAGTGAGGACCTGAATGGCGCGTTCATAAAACGCTGTGGCCACCCGCATTTGTTCCTTGGAGACTGCACTCGCTGCGGCAGCTGGCTTAATGGGGTTTGCACCAATTTCCACCTGCTTATCGGCTTGGGCCCTCAAAATCGAAAGCCGCGTCGGTTCTGTCGCAACGTGCTCTGTTCTGCGTCGCTCGCTGGGGATGGGGAGCAATTCTTGCTTGGGATTGGTGGCACTTGGGCTCATCCGTTTAAGCGCACGCAAGAGTTCGGCTGGATTTGGATATCGATCCTTGGGATTCTTCGCAAGCATCCGTTCGATGATTACCCAGAATTCAGCGGAAACCGCCTTGTTGAAACGCCGAACATCCGCCGGCCGGTCTTGCAGGTGTTTGAACAGACGCTCGCCAAGACCCCCCTCGGCAAACGGCGCCTTTCCGGCTAGCATGTGATACGCTGTGCAACCGAGCGAATAGATGTCGCTGCGTGAATCGACAGCTCGACTATTGCGAGCCTGCTCGGGCGCCAGGTAATCGATGGTGCCGACCGTGTTCCCTTCGCGTGTGACGCGAAATTCGTCCTCTCCTTTGGAGATCGCTAGACCGAGATCAGTCACTTTGACCTGAATTTTGCCGCCGACCCGCGCTAGCATGATGTTGGATGGTTTGATGTCGCGATGCACTATGCCTTGCCCGAAGGCGTGACCGAGTGCCTTCGCGACCTGGATGAGAATGCGGCGAACCTCCTCGGGGCGCAGCTGCCCACGCGTCGCGATGTATTTGGCCAGGTCGATTCCACTGATGAACTCGAAAGCCAGGAACGACAGCTTCCGGCTCTTGTCGCGGCCAAACTCGTAAAGCGTAACAATATTGCGATGATTGAGGTGGGCCGCGTGGCAGGCTTCGCGGCGAAACCGCTCTGCAGCCAGATCGTTCTCGGCTAGCTGGGTTGACAATACTTTCAACGCAACGAGGCGTCCGAGTTCCCGATCCACGGCTTTGTAGACGGCCCCCATGCCTCCGGTCGCGAGATGCTCCATCACTTCATACTTGCCGACGCGGAAAACAGGCTCGATCAAGATCGATACCATGGGATCTCCTCACGATGATGGGAAGGACGAATGTACTTCCGACGGGTCCAAGCGAAATGGGCCTAAAGAAAGAATTCAGGCGGACTTCGTTATCCTTGGCTGGTAACGAAGTGAACCCAAAAATTAGAGGTTCCCCGATTGCATTGTCGGACTTGCATATTAGGATTGTCAGAGTCCTGCACGAAGGATTCGGTGATTAAACGCCCCCGGCTCCTAAGTGCTGGACCCTTCATGCGTTCCATCAGCCAACCGGACAGCCCGTTTCGTGTTCCGCCAGGATGGAAGACTCGTCGGCTCGGTCGGCGTTTCGGCGGTCATGGACTTCTTTGCGGTCTACGCGGACGGATTTCGGCGCATCGACACCGATCCGCACTTTGTTGCCTTCGACGGCAACCACCGTCACCACGATATCATGAGCGATCACGAGTTGTTCGCCACTATGTCTTGTTAACACCAACATGAGACACCTCCGCATGAAAAGGGGTAGATACTCGGGCGATTTGGCAACGGAATGCCTTGGATGAGATTCATTTCCGTGCCTCAATGAAATGACAGACTCATTGTGCATACCCTCTGCTTTCGATGCAATCGGGGCGAAAACCATTCCGGGCCAAGAATTTGCTGAGCGCCTCCTAGGGGAATCCCTGATTTCCGAACTGGTAGTAATATCCCTGTTACAAGGTTGTAAAATACAGCCGTTGCGAGTTTGCCGTCATTTCGAGAATTCGTCCGCTCAAGATTTCACACAGTATTGTTTGACCGGCAGGTTCCAGGCGGAGGACTCGCGTGGGGGGAGCGGGTCCCCAAATTGCCCACACGCTAATACTCGGAGACACTGCCGTGGATGAGCTTTTCCTCTTGTTCGACACTTCTGGCTTCCCGGCACGCTGGAACTGCGGCACCTGGACTTCGGCGCACGGCTGGCTACATATCCTATCCGACCTAGGCATTTGGTCCGCGTATGTCGCGATCCCGATGCTTCTTTGCTATTTTCTGATTCGCCGAAAGGATCTGCCGTTCCGAATGATTTTTTTGCTGTTTGGGGCCTTCATTCTTGCCTGCGGCACGACGCACCTGATGGAAGCGATCATTTTCTGGTGGCCCGCGTATCGACTGGCCGGCACCGTCAAGCTGGGCACGGCCGTGGTGTCGTGGTGCACCGTGATAGCCCTCGTGCCGATGATTCCCAAAGTCCTGGCCATGCGTAGTCCCGCGGAGTTGGAACGGGAGGTTGAAGAACGGCAGCGCGCCGAAAAACATCTGCGCCAAAGTGAAGAGAAATTTCGAGGACTTCTTGAGTCCGCCCCCGACGCGGTCGTCATTGTTCAAGAAGATGGCAAGATCGTTCTTGTCAATCGGCAGACCGAGCATCTTTTCGACTATACCCGTTCCGAATTGATCGGACAGCCAATCGAAATACTTATCCCATCACGGTTTCGGCAACGCCATCGCGGATACAGGACCGGCTACTTCGCCAATCCCAGCGTTCGACCGATGGGGGCGAGTCTCCACCTCTTTGGCCTGCGGAAAGACGGAACCGAGTTTCCAGTCGAGATTAGCCTTAGTCCCCTGGTCACCGAGGAAGGCATCCTCGTTTCGAGCGCAATTCGCGATATCACTGAACGGAAGCGTTCGGAGACTGCGCTGGAAGAGAGCCGGCGATTTGTCCAGCGGATTGCGGAAATGACGCCAAGTATCCTGTACGTTTACGACCTCAAGGAAAAGTGCAATATTTTCGTGAACTGCCGTCTCGAATCGTTCTTGGGTTATGCCTGGGAAGAAAACTCTCATCCTACCATGCCGACACTCTTGAGTGATATCCATCCCGACGACCTGCAAAAGGTGGAATGGGCCAACGAGCAATGCCAAACTGCTGAAGACGGCACGGTCATCGAGACGGAATATCGGCTTCGGCACGCCAATGGAGAATGGCGGTGGCTGAACACTCGCAACACGATCTTTGTGCGCGACGACGAAGGCAATCCAACCCAGATTCTCGGTTCCGCGCGGGACGTAACCGAACACAAGCGGCTGGAGGCGGAGGTTCTGGAAATCGCCGCATCAGAACAACGCCGCATCGGTCAGGAATTACACGACGGCACAGGGCAGGAATTGACTGGCCTGTGCATGTTGGCGGACAATTTGGCCGACACGTTGAAGGAGGTTTCCGAAGCGGAGGCGCAGACGGCTCGTCGCATTGCCCAGGGGTTGCGGCAGGCGCTGGGCCAGGTGCGCTCGTTGTCACGCGGATTGATCCCGGTAGAGGTCGATAATGAAGGGTTAATGGCTGCCCTAACCGAACTCACGAAACGCATCAGCCAATTGCACGCGGTTCGCTGCACGTTCGAATATTTCGAACCGGTTCCCATGGAGGATAACTATACTGCGACACAGTTGTATCGAATTGCCCAGGAGGCGATCACGAATGCTCTCAAGCATGGGCACGCGGCGAATTTGTGGGCCAGTTTGGAGGCCCGCGGGAATTACGTCACGCTGAAGATTGCCGACGACGGCGTCGGATTTCCGCCGACCGACAAGGCACAGGAAGGCACAGGCTTGCGAATCATGCGCTACCGTGCCGGGCAGATTGGCGCACATTTCACCGTAACGCCGGGAGCAAAAGGCGGAACGGTTGTCACTTGTACACTCTATCGGGGATCTGTTCATGAGTGAAAGCATCACAAACGAGGGCGGAAAAAAAATCAAGATTCTTATCGTGGATGACCACCCCATCGTCCGTGAAGGTCTGGCGGCCCGCATTGCGCGCCAGCAAGACTTGATGGTGTGCGGCGAAGCAGAAGCTGTCACCGACGCACTCGAACTGGTGAAGACCGAACGGCCCGATCTGGTTATTGTGGACCTGTCCTTGAAGTCTGGCCAGGGTCTCGATTTGATCAAGCGAATTCACGCTTGCTCCGCGAATACGAAAACGCTGGTATCCTCGATGTATGACGAATCGCTCTATGCCGAGCGCGCATTGCGAGCTGGCGCCCTGGGGTACGTCAACAAACAGGAGATGTCTGAGAAGATTATTGAAGCGATACGCTATGTACTCGACGGAAAAATCTACCTGAGCCCGACCATGACCGAACGCCTGCTCCAGCGGGCCGTGGGCGGGCCGCCGCAACTCGTCCAGTCTCCCATCGGAACGCTTTCCGATCGTGAGTTAGAAATCTTCAAGATGATTGGCCAAGGCAAGACAACACGTTCAATTGCCGACCAATTGCACCTTAGCATCAAGACCGTCGAAACGCATCGCGAGAACATTAAGTCCAAACTTGACATCCTCAACGCCGCGGAATTGAGCCGGGAGGCTGTTCAGTGGGTCATGGAAAATGGAACGTGATCTTCGACAGCACGGAAGTTCGTGTGTTTCATCACCACCGTTCGCTTCGGATCGAGAAATCTTGCGATGGAAACCATGCTGTAACCGTCTGCAACGCCTGCAGTCGCCTCTTCTCTGTCCGCGTATGGAAATGAGATTGCACTATGGAGAGGCTGAAGGCACGGCTCGCAAGATCCGGGATTCAAGGAAGCACGATCGCATATCTCCTCGAGCTAATTCGTCTTGTCACTCCGATATGCTCCGAACCTGAAGGTTCCGAAAGCGGAAAAGCCGCCGGTCATATACGCCACCGCCTCACAGATCGAGCAATTTCACAAGTGGATCGCAGAGCGGTTCGGCTGTCTTGCCTCGGAGCCCAACATGCTCGTCGATCTTAGGGATGGCCGGGGAGATTTGGTGTACGGAATGGACGTAGCCGTTGCGATGCCTCCCTTGCCGCAGGTTTCGGGTTGAGGATTCAGACCGTGGCCCCTGCGGGACGCTAACAGACTGTGCTCAGACGTGGGCCCCGTGCATTTGTGTACAGGGCTTAATACGCCAGATTATATGCTTTCGTAAAACTTGCTGTCTGGGCCGCGTTCAAACGGGAGATTGGCCAAGGCTGTGAGTATCGGGCAAGGTCAATATCGGAATACAAGTCCGAAGCTCACGCCTTGAGCCCAAAAGTCGGTGCGGTTGAACAGCGACGTCGGTTGGGCGGGGCCGACCAGAGCGCCGACACCATTGGGGTCGAGGACGCCGTTTTGCGTCAGGTTGACGTTGCGGTCGATCTGATTGCCAGGGCGCACCACCTGGTTCCAATGCATGAAGTTGTAACCGACGGTGGCGGTGAGGCGTTGGCTGACTTGGTAGCCGACTGTCAAATCGACCGAAGGAATGACGGTGAACTGGTTTGCCGTCGTGCGACCAATATTGCTGGATTGGGTGAAGAGGCCGCCCGCGGACGACGGCGGTAGGAGTGGGTTTTGCGCGAAACTGCCGGCGATGTTGACAACCTGATGCGTGGATCCCAGCGCTACTTTGCCGGTCAGGTCCACCGAGAGCCGATCGCGTTGCCAGGAAGAACGGAGGCCGAGTTGGCCACCGTAGAACTGGTTGCGCGTGTCGAAGTTATCGTTCAGGCTCTGGACATTCTGAAAGAGCAGATCGGTGACAGTGTCACGGATCTGAAAACTCTCCCTCAGATCGGCATAGCGAAAACCACCGAGAGCCACGATCTCAAATCCAGGTCTGCGCGTGAGGTTAATGCAGCCGTTCAACTCGGCCCCCCAGAGTTGGAGAGCTGATGTAGTAAATACAGCACCGGTGAATTGGCGCAGCGGGTCGGCAATCGGGATCCCGCGTGGCGCTCCGGCGATTGTGCTGTTGATCGGATAATAAAGGGCGCGGCCGTTCGTGCCGTCGCCCGCCGCCGCAAATTGGCTCGAGCGGCGTTCGAGGATGAAGGCGGAACCTTCGATCCCAACGATTTGCTCATCCGACAGCCACCCTCCCAGCGTGAAACGCATGCCGGAGAAGGCGCCCAGACCGACGTTCGAGTCACCGAAGAGCGTGCGCGTGCCGGGCTGCCCGCTGGCTCCCGCGATGTTGACCGTGCCCACGCCGCCATTGAAACCGACGTTGGGATCACCCGTGGTGACGATCGGCACGGGCATCGGTGCATTCTTGACCCACCAGAGCAAATACTCGCCGCGCGCCCAAAAGCGGAAAGCACCAGGTGACGCGGTCGTCGTCGGCAAAAGTATCGCTGGGCTGCGATCAAGAACCGATTTCGGTCTTGGTTGAGTTCCGGTTGTATCCGGCAGCGATTGGGCCATCAATGGTTGAGTTGCGACAAAAAGAACCGCCAATCCCAGTTGCATTACTTTGCTCATAGCCTCTCCGTAGGCGCATAGGTGATGTTGACAAAATCCAGTGCATATTCTGTCCTATTCTTTGTCGGAAACCTCCGTCCCAATCGGTGAACCAATTCAGATCACTGACGCTCCTGGGTGGTAATGGCACCGTGCAGAATCGGAAAAGTCCGGCGTGGGTGACACGACAACTAATCGACGACCACCTCACGCGCCTCGCCGTCTCCCGTTCACGCTGTTCGCCAGCGTCAGGGTAATCCTGGTAATTGCTCCAACGGAGTCCACGGCGGTCAGCGTGATAATCACCGATCCCGTTCCCGTCGGCTTGCCGCTGATGACAATGGCCCTCGACGTGGGCGACGCGGGCTTGATCGTGAGGCCGACCGGTAGTGGGCCGGAAAGGGTGTAGCTGACGTTTACTAAACCTGTGCCTCCTCTTGTCGTGATCGTTTGTGCATATGCAGTGTTGAGCGTGAAGGTTGGCAGAGTCGTGATGTTGAACTGAATCGCCGGGTTGATCGTGATGGCAAACGTTTTGAGCGCGGAGATCGCGCCGGCGGCGTCCTTGACGGTGACGCGGCAGTTGAAGATTCGGGGTGCCGTGATGCTGACGTTCGGCGCGCCGCTGAACGCTATCCGACTGCCGCTGATGACTGCGGTCAAACCGGTCGGCAGGCCAGTGATCGAGTTGATCACGAAAGCCGACGTCCCTCCCGTGATCGGTTGCGTGCCCGTGAAGCCGGCGGCACCATTCGTCCACACGGTCTGCGTCAAATTGCCAACCGACGGGATTGCGTTGATCGTCACCGTAAATTGGCGAGTGGCAACGGCCCCGACGACATCGGTGACCTTGATCGTGAACGTCGAAGCGGCGGCGACAGTGGGCGTGCCGGTGATGGCGCCCGTGGCAGTGTTTAATGTCAGCCCGACTGGCAGAGCGCCGTCCAGGACGCTGAAGGAGCGCGTCCCGGTGCCTCCCGTGACCGCAATCGTTTGGCTGTAACCTGGACGATTGACAGTCCAGTTGGATACGGTTGTCGTCGTGATATTTACGGCTGGATAAATAGTGCCGACGTAATCTTCGACTTCGCCGTCGGGGAGCAGGCCCGCGGGACTGGGCGAGGCGACCGAGGCGGACGTGAGGCGATACCGGGAGACAATCTGGCCCGGCGTGAAGTTGGAGGGAATCGCGAACGGAATGACATTGTCGCCAACGCTGACGGCGAAGTTAGTGAGGAACTGTTCACCGAGATCGTTGAAGTCGCCATCGCGATTGAGGTCGGCCCAGGCGTTGACGAAACCGCTGCCCCCCTGGACGTTGATGGTGATGTTGGTGGTCTGCCCGACGACCAGCGGGCCGGCCGCAGTGACGCCATCGTCACCGGTATCGGCAGACGCGGTGGCGGAGTGCGTGCCGTCGGCTTCGCTTGTCCGCGTGGCGCCGAGCGTAGGGCCGGTGGCGATGTGGCGTGCGCCGTTCTCGGTGCGTGTTGTTGGGTATCCGGTCGGGGCGTCGCCGAAATCTTCGGTGACAATTGTGCCGACGTAATCTTCGACTTCGCCGTCGGGGAGCAGGCCCGCGGGATTGGTCGAGGCGACCGAGGCGGACGTCAGGCGATAGCGGGAGACGGTCTGCCCTGCCGTGAAGTTGGCGGGAATCGCGAACGGAATGACATTGTCGCCAACGGTGACGGCGAAGTTGGTGAGGAACTGTTCACCGAGATCGTTGAAGTCGCCATCGCGATTGAGGTCGGCCCAGGCGTTGACGAAACCGCTGCCTCCCTGGACGTTGATGGTGATGTTGGTAGTTTGCCCAACAACAAGCGGCCCGGCGGCGGTGATGCCATCGTCATCGGCGTCCCCGTCGGCGCTGGCCGAATGCGCGCCGTCGGCTTCGCTCGTCCGGGTGGCGCCGAGCGTCGGGCCGGCGGCGACGTGGCGGGCCCCGTTCTCGGCGAGAGTTACCGGATAGCCGGTCGGGGCGTCGCCGAAGTCGAGACTGACGGGGGCCGGTGGCACCTCGAACGCCCCGATGTCCACGGTGCCGCCGACGGTGCGGTCAAAGCTGTCGCCGCGCTGATCGAATTCGAGCGGATCGCCTTCTTGGTCGTTGGAAAGGGCGTTGTTGCCTTGGTTGATGGCGATGCTGTCCGCGCGGAGGGCGATCGTCATGGTCGGCCCGCCATTGTCGGCGAGCAGCGGATTGCCGTCGACGTCGGTGACGAAGATCGAGGAAATGAGAGCGCCGACGATGTTGTCGTTCGTGCCGTCGATCAAATTGGCGGCGGTGGCGGCGTCGCCGATGATGTTGTTGGCGCTGGTCGGGTCGACGCCCTCTGCTCCCTCGTTGGTTTCGGAGAGATCCGAGGGAAGGTCTTCGTCGACCGCGCCGCTGCGATTGCCGGCGATGATCGAGTTGAACAGGAACGCCAGGCCGCGATAGTCGTCCGTGCGGATGCCGCCGCCTTCGAGTTCGGCATCGCCATCGCTGTCGGCGCGATTGCCGACGATGGTGGAGTTAATGACGTAGAGCGTCCCCTGGTTGTTGATGGCGCCGCCCTCGGTGTCGGCGGAGTTGGAGGCCAGGGTGCTGTTGATGAAGTACACGGTGGCGTTATTGTCGATCACGCCGCCTTCATCGCCCGCGTGGTTGTGGAAGAACGTGCTGCCCAGCACCGTGAGCGTGGCGTCTCCTGAAGTTCGGATCGCGCCGCCGTCTGAATCCGACGAGTTGTCGTGAAAAACGCTATCGACGATGAAGCTGGCGTACTCGCCCGAGAACCAGATGGCGCCCCCTTCTTCAGCGTTATTGTTGGACAGCACGCAATTGACAATGACGAGGCGGGCGTCGGCTTCAATCGCGGCGCCGTCACTGAAGGCTTTGCCATGCGCGAGCGTCAAGCCGGTGAGCGTCAGGGTCGTCGACTCGGTGCCTTCAACATAAAAGATCCGCGACTCGTCGTTGCCGCTGATGGTGAGTTTGTCCGCTCCGGGACCGGTGATCCGCACGTCGCCCGTATCGTCCAGATCGATCCCCAGTTCATTCCCGTCCAGCGTGATCGTATCGGGCGTAGCGTCGGTGAAGTTCGTGCCGCCGCTGATGGCCGAGCCGTCGCCGAAGGTGATTTCGTCGCTCCCGGAATGGTCCTCGGCGTAATCGAGCGCTTCGCCCAGGCTGGTGAGGCCGTCGTACCGATCGTACACGTCGTTCGCGGTGGTGACGACGAGGCTCTGCGCCTCGCGGATTCGGGCAATGCTGTCCTCCACTTCGCCGTCGGGCAGCAGCCCTGTGGGCGACGGAGAGGCGACGGACGCCGAGGTAAGCCGAGCGCGGACGACGTAGTACCCCGGCTGGACTTCGGCGGGGATGGCGAAAGGAATCACGTTGTCCCCCTCGTTCAACGGCACGTTGGTGAAGAACTGCTCGTCGGCAGTCCAGGCGAGGTCGTGGTTCAGGTCCACCCAGGCGTTGAGGAAGCCGCTGCCGCCGTGAACATTGAAGGTAACGTTGGTTGTTTGCCCGGCAATGAACGCCCCGTGTGGATCCACGCCGTCATCCCCCTCATCGGCGTCGGCGTCCGCGTGGTGCGTACCGTCAGCTTCCGCGGTGCGGTCCTCGCCGAGGGTCGGACCCGTGGCGATGTGGCGCGCGCCGTTCTCGGCAAGCGTCACCGCGTAACCGGTGGGGGCATCGCCGAAGTCCAATTGGAGCTCAAACGCTCCGATATCCACAACGACGCCGTTGCCGATGCGGTCAAACCCGGTGCCGCGCTGATCGTAGGCGAGGGCCGTGCTGCCGATTTGGCCATCGCTTGTGGCGCGAGCATTGTCGCCGGCGTCTAGCGCGGGGCTGCCCGCGACGAGGGCGTGGGTCTGCGTCGGTCCGCCGTTGTCGGCGAGCTCGCTCAGGACCTCAGCGATGGGCAGCAACATGCGACCCCCAGCGCCGTCGTCCTTGCCGACGATGTTGCCGTTCGTGCCGTGGACGATGCCCCCCGCGGATGACGGGTCGCCGACAAGATTGTTGAACGCTTGCGTGACGGGAACGCCGGCGAAGTCAACGGTGTTGCCGGCGAGGATCGAGTTGCTGATCGTCAAGGTGCTGCCCGACCTGAGATTGATGCCGGACGAATTGCCGGTGAAGGTGCTTTGACTGATGACTGCGGTACCGGCGTAGATGAAGATGCCGCCGCCCGCGTTGCCGCCGATGATGTAGATGGCGGTATTCCCGGAGAATGTGGACTGGCTGACGAACAAGGTCCCCGAGCTCTCGATCGCCCCGCCGGCGCCGGCGAAGTTGTTCGTGAAGGTCGATTGGCGCACGGTCAAGTTGCCGTTGTTGCGGATGCCCCCGCCGATTTCCGCGTTGCCGTTGCTGATGGTCAATCCCGAGATCTCCGCTGTTACGCCGAAATCGACATAGAAGGCGTGTCCCGAAATGGTCAAGCGACTCGCGCCGGGAGCGGTGATCGTGGTGTCGGACAGAATCTCAAAGCTGCCCGTGATGGTATCTGGCGTCCCGTCGGTGAAGTTTGTGCCGCTGGTGATCGCGGAGCCGTCGCCGAAGGTGATCGTGTCGGACTCGGGGAGTGTCACGGCGTAGGCGAGAGCTTCGCGCAGGCTGGTGAGGCCGTCGGTGTTGTCGACGACGTCGAGCGCGGTCGTGACGACGAGGCTGGGCGTTTCCGGGGGAATGAAGTTCGTGAGATTGAAGGTGGTCGTAGCCAGGCCCGTTCGGTCGGCGGTGACGGCGTAGCTGCCGGCGATTTCGTTGGCAGTGGCAGTGGCGCTTGCTTCGCCATTGGCGTCGGTGGTTGCCGTCTCCGGCACGGTCGCGGTCGCGCCCCCGGCGGAGGTGCCTGCGGAAAAGTTGAACAACACGCCAGGAATCGGCGCCCCCCCGGTTTCGGCGATCGACACCTTCAACGGGACGGCGAACGCCGTGGTAACGGGCGTGGACTGATCGTCGCCGGAGACGAGCGTGAGCGTGTAGCCGCGCGACTCGACGGCCCCGACATCGACGTGAGCGCCGAAGGAGCGGTTGAAACCGCGCTGGTCGGTGGTGAGCGCGTCGGGGCCGCTGAGGACGCTATCGTCGCCGGCGTCGAGTGCTGGACTGCCGGGCAGCGGAATCATCGTCGGCATGGTTCCGCCATAGTTGCCGAGGGGCGCCAGTTCGGGATAAACGCCGAACAGGTTGCCGCCGGCGTCGGTGATCGGCGAGGTGTCTTGACGAATGGCGTACACGGCCGAGTTTTTCGCGGTGACGTCCGTGACGAAGAGGCCGAGGTCTGCGCCGGTGGCGGCGCTGTTGCCGAAGATCGTGGTGTTGGTCATGGTCAGGGTGGCGTTGGCGAGGTCAACACCTCCGGTATTGAGGGACGAGTTGCCGGTAATGGTGCTGTTGATGAGCGTCAAGAAGTAAAGATGGCTGGAACCGTCGAAACCGCCGTCGCCGACGTTGATGCCGCCGCCGGCATTGTCGGAGACGTTGTTGTTCACGGTGCTGCCGATGACGGTGAGGGAGCCAAGGCTTTTGATGCCGCCGCCGTGACCGCCAAAGCCTGGCACGGTCGCGGTATTGGAGTGAATCCAGCAGTCGAGGACGGTAAGGGTGCCGAAGTTGAGAATGGCGCCGCCGCCGCCGGAGAGCCCGTTCGTGAGGGTCATGCCGGCCACGGTCGCGGTCTTGTTGGCCTGGATCTGGAATACTCGGCTCAGTTGATCCGCGTCGATCGTCAGCCGATTCGCACCCGGACCGGTGATCGTCGCCGATTCGGTGAGCGTCATCTGGCCGCCGCTCAGCAAGAGGGTGTCCGGCGTGGCGTCGGTAAAGTCCGTCCCGCCGCTGATCGCGGAACCGTCGCCAAACGTGATCGCGCTAACGTCGGCATTGCTGTTTGCGATCGTGATCGCTTCGCGCAGGCTGGTGAGGCCATCGCCGGCATTGACGACATCCTGGGCCGTGGTGACGACGATGCTGGGAGCCGCGACGTATTCGAACGCTCCCATGTCGACCGTGCCGTCGATGATGCGGTCGAAGGTGGGCCCACGCTGATCGGTGGTCAGGGGGTTGTCGTCGAAATCGAGGGCATCGTCATTGTCGCCGGCGTTGATGGCGGGGCTTCCGGAGAGCAGGGACATGGTCTGCGTGGGTCCGCCGTTGTCGGCCAGGTCGCTCAAAATGGGGTCGGCGGCGAGGATGCCGGCGCCGAGATCGAGAGAAGTGGATTCAACGATGCAGTGGGAGAGATTGCCGGAGACGGCAACGTTGCTGGCGAAATCGTCGGGGCCGATCGAGTCGGCGAGAATGGAGTTGGCGAGATGCACATTGGCGAGGCCGGTACTGACGCGATGGTACTGGATGGCGCCGCCGCCTTGATTGGCGGTGTTTGCGGCGAGAGTGGAGTTGGTGAGGAGGATGGTGCCGTCGTAGCTGAAGATGGCGCCGCCGAGGCCCTGGCCGTTGTTGCCGCCCCAGCCGCCGATGGCGGAGTTGTTGGCGAGAGTGCTGTTGTAGATGCGAATGACGCCGTCGTAGTTGAAGATGGCGCCGCCCATGCCTGCGCCGCCGCCGCCGATTAAGCCAACGACACCGCTGCCGTCGCCGTTGGAGTTGCCGCCGCCGAACCCGCCGAGGGCGGCGCCGCTGAAGTCGCCGCCGGCGCCGCCGCCGAAGCCTCCCGTGCCGCCGGCTTCGTAGGTGCCGCCACCGCCGCCGCCGCCAAACCCGCCCGCGCCAGGGTTGGCAAAGTAGCCGCCGCCGCCCCCCCCACCGAAACTCCCAGCGCCGCCTGGACCAGACAAATAGCCTAGATGACCGCCGCCGCCCCCGCCGGATGTGCCGTTGGTATTGGGGTCGGCTTGTTCGCCGAGGGTATTGAGGCCGCCGCGGGCGCCGTTGTTACTTGATTGCCCTGGGCCGGCGACACCGCCGCCGCCGCCCCCGCCGGCGCTGTTGGCGAATTCGCCGCCGCCCGCACCGCCGCTGCCGCCCAGACCGCCGCCGCCGCCGGAACCGGCATAGCCGGTGAAGTCAACGCTGCCGCCCGCGCCGCCCTGGGCAACGTTGCCCGCGAGGGTCGAGTGCAGGATGTTGAGGGTACCCTGATTAACGATGGCGCCGCCGAACCCCGCCGCCCCGCCGCCGCCGCCGAGGCCAATGCCGGAACTGCCGTCGCCTCCCTTGGCCAGGCCGTTGGTGAGCGTCAGGCTTTCGAGCGTGAGTTCCGCGCCGCTTTGCACGATGAACAGACGCAGCCGATCGGGGGACGCCTCCGCATCCCGAGCGATGTTGATGCCGTTGCTGCCGGTCGGCCCCTGGATCGTGATGTTGGACGTGATATTGAGCGCGGAGGGGCCAAACGAATAATCGCCGACCTGGCTGAGCAGGACGGTCGCCGGTCCGCTGCTGGTAAGCGTCCCATCGAACGTGATGATGTCGTCGCCAGGATTCGTGTTGGCAAACATGACCGCTTCGCGCAAACTGGTGAAGCCGTCGGCATTGTCCACTACATCCATGGTTGTCGTCACGACGGTGCTCGGCGTCACCCGATCCTCGAGCAATTCCACGTGGAAGCGGCGGGTTGGGCGACGCTTGACGATCGTGCCGATTTTGCGGCCGAAGATTTTGCGGAAGAAGTTCGCGAACGATGGACGAAACATGATCAAGCCTCAAGACAAGGTACGGATTCGGGGCCAATGCAACGGGGTTCGCCATCCTTACCGGCGAAGCATCCGAAACCTGAATCGAGAATCTGGGAATTTTGCGACTGTGCGTCGCTTGCGCCAAAGGTGCGTTTGCTGGACAAATCGCCACAAAGGCGGAAAATAGGATTCAGGAATTGCCGCCAACCGGAGTAGAGGAAGATGAGCGAGGACTCGACGTTAAAAACGTCGCCAAGCTTGCTTGGCCGACTGCGCGAGACGCCTGACGATCAGTCGGCGTGGGGGGAGTTCGTCGCCCGATATCAGCCGCGGTTGCTGGAATGGTGCCGGCGCTGGCAGTTGCAGGATGCAGATGCCCACGATGTGTGTCAAACCGTGATGCTGCGCTTGGCGGCGAAGCTGCGCGTGCTCGTCTACGATCCCACGCAGAGCTTTCGCGGCTGGCTCTACACGCTGGCCCGCCACGCCTGGATGGATTTTGTCCGCGATCGGCAAAAACGGGGTGAAGCGGGTGACCCGACCGCGGCGCTTCACACCAAGGAGGCCCAAGCGGATCTCGAAACACGCCTGGCCGAGGCATTCGATCTCGAATTGCTTGAAGAAGCGACCATGCGCGTCAAGCGCCGCATCGAGGACAAGACCTGGGAGGCCTTTCGCCAATCGGCCCTGTTGGGCGCGTCTGCCGCCGAGGCCGCGGCGCAGTTGCAGATGCCGATCGCCTCGGTGTTCAAGGCGAAAAGCAACGTCCAGAAAATGCTGCAAGAAGAAATACGGCAGCTTGAAGCGCCCGAATCCGGCCGGTGATGCCATGACAACTTGTCCGACACGAGATCATTGGGCGCAATTCCTCGACGACAGGCTCCCGCCTGCGGACGAAGCCAACCTGACCACCCATCTCGAAACCTGTCCGACGTGCATTCTTGCTCTGGAAAACATGACGGCTCCCAAGAACGACGCCCTGACGTGCGACGTGGTGCCGTCGCGTCTCCAGCCATCGAGTATTTTGCCCGCGACGGAATTGCACCGCCTTCGGCAATTACTGGCGATTACGACGCCGCTCGCGTCCGGCCCCCCCATCGCGCACCATCCCGGCGCACCGTTAATCCCTGGCTACGACATCGAGCGTGAACTCGGCCGCGGCGGCATGGGTATCGTGTACCTGGCCCGGCAAACGCAGCTCAACCGCCGCGTCGCGCTCAAGATGATCCTCGCCGGCCAGCACGCCAACCAGGAACAGGTCGTCCGCTTTCTCGCCGAGGCCCAGACGTGCGCCGCGCTGCGGCACGAAAACATCGTGCAGATTTTCGAGGTGGGCCAGCACGATCGCATGCCGTTCTACTCGATGGAATACGTCAACGGCGGCACACTCGCCGAGCGCTCCCAGCGGCAACCCTTGACGCCTCGCGAGGCCGCCGAACTGATCGAGCAACTTGCAAGGGCTATGCACGCGGCCCACATTCAGGGTGTAATCCATCGCGATTTGAAGCCGGTCAACATACTTTTGCGTGCCCCGGCTGCGGGGCATACGGTCAATGGCAGCGCTACGATCCCGCTTGCCGGTGCGGGGTTGATGCCGAAAATCACCGATTTCGGTCTCGCCAAGCATTTTGAGCTGGAAGGGGGCATGACACAGTCGGGGGCAATCCTGGGCACACCTGACTTCATGGCTCCAGAGCAAGTCGAGCCGGGGACGCGTCCTATCGGTCCCAGCGTCGATATTCACGCGCTCGGCGCAATCCTCTACTACCTCATCGCGGGTCGGCCGCCGTATGCTGCGCCTACGATGCTGGAGACCTTGGCGCAAGTGAAGCAAGCCGATCCGGTATCGCCGTCCCAGGTTAACCCGGTCGTTCCGCGCGACCTGTCAATCATCTGCCTGCGCTGCCTGGAGAAGCACCCAGAGCGGCGTTACGCGACGGCGGACGCGCTGGCGGATGACCTGCGCCGCTTCCTGCAGGGCGAGCCGATCACGGCGCGGCCTGTCACCGAATTGGAACGACTGTGGAAATGGGCGCGGCGACGCCCGGCAATTGCTGCGCTCTCCATGGCCCTGGCGGCCATGGTGATTGTGGCGCTCGGACTGGTAAGTTGGCAGTGGTACTTGACCGACCAGGCGCGCAGCCGCGAGGCCCAGCGTGCCGACGACGAGGCCAAGGCGAAACGCGCCGAGGCCAAGGCCCGCTACGAAGCCCAGGTCCTGTCGGCCGGGTTTGCTCTCGATCAAGGAATTCAGGAATGCCGCGCCGGCAAAATTGAAGGCGGCCTGTTGTCGATGGTGCGCGCACTGGAAATGCTGCCGCCGGACGAGCCGGATTTCGAATTTGCCATTCGCGCAAACCTCGCCGCCTGGCGCGAACGGTTGTGCCCAGTTCAGCGCGGCAAAGGACACGGGACGGCGGTCGTCTCGGTCGCCTACAGCCCGGACGGCAAGACGGTGCTCACCGGCAATTGGGGCAATACGATGGGCCACTCTGGGCCCGCTCAGGTTCAACTCTGGGATGTCGATCGATTCAACAGCGAACCTCTCTGGACCGTCAACCATCCCGCAGGCGCTCCGAGCATCGGCTTCAAGTCCAAAGGTGATCACGCGATCGCCGCGTGGAGCGTGGCGTTCAATCGCCAGGGTGATCGTGTCGCCGTCGGCGGTTTCGACGGCACTACATGCGTCCGTGATGCAAAGACCGGCGAGCTCTGCTTCCCGCCGCTGCCTCACACCGGCCGCGTCTACGCGGTCGCCTTCAGTCCCGACGGCAAGACGCTAGCCGTCGGCGGGCATGCTAGCCATCCCGTCAACGTCAGGGAGCCGATCTTTTCGGGTGGTGGTGAACTGCGATTTTGGGATGCCGCCACCGGCAAGGCGCTGGGGGAGCCGCAACCGTTGCCTTTTCGCATCGCTTGCCTTGCCTGGAGCCCCGACGGAAAATTCGTCGCGCTGGGCGGCCTCGATCCGGACAAGGTCGGCACCGGAACCGCGGGCGTGGCAGCCCTTTTTGAATTCATGCGGGGCAAATTAATCGAACCATGGATGGCTCACGGCGATGCGGTTAGCGCCGTCACCGTTCATCCCGATGGCAAAATGCTGGCGACCGGCTGCCGTGACGGACTGGCCCGCTTCTGGAGCTTGCCCGATTGCAAGGTACAGACGAAAGCCATGCAACACGCTCTCCCCGTCAACTGCGTGCAATTCAGCCATGACGGAAAAATGCTAGCGACCGCGGCCGGCCACCACGAACCCGGCATTCGCTCCGGCCACGGCGAAATTCGCATCTGGGATTCGGCAACGGCCGCACTACTCGTTGTACCGCACTTCGAACCCGTTCCGACGAATAGCCAAAAAATGCACTCCGTCGCATTCGGCAAGGACGATCGCAAGTTGGCCGCCGCCTGCGAGAATGGGGCGGCCTACCTTTGGATTCTGCCTCAGCCGCTTGCACCACGCTTCTCGTTTCCCCTGGCCGGACGGGCTGATATCCTCCATAGCCCCGACGGCAAGACGATGCTGTTGACGGTACTGCCCCCGAACCAATTGGGTTTTGCAAAAAAACCCTGCGTGATTCACATCATTGACAACAGCGATGGTCGAACTCTCGGCGTCCTTCCGCATCCAGTTTGCGTCGTTGCGCGGTTCAGCCGCGATGGTAAGCGCATCGTTACCATTCCCACTAGTACCGATCTCAGCCCAAACGTGTGTATGTGGGATGCCATCACCGGTACCCGCCAACCGTTGCCCGAGGGATTCGGCTCCGCCCTGCGGGATTGCCATTTTTCAACGGATGAGAAAACCATGACCACCATCGCGGCGGACGGGACCTGCCGGCGCTGGGATGTATCGGCGCTGACGCCCATGGGCGACGCAACCGCATGTCTGAAAAGCGATGAAAACTTGTTGGCCATCAACGACGCTGGAACACTCCTGCTGGCGTCGGGACCGGCCGGTCGACGCTTGGTGGCCCTGCCTGAATGCCGAACCCACACATTCCTGACCAGCTTTGACGTCACGGGGGACACCAGAATCCTCGCTGGCCGCCCGACGTCGCTCGGCTTTTTCACCGCGGATGGCAAATCCGTTGTCACCGTGGCTCACCTCGCCAGGCACCCCGTTGAGCAATGGTCCACCTCCGACGGAAGCCGGCTGGCCGCGCCGGTTGATGACAAGTTCTGGACAGTCACCGCGCGCCAGGCGAATGGCAACCGCTTCTTGCTCAACCTGGTCTCCGGCGCGTCGAGCCGCGTTTGGGATCCCGCTGCCGCCAAGCTGCATCCAGCGGAGATACCAATCTCCGGCACCGCTGCCATTCATCCGGCCGGCCAATACATCGCCTCGACCGACAGCGGCGCCGCCAGCCATGTCCAACTCTGGAGCATTGCCGGCAAAGCCATTGGCCCACCGTTGCCACACCCGCTACTCCACGCCGTCGAGTTTAACCCCAATGGCCGTTGGCTGGTCACGAGCAGTTTCGACAAATCGGTGAAGGTTTGGCCCTTGCCAACACCATTCCAAGGAACGCCCGACGCCTTTCGCATTATCCTTCGCACCTGTAAACGTCGGTCGAAAAGTGCGGCAGCCGGTCGGTGACCGGTGGTCGGTCGGTCGAAAAGTGTAGCACCCCTGGCCGAGCCCTCGGTGGTGGTTGCAGGATAGCCCTGGGAAAGGGAATCCGCACCGCCAGGAGG
>SXGT01093427.1_pt1 | contig 32819 bp, 66 predicted proteins | sample 3176221 | NCBI WGS metagenome assembly SXGT01 (sample SAMN11356862, study PRJNA531348) | freshwater metagenome | isolation source: freshwater sample F1-120 | place: China: Fuxian Lake, Yuxi | collected 2017-12-25
GCCCTTCTAATGGGGGGTACGATACCCAGCTACAGCGTTACATAATGTGCGTAAATCATCATCACTAAATCTATTAAGCGCATAATTAGCAATTAAACATATTAATCTAACATTTCCTTGTGTATATCCACCATTAGGATCAATTCTATCTATTGATGCTTGATTGTATACAGGCTCACCTTCGGTTTTTAATACCATTGCTAGTCCAGAAATAGCACATTTTCCCTCTTGCAACTCCCACAATGCTATCACGTCTTTTACCCCTATTGTCGCCTCAATAACTCTTTTAGTTTTACGATTTTGTTTTACATATCTATTAGCTTTCGTTCTAGCAACTAATCTTCTAAATTCTGGATGTGGCGATCTTTTACCGGCGTTTGGTTGGCGTCCTGGTGGACACCCTGGCGGCTTCTTATGTTTACCAGCACATGGTTTAGAACAGTAAAAATTAACTGTACCAAGTTTTTGTCGAGCCGTGATATATGATGGATATCTTTGAAACTCTTTATTACAATTTGTACATTTTAATGTAATTTTATTGACCATATTTTATCTCCTGTGTGTGTATTGACCTATATTATTATACGCCCTTTTTTACTGTCAATAGCAAAAATTCTTTGAAAAAACTCAATTTTTACCACTTGACAAGCCGATAATATATGATAGAATGAAACAGTACAAAGGAGGACAGGGAATGAGAAACATGATGTGGATTCTGTTGGCTCTGTTACTTGGAACAATTTTGGCCGGATGTGCAAAAGACCGCTTGACAATTGTGGCCCGTAGTGTACAATCAGATATAGAATTTGAGGTACAATATGATGTTTTTAGTAACATTACTAAATCCCGAAACCGCTAAACTAGTCCGCAAAGTATTTCATGCTCTACATGATGCAGAGGAATACTGCGATTATTGTTTCAACTGTGGCTTGGCCGTATGGTCTTTAGAAAAAGTAGAAATAGTGGAGTGGTGAAATGATTCCGATTTGTTGGAAATGTTGTCACAAGATAACTGAGCCGGATGTAACTGGTTGTTGTTATCGCTTAATTGGTTGCGAAATATGTGATAAAGTAACTGATTATACATCGGCACAAATGCATTGTCCTATAATCAAGGAACCAAAACCACATAAAACCTATCCACTTCATATTAGTAAGGAATAAATATGGCTATGCAAGATACATGTGAGAAATGCGGCGAGATGCACGGCGAGCATTTTCTTATTTATATTGATGATTTTTCTACACTCATTTGTCATCGCTGTGCTAATGAGTTAATTGATACCCTTAGAAAAAATCAAAAAGAGACTACCCCCTAATCGGGGGGTGGCCCGCCTGCCGCCCTTCTAGTGGGGGGTATGATACCCACCCGAAGAATATTCTGAAAAATAGTGGCGAATAAGGCTTGACGTGGCCGATAATAACAGTATAATAAACGAGTAACAACGAACGACATACAACACAAAGGAAAACGAAATGGCAGTTCATGCGAAGCGAGTGGTCAAGGGCGTCGGTCGCGGTGATAATGCGGTGTGTGCCGCTGATGTGCTTAAGTCGGATCACCCTTTGAATCCTGCGTTTGTCGCGTGGTTGGCGGGCAAGCCTGCCACTAAGCGTAAGGGACGTGAGTTCCTACAACTTCACCCACAATACCGACAGGTCCAGTCGGTTTAACGTACAGCGTTGTTGGCTTCTGGTTTCCACTCTCTGTGCCATGAACAGATGAAACGGCGTAGTCTGTCCGCTTTTTGTTGGAGTTGTTTTTCCCGATACAACGTTAGTAATGGGGGAAAAATCAAGCCCGTAGTCATCTCTTTCTTTACCGAATTTCATTCTCTCAACGATAGTAGAGTAATTGAAATATGGCAGTCCGCGAAAGCGGCCAAGTGATTCCACCGCAAGTGAGTCTCAACTGTATTTATTTTATCTATATTAATGCCCCCCTCGCAAGAGGGGGGTTTTTTTGTAGCTGTATTGTATCAGCCTATTTAGGCTGATCGCGCCGCGCATATGTAGTTAGCCATTAGGGGGGTAATGCGCCCGCCGCCCCCCTGGTGGGGGGTAGGGTAGGAGCTAATAGGGGGGAATAAATAATTGAGAATTTAGTGGTGGAAACCTCTTGACAATGCCGATGATAAGTGTATAATAAGGATGTAACGCGGATAGGAAATGCGAAAAAAACCACTTGACAAACGTATGTTATGTGGTACAATGGAATAGTTGTTGAGAGTTACTTTTTTTTTGGGAGGTTTGAACTATGGTACGACGTGATGCGGTTAGTGCGGTTGATTTTGTGAAGGTGTTTGCCCCGATGGCTAAGGCTGGTAAGTCTGCCTTGGAAATCGGTCAGGCGTTGGGTTTTGAGGGCGACGAGGATAAGATTTCGGCTGCGGTGTCTGTTAAGGCTTCGCAATTGCGAAAACGCCTCAAGGAGGCTGCCTTGAGTGCTGCCAAGGCTCAGAAGTTGGACGAAAAGGCCACCGAGGCCCTGGTCGTTTCGATGAGCGCAAAGCTGCCCCGAATTCATTCCAAGGGTCGCGCATCGGAAGTCTCGGATTTGGTGTCGGCAATTGATGCGGCCTTGGCCGTGATTAATGCCCCCGCCGATGAGGTCGAGGCTCCTGCCGATGAGGTCGAGGCTCCTGCGGAGTAGCTAAAATGGGGGGTGGGCAGCCCCCCGTTTTTTTCTCTTGACATTTCTATTCTTTGTGGTACAATTGTGGCATGGGAGAAACAACTATGCTAAAGTTCAGTGAACAAAATGCGAAAACTCGCCACTTGGCGACTATTCCCGAGCTTGCTAAATATCTGGCCGGGAAGCGTAAAATCTACTCGCTCGATTTGCTGGCTGGCTGGACTTGTCCCGGTGCCCGCGATTGTATGGCAAAGGTTCACATCGAAAACGGAAAACGTCGGCTTGTGGACGGTCCAAATACTCAATTTCGATGCTTTGCTGCTAGCTTAGAGGTGGCATATCCAAACGTGTATAATTTACATAATTTCAATTTTCAATTGATGCGTGGAATGCGTACCGATAAGAAAGTTGCTGAGTTGATTTTAGCCTCGCTCCCCAAACGGGCGGGTATTATCCGATGGCATGTGGCAGGTGATTTTTTCAAGTTGGCATATTTGAAGGGGGCAATTCTCGCCGCTAAACAGCGGCCCGATGTTCTCTTTTATGCGTACACTAAATCTATAAATCATATATTGCATATATGTATGGATGATCCCTCTAATGGGGTATTGATGCCCAACTTTATGGTGACTGCCTCTTATGGGGGGGAGTATGACCATCTGATTCCGCAATCGGGAATGCGTACCGCGAAGGTGGTATTTGCAGAATCCGAAGCTGGCAGCTTGCCTATCGACCACGATGATAGCCATGCCGCTACTATGGGGGGTGACTTCGCCCTCCTGTTGCATGGTGTTCAACCGGCTGGCACGCCTGCTGCGAAGGCTCTAGTAGAATTGAGGGGTAAGGGATCGTATAGCCGATAGAAGGGGTAGCATATGCACGCCATTCTATTGGGGGGTTTAATTATTTTTGGGATAATTATTTATACTACTTCAGAGGGATAAGGAACCCCCCCGAAAGGGGGGCCGCCCGCCCGCGCCCCCTCTGGTGGGGGGTGGGGTGGGGGCCAGAAGGGGGGAGCAAATATATTTTTATTTTGTGTGATTAACCACTTGACAGAAAGCCGATAATTAGTATAATGAGAGTGTAACACAACGAAACCTGGAGAAACAAAAATGTCCAAATCCCCCGAAATGGTTGCTTTTTTGGATGAGATGTCCATGTCCATGTATGGTCGCTCGCGTAGCGAGTGTCTCGCCAAGCAGATTTGCGTAGTCTGCGGTGGTCCGGCAGTTGAGTTCGATGAGATTTATTCTCGCCGTGAATACTCGATTTCGGGTATGTGTCAAACGTGTCAAGATAATTTCTTTGAATAGGTCTTGACAAATCGGGCGTCTGTGGTATAATTAGGCAAGTGAATCAAGTTCCTTTTCTTTGTGAGGTGTAACATGTCGGAAGTATTGAAGGGTCAGACTCGTCAAGGTGATTTTGTGCATCAGACTCAGGGAACCGCTGGCGATCAGGGTTTCAAGTGTGTCTCGCGGTTGTGGTATCCGAAAACTCAGGCGTTGTCGGAAGGCATCGACCAGTTGATTGACGACGCGCGACAGCGCGAGGATTTGACGTGCCCGATGGGGCATATGGGATTAGGTCTGAACGATTCCGGTCAGATTGTTTTGGAATACATCGACGGGCGTGAATTCGTTCCGACTGAGCACGCTTTCAAGCAGTTCGCAACGTGGGCAGGTGTTCCGCATACGTTCCTGAACACGATGATGCGGGATGTGATTGCCCCCAATGGCAAGACCAAGTATACCCGCGACGTGCAAGACAAGGAAACGGTAATTCGCGTTTTCCAGAATGGATTGCGACGAGTTGAGAAGGACAAGGAATTCCGATTCCGCACGTACACCGATGGTACGCTGCGAGCGGTTTTGTCATCGCAATATGCGATTATTAATAACATTTGGTATCTTGAAACGCTGGCGGAATTGTTCCGCGAAGTCGGTGGAGATGAGCCGCGTTTGTCCCATTGGAAGGGTGACGCTGATACGATCTATGGCAACGTTCTGATTTCGGACACTTGCCGAGCCGAGGACGATTCGGACTACGGCGGCATGATTTCGATTTCCAATTGTGAGATTGGGATTCGTCGCCTGTCGCAATTCCCGTCGATCTTTCGGGCTATTTGCATGAACGGTTGCATTTGGGATCAGGAATTGGGTTCCAAGATTAACAAGGTGCATCGTGGCGAAATTAATCTGAAGGATTTGCGGGCGGATATCGCCTTGAATATCCACGATCAGATTCCGCTGATGCAGGCTGGAGTTGATAAGTTTTTGGCCTTGCGTGATAAGGTTGTGGCGAAGGATGTGCCGATGGGTAATATCTTTGCCCTTATTGCCAAGGAAAACGCGATGTCCTTCGGGGTATCGGGTCAGGTTTCCGCGATGGCAACGCAATTTGCCACCCATGAGGCAGGGAATACTAACCTGTTTGGGGTGGTGAATGCTGTAACCCGAACGGGCCAACTATACTCCCCAGCGGAGTGGGTGCGACTCGATGAGGTAGCTGGTAAGCTGATGAGCTACAGCGACTCCCAATGGGAGGGGTTCCAAACGCGAGCCAAGGGCTTGGATACCAAAGAGGTACGCGAGAAAATCTACGGGCTGGTGACTGCCAGCTAAGGGATAAAATGCCGCCTGTAAACGGAAGCCCCTCATTGTGGGGGTAACTGTAAACGGAAGGCTCCCACCCGAAAGGGTGGGTTTTTTTATACCTATATTTTACCCCCCTCTTGGCTACCACCCCACCCCCCACCAGGGGGGCGTCGGGCGCGCGCCCCCTCCACTGGGTGGTACGGCACCTTCCCATTAGGGGGGTTCCTTATCGTACCAGATTACACCAATGTTGCAGTTGATTCTTAAGTCTATCTGTCCTGGCTGTTCCAGCCAGATTAGTCCCCAATAGTCCCCGTGTTAGCCATAGTCAGCCATTTATTATATACCCTCATAACCATTGATTATTAACATATCATGTCTTGCCTTATCTTTCCAGATTAGTCCCGAATAGTCCCCTTGTTAGTCATAGTTAGTTATATTTTTATATATATCATAGTCTGGGATATTATGGTCACAATTAATTATACTAATATAAGATAGGTCAGGGTAAACAGACTAACTTCTTCCGGTCATATAGGAGAAGAATAAGTTTACTGTATGAGTAATTTATACGTTCTCTGTTTTGGACCGTGCGGCAGTGAGTGTTGTGTCTTTACTTAGCGAGATATCTGTTTATACCGTGGGAGTGTAACGCCATCATGTGACCGACCTCGTTGAGAAGTTTGCAATCAGAGCGAGGATTTGTTATTTTCAGACTCTTGTTACACCTATTAAACCTATGATGTCTGGATGGACCCGCTAGATACGGACCCTCATAGCCTTCCGGTTGAACCTCAAAATATGTCTCAATATGGTTCTATATACCACTATATATATACTTATGTTACAATATATATATCGCCATGTATTCATATTTACAAGCACGTTGTTTTACATAGTATGGGCCGCTGCTTGCCACGCCCTGAATACATATTTGTCCACACAAGGGACTATGCGGAGGCTTGCCAGCCCTTCCGCTACCTTATTATACTCGCGCGAGAGAGTTTTGTCAAGAGTAAAAACGAAAAAAGCCCACACCATGCACAGACACATGATGTGAGCTAAAACTTATTTTGTAGGCCGGAAGTTCCTACATCATATTATACCCTAGAAACAAAGAAAAGTCAAATGAAATATAAAAATTATAAAAAATTACCTGTTACTAGTCGGGTTTTTGATCGGCAAACCTAAAGATATTGATATATTTGTGTAAATAAGGCGCGCCGGGGCCTAAAAGTACCAAAAACACCATAGACACTATACAAACATCAAATCCAAACCACTTTTGAAACATAAATATGGGTAGAAATATATAAAAATAACCCCAGAATCACTTTTTATTAGTTTTTTTTCTTGACTTGGAGAGGAATTTTGGTATAATATGGTAGGTCCGAGGTCCGTGGAGGGTCATTTTCGACCCGAAATTAAGGTTTTTTCGGTCCATTCGTCTCATTTTGAGACAATAGTCGGGCTTTTTGTGGGGGCCGCAGGTTTTTTCATGTATATTTCTTATTTTTCCTTATGTTGTATTGTTGTATGTATTGATGTATTATTTATGGGTTTATTATGGTATTCTTTAAAGGCTAGGTCATGATTAAGCGCTGGAAAACATGCCTTTATATTTGCTGGTTATACTTTCATTTAGTAATATATTGGGTATTTAGTCCTCTATTCTGGAGAAATAAATACTACATTATGGCAATTAAGGTTATTATAGAATTTGAATTAGAATCAATTAGGGGGGAATAGTGAGAATCATATCAAACTTTCATGATTATTATGATTCAGTCCAGGCTCATGGACAAGATCATGCCCTAATATATCATCGCGTGCCCTATACAGTAAACTTTGGGCGCGAGGACTTTCCTTTTGAGGATAATGACACATTTGGTCAGGGGTGGTACTATGAACCTCCTTACTTTTCGGCAATTAAGTATTATATCGGATTCTGTGGTAAAGTATATCCAATGATTAAGATTATTCTTCAGTGTGACATGAATAAATACTTCTATTGTCATACTATAGAAGATATAGACGACATAATACAAACGTACTTCAAACCAAAGATAGTTGAGTCCTTTATCCATTATGATGGTAAAAAGTCTCGGCGTATGGGTAGGCGGGAAAAGTTTTGTCAGTTCTTTAACAAACCAAAGATTGGGTATGAATATCTCTTTCGGGAAGAAAATGTACCAATATTTGTGGCGCGAAAGGTTAATAGTACTGGTAGTATAGAATATAATGGTAATTTAAAGCAGTATATGTTTTATCGTGTAGTTGATACATTTCAGGCTTTTCAAAGAATATCTATGTATGTGGGTGGAGTATTGAGTAGTCGGCGTGAATATGTACCACCTGTACCAGATAAGATTCTGGCGGAAGCAAAAGGGTTTGATAAGTATAGTTTTAGAAAAGATAAGAAGAAATGACAGATCCTCGTACTAAAAAGATAGTTATTCGTAAACTTTATGATGTTGCTACTACATATACAATTGATGAATGGCATATACCTAATGAGATTATGGAAAACTATACTATTCTTTATGAGGGTAGAATAATTGGGTATTTTTGGATATGCAATACTATGTCGGATGGTGTACAATTAATATCTCCTATGGATTTGCCGATTTTAGAGTTCATACTACAGGAAATGAGGGCGCGAAAATTTCCAAAAAATGTGGACAAAGAGGCTTGACAAATCGTTCCGCAATGGTATAATAAACAAGTAATCAGGCGTAAGGCCCGGATGGGTCATGAATGTTTCATTACTAGTAGAGATTAGCCATAAGGAGAATCGCTATGAAACCGCCCATGTAATGTGGGCAGTCTAATCTGTGTAGACCGAAAGCTACTAAGTACAGATAAAGACACTTCAAAGATGGTCAGCGTCACTTTCGGGGCGCTGGCCTCTTTTTTTTGAAAAATGAGGGTTTTCATCAAGAATCTCCCTTGACAGGTCGATAAAATATAGTAGAATCAAAAGAGAGGAAACGGGAGCGAGCCGAAGCTTGCTAAGAACGGGCATGAAGGAATGATAACGCCTAGTGGGATAGGATAAGCTGGGAACGTGCCAGTGAATATAAATGAGAGTCCCGACTCCATTCCTTTATGCTTCCTCTTTTTTTAGGAGATTAATATGACTGATGTATCTAAAATGTCTGACCTAGAACTTGAACAAAAATATGATAGAGTAAGTAAAAGGCTTGATGGTGGACATACATATTGGTATGCCGAGGAAGCACAAAGGGATCATCGTTTATGGCAGGCACTAAAAAATGAAATAAAGGCGAGAAACTGTGATAATCCTAACAATCCTTAATACCTCATTGATTGTAGTTATACTAGTATATCTATTTAAGATACATAGTATAGATCAAAAGTATAATAAAAGTTTGATCAGTTGGTTAAAAGCACAGGAACAAATTAATTTAGATCAACTGGCATTAATTCAACTAACAAATCAAAAAATTAAGGCGTTACAAGATGAGTAAAAGTATGCCACATATTAGTATTGATAATGGTCGTTTGATTCTGGAATATAAGGTACACAAGCGTACTCACCAATGCTCTTTCTGTGCGACTGCCTATGGTGCAGATCAAATAGGTAAGAAACTATGGGAACTTGACTATGGTATGTGGACCTATTCATCCAGCGTTGATTTTCCAGATGAGAACGGGGCACCTGATCTTGACTTTCGTATTTTGATTGAGGCGGCTTGGAACAAGTATGATATGGGGTTTGTATCATGACACATTTAGAAATCTTTAAGAAAGCATTGGACGATATAGGTATTGAATATGATGTAATCTTTGAAGATGAATATGCTTTTATTTATTTTGGAGATGCATTCTTTGAGTTCGATCCTGATGGTAGTATAGCAAGTTATTCATAAGGAATTATATAATGAGACTATCAGAACTATATTATGAGCTAACTCAGATGGTTGCTAATACTAAGCCTGGAGAAGATCCTCCTGTCTATGTTAAATATGTAGGTATGTATGCAACTGCTACATCTATGGACTTTGAAAAGTTTTATGTTGATGCGGAAGGCGACTTTATTATAGAGGTATCATGATGCGTGTTGAATGTAGTACATGTAAACACTGTACATTTTCACCGATAGTTTCATGGGGCACATGTAGTGTGCAACATCGTGGAGTTTTCTATGATGGTTGGTGCGTATATTATAGCTATAAGAATGTTATTAAAGATGAATCACAGCAAGTAATAAGGGATAAAAAAAATGATTCTTGATATTCTTGAACCAATGGCTTTCGGCGCTCTAATGTATGGAATATATTATTCTTTGTTTGTTAAAAGGAAGTTCTAATGAATGAATGTGATCACAAAGAAATCTTTTTGAGAGATGGACAGATTAAATTGTGTGATGCAGATGCACAAGCATTTGCCGGTTTGCTTATTTGGTTAGAAATTCCGTTTACTGTACGATACGAAACATGTCCAGATGGTCTGGATATTATTATTACTGATATAAGGGATGATGGTAAATAATTATGGCACAAGATATTACAATAGAACCATCTGCGCTAGATATAGCACAGTTGGTCAGTTATTTTATTGTGTCGAGCAATCAATCATTGACTGCCCGACGCTTAGCATATCAACTCGATACGCTAAAGAAAACTGTAGCTCAACAAGCTAAACAAATTGAGAAATTGACTCTTGAAAAAAATTCTGAATATTATCGTGGCGTTAATGATACAGAAGAAATTTGGGACGAGAAACTTACAGAACTTAAAACGGCACATGAGATTGTAGTCAACACTCTGAATACTAATATTAATGAACTTAATACTATTATTAATGGGCACGCTACCGATCAACTTATTAGCCAGTTTGAAATGGGTGAGGCTGAAGCATTAAGAGAGCTTATTGAACAACAAAATAAACAATTGGCTGATCAAGTAGATTTGTTGATTATTACAAAGGAGATTGTATAATGATATACACTCATGGATTAGATCAATCTATCAATCATATCATGGTATATGATGGTAATACGCCTATTCAGATTATTAGACTATTTTTTTTATGTAGCTGTAGTGAAACACCATTGTATGATGACGAGTGTAATGAAGAAGCATGGATAGTTAGAGTATCTACTATCTTACATAAGTATGCTACAAAATATAACATTCCGTATGAGAATCTTTCTGCAAAACCTATTAAAATTACTAACGAGATTATACTATGATTAAATATGTTGAAGGTAATTTGTTTGATTTTATTGATGACCATAATCCTGTGGTTATTGCTCATGTATGTAATAACCAAGGTGCTTGGGGTGCGGGTTTTGTTGTCCCTTTGGGACAAAAATATCCTGTTGCTGAATTAGCATATAGAGATTGGTATAATTGGACAGATAGAAAGAATAGATATATTTCTCTCTTGCCAGAAATTGTTTATGAAAATGAAGCATGTGATCTTGGATTCATTCAGATTGTGCAAGCCAAGCCGCACATCCATGTGGTTAATATGGTGGCACAAACTCTTGGTGGACAACGCCCACTACATTATAACTATCTTTGTTCTTGTATGGATCTTTTAGCAGATTGGATGATAGACTGGAAACACTCTCATATTATATGTCCTCAGTTTGGTTCGGGTCTTGCCGGTGGAGACTGGAACGTAATTGAGCAGCTAATCATTGATTGTTGGATTCGTGCTGGTCTTAATGTCACAGTTGTGAGATATAAACCATGATTAATATAATATATGATGAACTAAAAATGTCTTGTTGTGTTGATCCTATTGACTTATATGGTGCTCCATATGGTCGCATCTTTCGACAGTATATTGATGGCGAGGCGCAAAATGAATTTGCTATAACTACTGGCATGAATGATCGGCCTATTATGATATGGTGGGATGATGAGGCTAAGGAATATAGATTCACTTCTGAAAGTAAAAAAGAATTAAAAGCATTTCGTAAAGGTGTAAAATATAAATATTTGCCATACGCTAGACTTGATAGTATATTGAGGACATAAAATGAATACAACAATTAAAGCTAAAGTATTGAAGTACGAAGTATTCTATCATGGTATTTACTGCGGCAAAGCCCAGTTTGAAATACTTGATGGTGAAGATAAGGGAGAGACTGTTACCATGCAAGTAGTTAAGCATTATAAAGTTGGTGATATTACTGATCTACGTGAGTCCACCATATAATGAACACATACTACATGATAGTTATGGAGCGTTCTACATTTCAAGTACTTGTTATTCTGCGGTGCGAAGGACATCATATACCTATGGAGGTATTAACTGAGTATGCCAAATGGGGAGGCTTTTATCTTCCAGACCTATTGTATAATGTCGCACCGTGCCATAACTTTAGTGAAGTGCTTGAAGGTAAAGATTTTTTAACAGCATTGGAATAATCTTATGATTTTTATGCCCGATTATATGGAGTCTTATGTCTCTGCTCTTGGTTTACCAAGAGTATTAAAAGACCTACATCAAATTGTAAAAGATATGGCTGAAAATTGTACTGATAAAGATGAAGCTTCTAAATATTGGTGGCTTGAAGAAGATTTATCTTGTGCTATGCAGGATTTTCCAGAGGATAACAATGACATATCCTGAGTCTATGCCAGTCTTTACGACTGATGATATTCTCCTATCGGAGACAGAGTATGAGGATGGCGATAAGCGTACCACTGTAGGATGGCTTAAATATCTGTTCTTGTTTAGTAAAACAGACAGCAATCATGTCTGGATAACTGACGAGGACAGGAAAATTTACAAAACGGTACTTGACAAATTTAAAAAGTTAAGTAAAATAGGTGTAAATGCCGATCTTCATGAGTGGGAGGAAACGAACACCGCGAAGAAGCAGGCGGGCTGTTTGAATGCTCTGCGTAAAAGTCTTGGTTATACTATTATTGAGGAGGTTTAGTCATGCGTCATGTTATCAATGTTGTTACTCGTTTGCAAGATAATGGCGATGGTGGATATACGATGTATATGTATAACAACAATGAGGAACTATTAGAAGATCATCCTAAAGGCCAGATGTTTGATAGTACTCGTCCTGATGGACAAAAGTTTTATAAGCGCGTATTAACCGAAGAAGAAAAACAAGATATTCTTAACGAAGATGATCCATATAAGAACGGATATATCGGACAAGAAACAATTGAGATTGAAGTTATGGAAGATGGAAGCGTGCGATTGGCTAAACCCATGTGTTTGGGAGTAGGACAATGAAACTTGACACAGTTATTGGTCTTAATGGTGACTCACTTGACGACGAAGGATTCTATATCTCTTTAGAAGATATTGATTTCGCTAAAACATATAAGGATAAGTTTGAAAACCAAAAGACTATCATCTTTACTAAAGCCGGTAATAAGTTTGAAGTATTTGGTAATGCTTATTATCTTCTTGGAATGAAACGATATAAAGAGGAACAAGTAGGCGGTAATTATTGAAGATAAAGTTGTATGTACATGGTTGCAAGATCAAGGGTGCGATGTAATACGTTAAGGTGAATATATGTATAAACGATGGCCCACTGATGAAGAACTAAAAATAGCACAGAATCTAGAAAATATTCGTGCCCAAATGTACGATGAAGAAGCCGATCCAATCTGTGAATGCGGCGAGGTTGGATGGGCGTGCAGGTGTGAGTCTTTAGCATATGACATTGGGTATTATAGAGATGGGACTGAATATCATGCGTAAAGAAATTCCTAGAGAAGTTCATGTCTACTGTGATAGATGTGGCACCCGATGTAATCTTGACAATAGTAAGCGTGGTGCTACTGTTCAAGTTAGTCGCGGTGAACCAGATCATATGTGGGAATATCATAATTACACTAGAGATTTTGATCTATGTGATAAATGTTCTAATGAAGTAGTCTTGTTTATTCGGGGGGATAATTAAATGGGCATCTGTCATTGTGGTAGAGATACCGTTTGGAATGATATGTGTGAAGATTGTCTCCATGAATATGAAGATAAGATCTATGGATATAATGAAAAGGAAACTAATATGAAAGATTTTTATGTGACCAAAAACATCGAGGTACTTCATTCTGACGGTTGGAAGTATGTTATTCAGGCTGATCGTGACCCTGATATGATTAATGTTACTTATCAAGAGTATGATGAGCGGACACAAACCTTTAGAAATATTGAGCAGTTGCATGGACTTTGGCCTGAGTCGGCACGTCTTGTAGCGAAAGCGTTGATTGAAATGGCTGATCTATTGGAGGGAAAATAATATGGATCTTACAGAAGTATTGAAACAATCTTTGGAAGTATACAAGCAATTGAATAAGCCTATCATTTCTGAAGTATTTGATCAGACTGGTGGGATTATGATGCGCGCCGTTAATTCATATATGAAGAATGGATTTACTAGAGAAGAAGCGTTTGAAATTTTGAAGATTCAAGTTCCAGATTTTAAGGTGACACTACAATGAAAAGCGAAGCAGAAGCATATCAAGCGATTCGACGCGATTGGAAGCGGCGTCTTAACAATGCTCAACGAGCACAAAATATTCATATGTGGGAAGCTATTAATGGAACTAAACATCCTATTATAGCTCGTTTTGTAGCTAAGTCTATGGGGAGTTCTAGTTTTCCTAAAGTTGATTCTGAAGTATGTCGTAAACAAGCACAATTTCATCAGGACAAAATATCTATGTATCAAAATTGGCTGAATCAATATAAGGTAGAAGTAGAATGATTTATCCGCAACATATTGTTAATCCACATTACTGTGATGAACGATTGCAAGAACTGCTTATCTTTACCATATGTGTAGCAGGTAAGAAAGCATCAATGATTGCGCCGCGAGTAGATCAACTCTTTAAGTGGATGCAGGTACGTTGTGGTAGTCCACTACCATTGAATCATGGGCATCTATTACCTCTTGACTTCTATTATCATCTTTCTAACTTTGGTATTGGTTGTGCCAGAATGAAATCTACGGCCATCTTGCAAGCCGCAGATCTCATTGCTCATAACGAACTTGATCTGCGTACATGTACAGTTGAAGAATTAGAAGCAATCTATGGTATTGGCCCAAAGTCTGCTCGCGCTTTTATTATGTGGTCAAGGCCGGGTGTACGACATGCTATCATTGATACACATATATTAAAATGGCTTAAGCAACAAGGAGTAGTAAAAGTTCCTAAAGCAACTCCAACTGGTAAACAATATCTTAGGTTGGAACAAGAATTTCTTAATCGTGTTCCTATGGATATGTCACCGGCTGAGTTTGATCTGTCTATATGGAAACAATTTGCTGCTTAAAGGAGCATATCATGCCTTTGCCAATAGTTTCAGAAGAAACCATTACATCTATTAGAGAACAAAGTATACGTATTACTGGCGGTCGAGCATACTGTATGCAAATGATTATGGACCTTGATCAGGAAAATCCTTATCTTGCAGCGGCAATTAAGGATACTGTTATATATATATGTGATGAATTTAATATAGATACAAATACTGATATGGGTTTTAAATTATCAGTTAATATGACTAATCTTGCCGCATATGTATATCAAGCTATGAAACAACAGATAGTGTGTGATGAATAATGCTTTGTGCCATAATTTTAATATTATGTTTTATCTTTGGTATTATTATATCAGAACGTCGTACTAAATCACCTATACCTAAACCATATGAGATAGTAATACGTTCCGTACCAGTAAAAGAGGTAATTAGATATGTAGATAGACCTGTAGCACCCAAACAAGCCCGATCTGCGCGCGCGCCCACCCCTGAAAGGGTGATTGACAAGGTGAATAAAACCGCGTATAATGAGGCTAAGGCGGCACTAGTGGCTATGGGGTATCGAGCGTCGATGGTGAAAGCATTGCTTGATGCTATTGGCCCTTGTGATACAGCAGAAGAATATGTTAAAAAAGCTTTAACTAGGAGAACATGATGCCAGTTACACCATTGATTATTGGTCAATTGCCTGAAACTACCTATGAAGGTATTTCAGTTGGTGATTTGGTTACAGCATATTATGCTGGATATCATATAGTCACAGGTTTTCATATGTCAAGCCATGCTACACCCATACAAATAGATCTTAAGACTGTAGCATCTGCTACTGGTAAGAGGTTTATTAATCCTAGAGCGCGATCTTGTGCTCTTACTTATTGTAAAAAGGTTGATCGAGAGCGGGTTAATGAAATGTATCTTGATGAGTTAAACGAATTAAAAGATCGTTATCATATGTTGTATAATCTGTTGAAGGAAGTATATAATGGCTAAGCTTCGCGTAATTAGTGATGTACATGGATGTATAGATAATCGCAAGAGATTACCATATTTACCTTCATATCTTGAACTATGTTCTGAGTTAGGTCCAGATGACTCGTCTATTCAGTTGGGCGATCTTGGATTTAACTACAAAGCAATCGAACAGCTTGATCCTAAGCAACATGTAGTATGTTTAGGCAACCATGATAATTATGATGTTGCTCATTTATATCCTCATATGCTTGGTGATTATGGTATGGTTGGTCTTGGTGGATTCGACTTTTTCTTTGTGCGTGGTGGTTTTAGTATTGATAAGAAGGCGCGAGTTAGAGATGAAGTTTTACATGGTCAAAAATCTTGGTGGTCGCAGGAAGAATTAAATCATCAGGAGGGTCTTGCCGCATTAGAAGCGTATGAAACATTTAAACCAGACGTAGTATTCAGTCACGATTGTCCATCTGATATATCAAATTTGTTTGGTAATCCAGAAATATTGATTGCGTTTGGTTGGCCGCGCAATATGGTTACATCTTCACAGGAATTGATGCAGCAAATGTTGGAGATTCATTCTCCTAAATTATGGGTATTTGGACATTACCATAAAAATTGGGATATTAAGTATCATAAAACTCATTTTATGTGTATAGCAGAACGTCAATACATTGATTTTGATGAAAACTGGGAAATAATTGGCCGAACAGGCTTGACAGATCGCACGTCGAGGGTATAATAAAGGGACAAGCGGACAACAAACCACACTTTTGAGAGGTAATTATGAAGATTGTTGATACTAAAACTGACAAGTTTATTTGGTCTGATGATTACAAACTTACCTTCAATAAGAAGAATGGTTTTACTGCACGTTGGGGCAAAACTCAAGAGGACGATCCTCAATATTGTCCCTATGGTCCCGAAATTCTGGACCTGGAGATTAGCTCTGCATCTGAGGATGATTGGAATAACATGAGCGAACTGCAAATTGTTACCAATCACGGTTGTCATGGTGTAGGATGCCGTCAATTCTGCTACAAAGCTAATAAGCAAGGTGGCTCTGTTCATATGTCTCTTGACACATTCAAGCAGATCATGGACCGTATGCCTAAGACGCTATGTTCTATTGCTTTCGGCGTTCTTTCTCCTATCGAACAACACCCGCAAGTGTGGGAAATCTTTGAGGAATGTCGTAATCGTGGAGTTATTCCTAATGTTACGATTAATCAAAAGGTTAGCGATGAAGTAGCCGATAAGTTGGCACATTACTGTGGGGCTGTTGCTGTATCAGTTAATCCTCGCAATAAAGAAATCGCTTATGATACAATTTACAGACTGTCATACTTTGGCGAGATGAATCAGGTTAATATTCATATCGTACTATCTAACGATAGTGTAGACTTTATTAAAGAAGTTGTAGATGATATGAAGTCTGATATGCGTCTTGCTTTCATGAACGCACTAGTCATGCTATCTTTCAAAGATAAGGCATGTACTCATGCCATGACTCCAATCTCTACTCTTGCGTACCGCGAGGTAGTTGATTACTGTCAACAGGCAAAGGTTAACTTTGGATTCGATTCATGTGGAGCAAACGTATTTACTGAGGTATGTCCTGAGTTGGCACAGTTTGCTGAACCATGTGAGTCTTTACTGTTTTCTGCATATATTGATGTGAATGCTAAGTTGTATGCTTGTTCATTCACTGAGAAGATGGGAATGTGGCAAGAAGGTATTGACGTGCTTGCGCACGATACATTCCTTGAAATCTGGAATAGTGAGAAAGTTCAACAGTGGCGTGATCTACTGATTGGTCTTAATGGTCGATCATGTCCTGAATATACGATTGGGGGTTAATTATGATTACAGATCGTGAACTATTGGACGCTTTTGACATTCCATATGAAGAAGCTGATAAATGGAAAATTACATCATATTGTGAGCGATCATATGGTAAATGTAAAATGGTATACATATTAGAGAAGCGAGATAAAGATGAAAATCCGTAATGGTTTTGTATCAAATAGTTCTAGTTCAAGCTTTGTTGTAATTGGATGTGGTAAAATTCCAGACACACAACTGGATGAATATTATATCATCGGCCAGAACGGTGAATGTGAGTTTGGTTGGGATCACAGAGTATATGATGGTGTAGATACTCGTATTAACTTTGCATTCCTACAAGCAGTTGGACATCCTGAATGGATCGTCTTGCTATGTGCCGTATTAGCAAAGCATGGAGTTATTAACTTTGAAAGTATTCTGTCTGACGATTGGGGCGATGGTAAGCGATGGGCATATATTGACCATCAATCTGCTGCCTGTGAAGGTCAGAATATCGAAATCTTTGATAGCGAAGAAGATTTAGAACGATTTATCTTTTGTGACGACTCATATATTCAAGGGGGCAATGATAATGATTAAGGTTAATGGACATGTTGTTAAGCCTACTGTGTTTCCTGATGGCACATCGCAGGTATGGCATTTGCCTAAGCATGTATTCAAAGAGTATGATGTTATCAATCGTATGGAGTGGTGGTTTGAGTCTGAAGCTGAACTCATGCATTTGGCACAGCTTGTGACTCTAATGCGACAACATGGTGGTGTAAATACATTATTCATGCCATATTTTCCATATGCTCGCCAGGATAAAGAAGTTGATAATGATACTACATTTGCACTGTATACTTTTCTAGATTTGTTGCGTACACTAAATTTTTATAGTATTGGTTCTGTAGATGTTCATTTTGATTTTCCTGGCGAGATTATGCCATGTGAAAACTATCGCCCAAAATGGGTAGATTATATGTCGGGGGATTATGATACTGTTATTTTCCCTGATAAAGGTGCGGCCCGTCGTTACTCTTGGATTAAACATCCAAATGTTGTAATCGGTGAAAAGATACGAGATCAAGCTACAGGTAAGATTACTCATTATGAGACTGTAGGTACACCAACTGGAACGGCATTAGTTATTGATGATCTATGTGATGGTGGTGCCACCTTTAGTATTTTGGCACAGTCTGTATCTCGTAGAGTAGAAACACTTGATCTTTATGTAACACATGGTATTTTTTCTCGCGGTATTAATATCTTGTTGGAAGATTATGATCATGTGTATACAACCAATAGCTTTTTTGGACACACAATTAAAAGCGATACAATTAAAAAAGATTTACAAGATGCTGCCTCTATGGGTAGTTTAGAATGGACTACGATGTACGGCGCACATAAAACTGGTAAACTAATCATCGAACCACTTTACGCATAAGGAGAATACTATGCAGGCTATGAATCCAATGTTCTATATCGACTTTTACAAGGCTGATCACAAAAGTCAGTACCCTAAAGGCACAAATCTTGTGTACAGTAACTTCACGCCGCGATCTTCGCGTGTTGAAGGTGTAAACCACATGGTATTCTTTGGCTTGCAATACTTGCTAAAGGAATATCTGGTTAAACAATTTACTGAACAATTCTTTTGTAAGCGTAAGTCTGTTGTTGTAAGTGAATATCAACACTTTATGGATCATACGCTTGGTAAGGGATCTATTAATGTAGAACATATTGCTGCTCTACATGACCTTGGTTATCTGCCTATGTGTATTAAGGCTGTGCCAGAAGGCACATGTGTTCCGCTTGGTACTCCAGCCATGACTCTGTATAATACGCATCCAGATTTCTTCTGGTTGACTAACTATCTAGAGACATTGCTTAGTGCATCTCTGTGGAAGATGTGTACTAGTGCAACTACGGCACGAGAGTTCCGAATTAACTTTAACAAGTATGCTAGTTGGACTGGTGGTAATACAGACTTTACGCAGTTTCAGGGACATGACTTTAGCTTCCGAGGTATGAGCGGCGTTGAAGATGCTTGTATGTGTGGTCTTGCACACTTGACTTGCTTTACTGGTACAGATACAGTTCCAGCTATTCTGTTCGCAGAACAATATTACAATGCTGATCGTACTAAAGAGTTGATTGGATGCTCTATTCCGGCTACTGAACATAGCGTTATGTCTGCCGGTGGTTATCGTGATGAATATGAAACATATAAACGATTACTTACTGAGGTATATCCTGATGGTCTAGTCTCGATTGTATCTGATACATGGGACTTCTGGAATGTTATTACAGACTTTTTGCCACGTCTGAAAGACGTAATTCTTAATCGTGGTAGAGACACTGGTAAGTTCAGCCGCCTTGTCGTTAGACCTGACACTGGAGTGCCTCACAAGGTCATCTGTGGCGATCCAGAAGCGACCAGCGAGCCAGAGCGTAAGGGACTAGCCCGATGTCTTGACGACGTTTTCGGGTCAACTGTGAACGCCGCAGGGTACAAAGACCTGCATCCTTGCATCGGTTATATTTACGGTGATTCAATCAGTCTTAAAGAGCAGGTTCTTATTCTAGAAGGTTTGAGAAATCTAGGATACAGTACCACAAATTGTGTACTTGGTATTGGATCATATACATATCAGTATGTAACACGCGATACCTATGGCACAGTATGTAAGGCCACTTACTGCGAGGTTAACGGTGAACCTCGCGCTATCTTCAAAAGTCCTAAGACTGGAGCATGGAAGAAATCTCATAAGGGATTGTTGAGAGTTAATGCTGATCTTAGCGTATCTCAGGAAGTAACCTGGGAAGAAGAAAATGAAGGGGTCTTGACAACCGTGTTCGAGAATGGTATAATTAAGGTAGACGACAGTTTGGCAGCAATTCGTAGGAGAATGGGATAATGAAAATACGAAACGGTTTTGTAAGTAACAGTTCAAGTACCAGCTTTATTGTTGCATTGAATAATAGTGTTCCATGTCCGCATTGTGGTCGATGCGATAAATCAATTATCGACATGATTGAAACAGCACAAATGCATTCATCTGAAACTGAAATGCGATGGTCTGATCCACGAGACTTTCTTATTGATACTGAAAAAGAGATTGAGTCTTACGATAAAGAACTGCGTGAATATCGCACAATGGACCCTAATAGTATGGGTGGATATCAAAATAGATATAAGATTAGCACACTAATGCAATGGACTCAAGACTCTATTGCTAAATTGACTAAACTTATGGGGGCGATTCAAGACGCTCAATCAGAGGGTAAACAAGTTATTAAGTTTGATGCCGACTACCATGACGATCTGTTAAATGATATAATCAGAGAGCAGATTGAAAGCGGTACTATTGAAGTAATAGAGGAGCATGGATAATGAAGATGCGTAATGGTTTCGTATCGAACAGTTCTTCATCTAGCTTTGTTATATACAAAGATAATCTAAGTGATGTACAAGAATGTATTGTAAGACACTACAGAGATTTTATTAGACTTTGTAAGAAGGTTGGTCTTGATAATGACAGCCTATTTGAATACGTTGATTGTATTGATGACTGGGAAATGCAGGAAGATGAAAAAGAATTTGCTTTTCATACATGTATGGACAATTTTTATCTAGACGAGTTCTTTGAAGAATTTGGTATTCAACTTAATGAAAGGTGGCACTCATGAAATTCCGTAATGGTTTTGTATCCAACAGTTCTAGTTCTAGCTTTGTGCTTATTGTTGATAAGGAAGCACATGATAAAGCTATGGAACAATTGAAGGATCATAAGTACATAGAAATTCTTAAAGAGATCATAGGATGTCTCGGTAAGGATAAATTTATGGGGCGTGATGTTGTTACTATTAGTGGCTATGATTCTCATGGTGATCGAGCTATTGGTAACTATTCTATGGATGAATTTAATCCTAGAGACTGGGCTGATGCTGAGATGCTTGACAAGATAGGTATTGGCCCCAAAGATATTGATGATTATCGCTGGGATATTCAAGCAGAAGTAGTTGATGGCGTATTTGAAGCTTATCGCCAAGCTATTCCAGCAGATTGTCAAATGTATCAGTATATTGATTCTTGATCTTTGGAGGTAATATGAAAAAAAAGATTGTAACGTTGGTTTTAGTGACATTGCTGATACTAAGCTTTGTTAGCATGGTTAATACAGCAATGAATAAGGTTGTTAGTCCACAAGTTACTACTGATCTAGCATTGGAGCAGTTTGCTAATCCAACTACTTCTACTAGTACCGTATCGCGCTTGTATGATAACAATCTGTTGAGTTGGTTTAACTATGGCTCTGGTGCCGCTATTGGCGCTATGTGGATTTTTGCATTTCGTAAAGAATTGGGAGGACTTGTAGCATGAAGAAGTTGATTATTGTAATGTTGTGTTTGGGTATGTGTGGATGTGTTAAGCCTTATCATGAAGCTATGCTTGTTGATATTGGTACATCCGAAGTGGCATTTTTGGTGGAGACTGTTAACGATGCTGGACAGGCAGCTATTGCCCCTCCAGATAAGGGCGAAAATGTGACTGCCGAAGGTGCTAGTGTTGACTTCTATAAACAACGTATGATTAGTGCCAGGAAGGTTGAGATTCCATATTACTGGAAGCAAACATCAAGACAAATGCTGTGGGCTAATAGTAATAATGGTAAGTGGGCACCGTCTGCACGTCTTATCGTCGTAGACACACAACCAGAAACGCGAGAATGGACTAGTAGTGCCGATAGTGGTACATCTACTAAGAACCAAGCAATTTGGGTTGAATCTAGTGATAGTGTTGGTTTTAGTACAGGTATTAGTGTGACTGCTCGTATTGAAAATCAAGACGACGCTATGAAATTCCTATCTAACTATCCTCCAAAGAATAAGAGGTCTGTGGAAGCAAGGGGTGGTGATCCGTTTGAGGTTGAAGTAACTAGCTTAGAGCAGGTTATGGACCTTGAAGTACGCACCAAGATTCAAGAAATCTATGCTTACGAGTCTGCTGCTGTACCTATGGATGATCTTCGATCAAAGAAGCAAGAGATTATGGATAAGGTTAAGGAAAAGGTAACTCCATTCTTTAAGGAAAGAGGTGTTACTATTACGGCGATTGGACAGTTTGGTGGATTTAAGTATGAGAATCCACAGATTCAATTGTCTATCGACAAGGTATTTCAGGCTCAACAGGACAAAAACGTTGCTATGGCAGAAACAGAAGCGGCTAAAGAGCGTAAGGAAGCATTAAAGCTTGAAGGCGAAGGTGAAGCTGCAAAGCTATTGGCTGCCGCAGAAGGCAAGGCACAAGGTATTCAAGCTGTTGCTGATGCTAAGGCATATGAATTGGAAAAGCTTAACGAAAATCCACAAGCATATATTGCATTGAAGAATATTGAAGTTATGATGCAACGTATGGAAAAGTGGGATGGTAAGTATCCAACCTTCTTGATGGGCGATATGGCTGGTCTTGATGGTCAAGCGCCTACATTACTGTTGAATGTTCCGGTTCCTCCTGTTACTACTGCTGCGCCTGTTGCGCCACCAGTAGCAGAAAAGCAATAAGGAGTTTAATATGAGAGTGTTTAATTCACTACAGAGTGCGGCATTGTTGGCTGCCGGTCCATCTATCATCGGATGGTTGTTTACTGAGCCATTTATCTATTCAAACATCATTAAGTGGCTGGCAATTGTTGTGTATCTTATCCTTACTTGGTTGGTTACAGCCTGTATTTACTTTGGAAGTAAGGAGATGGATGTACTATGAAGATTCGCAACGGGTTTGTATCGAATAGTTCTACCTCCAGTTTCGTTATACTGGGTGTAGAGGGAGATTATGAGCAATACGATGAAGAAAGTGGCGAACATTATGAAGATATATTCGACATTGATGGTATGACGATTAAGGGAGTAATGATTGCTGAACGTTCTGACGATGGTTGGGGCGAAAACTGTAGTATGACATGGGCCGAACTCAATGAAACAGCTAAAGAGTTGGCAGAAGAACTAGGCGTTGATATTTCTCAGATTGAATTATTTTGTGGATTAAGGAGTTGTTAATATGAAGATTCGACAAGGTTTTGTATCGAATAGTTCTACTACTAGTTTCTGTATCTATGGAGCGCGAGTAAGCGTTCCAGAAGTATTGGAAGATCCTGATGATGAGGATTCGGATTATATCGACGATTATGAAACAGTAGAAAAACTATGCGGAGAAAATGGATTGGATTATGCTGAGTGGGATGGAAGCTTTATTGTTGGTCTTAAGCCGTGGGATATGCATGAGGATGAGACATATGCCCAGTTTAAGCAGCGTGTAGAGGATGCTTTACTAAAAGCTTTTAATACCAATCCTGACGCCTGCGAATGGATCGAAGAAGCGGGCTACGACGGTTAATTTTTCAAGTTTTCCACTTGACAGTGCCGATAACTAGTGTATAATGGGGGAACAAGATGTGGCAAAGTACTATGTGATCAGTGGTGAATTGCGATGTGTCATAGGAGGTCCGCACATCAATTGTCCTAGACAAGCGGCGTGCGAAGCTATTCTAATCAATCGTACTCACGTCCTGTCCCCCGTTATTATAGTTAGTGAAGCTGGTTTTGATGTAAACTATCATAATACAGAAGATGATGTATGTCTGCAAACTGTAGACATTTTAAAAGAGGCTGGATTACTTAACGATTAAGGTGCGACAATGGATATTGATAACATGGCTAATGAAATACTGGAAAACATCGAGAACAAACCTGCTGCAAAAAAGCAGAATGTCTATGTGCGAGCTGGTAAAGGTCGCAAACTGTGTCCAGATTGTGGTAGTTATGTTGGCGTGCGTACTTCATTTTGTGAATGTGGTCATGAATTCATTAAAGGTCAATCTACTAATGCTAGTACAGCAGATAAGAACAGTCAGTTCGAGGAACCTCTTAGTGATGAGGATAAACGATACATTCGTGCTATCGGTTGTGGTAAAGGTGGACGTGTAATCTATGCCGCTGCTGGTGAATGTCCAGCTAAACTGCTTGGTATTGATTATGAATCAGTAAGTAATTTCTGTGATGATGTAGTCTTTTCTGGTTTTGCATTAGGTAAGATTTATATGCCGGGTGCTATCAAGAATTGGGCGCGTCATGTTATTACTCTACCGGAAACGGTTGAGAAAGTAGCTGATATGATTGATCAGTGGTATGATGCTAAGGTTATCTCTACTATGGGAATAGAAGTATGAAAGTCTTTGAATCATCTGAAGGCAATGTGTGGAAGTATGTCTTTGATACAGAGTTTAAGGATGCGATTGCCGAAGCGGTTCTTTATCGTTATGGATCGTTTGAGGAAAGGACTGTGCTCTGTATTAGCGTGCAGTCTGGTTGTCCTGTAGGTTGCACCTTTTGTGGTACTGGCAACAAATTCATTCGTAATCTTACCGCATATGAAATCATTCAGCAGGTTAATCTTGTTTTGTCTGATAAGAAAATTTATGATATTGATGCAACATGTAAGAAGTTTCAAATTATGTTCATGTCAATGGGTGAACCATTCTTGAACTATAAGCAGGTAGAGTTTGCTATTGATGGTTTGAGTTTGAGGTTTCCTCATGCTGACCTGTTGGTATCTACCATCGGGCCGAATACTTTGATGCAGCATGGCAAGAAATTTATTGCTCAATCATGTCGTATTAACAAGATTGGATTACAATTCTCTATTCATGCATCTACTAATAAGAAACGTAGTAAGATTATTCCTTTGGTCCACAAACTTTGTTTGCATGAGATTAGAGACTATGGTGTACAATGGTGGCATCAGACTGGACGTAAAGTATATCTTAACTACTGTATTACTCCTGAGTTTAGAACCAAAGATATTGTTAATTTGGTAAATATGTTTCCGGCTAACGTGTTTTGTTTTACCTTCTCAGTTCTATGTTCGCCGGATGAAAATATGAAGGATGCTGGTTTCAGAAATCTTACATATATTAGATCAATTGAAGCGATGTTTCAAGAGTTTGGATATGACACTAGAATCTTTGATCCGGCTGGTCAAGATGATATTGGTGGTGGATGTGGTCAGCTTTGGTATGTACAGAAGTATTTAAAGGAACATAAATGAACATATTACACATTATGCGTGGACTTCCAGGTTCAGGGAAGTCTACTACTGCACGTAATTTACAACTTGCATTATCTACTGCCGAAAAACCTGTTGTATTATATGCTACAGACGATTTTTGGATTCGTCCAAATGGTATGTATGACTTCAACTATGATCTGATTGCGCCTGCACATAAATGGAATCAGAAGCGCGTTGAATTATCTATGATGGATCACGTCGATCATATTATAGTAGACAATGTTAATACCACATGGAAAGAAATTATCCCATACGTTAAACTAGCTTATATATTTTCGTATATGATACAACTACATGAATCAGATGCACCTTGGGCAATGAATGTAGAAGAATGTTATGAGCGTACACTACATGGCGTACCTTATTCAACTATTCTAAGAATGTATCATGAGTGGGAGCCAACTGACGATATTCGTAAAAATATTGAACAATATGAGGTGGAAAATGGGTGACATATACGACTACATTGCAGATTGTGAGTTTGAATCTAGATGGCGTGCAGAAATGCCAGATAAGCACAAGGCTTATGTTAAGGAGCTAGAAGATAAGGTTCGATGTTTAGAGAATCGAGTTAAATACTGGAAACGAAAGGCTAAGAATAATGAAACTAAATAATGATCTTGTTAATGGTTATATGTTGATGGAATTGAATAGCGACTGCTCTGCACGAGTTGATTCTCGTCCAGGCTTTATGAAGATGATGGTATTCTATCGTCATGGCAAACCCATCTGGGCACATAAGGATTGTGTCGCTGCTGAACCTGCCCGATCTGCCGAAAAAGTTGGAAAAAAGTCAAAAAAGCACTTGACAAAGCGCTAGAATTTAGTATAATAGAGGAAGCTAATGAGCGTCCTGTTACTTTTGTATTTTTGGAGAGAGAAATATGAAGATTCTTGAGAAGCAGAATTTTGTTAAGGTCGAGGGAGATGTTGAAGTCCAAGAGTTTGGTATCATCTTTAATGCAAAAATGGTACATATGCTTTCGGACTCATTGTATCAGAATAAGATTGAGGCTATTGTACGAGAGTTGTCTACTAATGGTCTAGATAGCCATGTAGAGAAAGGTAATATAGACGTACCTCTTGAGGTACACTCACCTCTTTATGATGCTCCCTATTTTTCTATTAGGGACTTTGGTACAGGCTTGTCACCAGAGAGAGTAAAGAATGTCTATCTGTTCTATGGTGGATCAGATCGTACTGAATCTAATGAGTTTACTGGTGGTATGGGTTTGGGCAGTAAGACTCCCTTTTGTTATAACACAAAAACATTCACCGTTGACAGTTGGTACGAAGGCGTACACTATTGCTATTCAGCCTACATTGGTGAAGATGGTAAACCTAATCTTGCACTTATGAGTAAAGTTGAATCTGATGAACCATCTGGCGTACTGGTTAAACTGCCAGTACTACGTAGTGACGCATATGATTTTGCTGATGCTATCAGGAAAGTTTACTCTGTCTTTCCAGTTACACCTAAAATGGTTGGTGAGAAAGTAATTATCTCCAAACCAAAGTATATTTTGACTAGTACTGATAATACTTGGAAATTACGAGTACAAGACCATGAGGGATGCCGCGTTATCATGGGTAATGTAGCATACAGTCTTAGCTTCAATGATAGTGATATTACTAAAGCACAGACTAATGTAATGAATTCTCCTTTTGATATCTTTGTAGATATTGGATCTATGAGTGTCGAAATGAGCCGTGAAGGTCTTAGCTATGACAATAGAACTAAGGTCAAGGCCCGTTACTTTATCAATAAAATCATTGCAGACTTTAATGCAAGGATTCAGGAAGAAATTGATAAGTGTCCAAATCTATGGGAAGCTCGTAAGAAGTATGCTGAGCTATACGATCTGTCTGATGTTAAAGTCACAGATGGTAGTAAAATGTATTATAAAGGACATAAGCTATTTGAGTCTTTGTATAATATTGTAAGTCTGGAGACTTTGACTCGTCCTGTAGACGATTTAGGTCATTTACTTACTGCGCCTCTTAGTGTACTCGGTATTAGAAAACATACTTATCAAACAACTCCTAAGTATGAAAAGAGTAAGGTTAATTCTGTTAATGTCAAGCAAAAGGTTAAGTTCTTTTGGAACGATTTGAGCATTGGATCATTGGTTAGAGCAGCACATATTTCTGTACAAGACGATTGTTTGGTAATGCTATTCTCATGCAATTCATTGGATACTAAACGTGCTGTTATTGAGATGCTTGGATGTGATAGTTCCTATTTTACTAATATCTCCGATATTCCATCTCCTACTGTTCGTCAGCAGGGTGTTAAAAGAGGAAGCTTGACTAAAGTTGTTAAGTTTTGTGCCCGTAAGTACGACACTAATACAGTTAGTCAGTATTGGAGTAACGAGGAAAATGTAGATATGAACTCGGCTAACGCTGTATATGTTGAGTTTAATCGCTTTCGTTTTCGCAATATGGATGGATATTTAGCTAATGCAAATAGATTAAATACTATACTAAAATATATGGAACTGGTGGGAATTGCTATTCCTACTATCTATGGTATTAAAAGTGCTAATATGAAAGGTCTTGATAAGACTAAAGTAGTTAGTTTTGAAAGCTATGTTAAAAAAGCATTGCAGCTTAAGCTTCCTACTTTGAACATTGCGGAAATTGTGTATTATAAGAAGCTACTTGATAAGTTGTTTGGGCAAGATTATTATGCTGCTCAACGCGGCGCAAGTCGTATGAGCTATGATTCAATTCAAGCTGTGGCTAAATGTTGTGTAACTGACAATGATTTTACAAAGTTTGCAAAAAGGTTGGTTGTTGCACAAACTAAAATTAAAGATTTAGAATTAGCCAATAACCTTTCTCATCTTGCTGGTATGTACAAAATTTCTTTGCCAAAATATCCAGATTTTGACAAAATGGAGCTTGACAAAGAGGAGATTGCTCTGTATAATACTTATGCCATGTTAGGTTTTGTGTACTTGGCTGATCGCACGCCAAAATGTTGTAAGCCAATTGCGGACTATATTGATTCTATTTCTTAAAGGAGAGTGTAATGTTGTTTCAAGGTAAAATTTTGTTGAATGATAGTTTCATGGTCACTATTGATAATGAGATGTATCAAGTGTCCCAAGAGCATCCTGCTTATAACAAGTTGTTTGCAGCTTTTAAGGAAGATGATGCTGACGAATTTTTGCGAGTGCTTAACACTCATAATTCATTGGCTGATTATGTTCAGTCTACTGATGATGTTGAAGTGCGTGTAGAAGGTGATCGAGTATACTACAACGGTGTTGAATTGAACAATGCTGTAGTTGAGACTATTCGTACTATGATGTACAATGGTATCGACTTTGACTACATGGTTAAATTTTTGAGTCGAGCTATTCAAACTGGCTCTCAACGTGTAGTCAACGAACTGTTTCGATTCCTCCAGGCTTGTGGTTTGACTATTACGCCCGATGGTTGTTTTCTAGCGTATAAGACTGTAGGTTCCGATTATATGGATAAGTATAGCAACTCTATTGATAATAGCGTTGGTAGTCTTATTCCTCGCCTGTTGAAGATTCAGGTCGATGATGACTGTCACAACCTTTGCAGCTACGGCTATCACGTTGGCGCTTTTGGTTATGCCGGTCCTGGCGGCACCTACAACAGCCCTGGTGATCATGTTATAATCTGTAAAGTCGCACCAGAGGATGTAGTCAGCGTACCTACAGACTTCAATGGGCAAAAGCTGCGTTGTTGCTGGTATGAGGTAGTCGGTGAATTTAAGCAACCGCTTAAGAATACCGTATATACTGGTAAGGATTATAGTGAACCTATGGAACCGGAATTGAATGAATATCCGATTGATCCAGAAGATATGGTAGTCGATGGAATGTATCGAGGATATTATCATTCTAATACCTCAAGTTCTAGATGGCGATATTTCGTTGTCACAGAGGTTGGACTCGATCATGTAATTGTTGAACTTATGCGTCCAGAAGAAGATGAATGTGAACTTCGTCGCATGAATTTCAATAGGTTTGATGATATCTACGAGTGGGATGGCATCGAAACCGTAGATGAAGATGACGATGATGATGCTGATGACGAAGATACTGATTGTGGATGTAATTGTGATTATTGCAACCGCGATGCAAATCGAGAATATTGGTAAAATTTCTTCTTCTCTCTCCGACAAGGGGGGACTAGCAATAGTCCCTCCTTTTTTTAGGTTAGGACATAATGACAAAAAAGAATAGATTAGCTGGCTCAATTTGTTATCTTGCAGGTCCAATGGATCGTATTGCAGATCGTGGCGTTGAATGGCGACTCGACATGCAAGACTTCTTATGGGAGCATAAGATGGGTGTTCTTAACCCATGCTCTAAACCGATCAATTGGGGACTAGAGGATGAAGATAGTCGTCAATGGAGACATCAATCTCTACGTACTGCCTCAGATATGTATAATCGTGGACTTATGTATGATTCTAATCATATATGTGAAGCAGTTAGTGATCAAATGAAGTGTGTAGTTGCATCTGACTTTAGATGTGTAGATAAAGCAGACTTTACGATACTATATATTGATACTGCGGTACATATGTGTGGATCGTATGCAGAAGAAACTACTGCGGCATTACAGCGCAAGCCAGTCATTATCTGTTGCAAGCAAGGACGTTTCAATGTGCCAGACTGGTTGTGGGGTGCGTGCAAACACGAGATGTTCTTTAGTACATGGGATGAAGTCAAGACATATGTTTTACATATGGCATATGATGATCAAGTTGAGCACTTAAAACGTTGGCAATTCTTTGATATTAATAAGATATATAATAGGGAGATATTCTGATGGATAGGTTTGTTGATGTTCTTATGGAACGTGTTATGCCTGTGTTTTTATGTCTATTTTTATTTGCGATGCTAATATTTTTTGGCATTGGTGCTGTAGCTATTTTAACATCACCCACAACTGTAAAGGTTGATGAAATATATCAATTCAATACTAAGGTTGTAGAAGGTCACAATATTCTCATTGTTACTAGATCGCATCAGAGTCAGTTTGAGATAGTTGATTTAGGTCCAGCTCCAGCGGAGGCAAAATGAATAGTCTGCAATGGTACACAGCACAATTTCCTGAGTCTATGTTCTTAAGCTCATCTCAAAATCAACGTAACTATGCTGAATGTGTAATGCGCGGTAGAGATATAGCTTTAGAATCTAATGTACTAATATGTGGTATAGCAAGGAATGTAGAAAAGATACTTCCATACACTCTGGCACGTATTGAGACATTAGGATCTTTTTTTCAAAGTTATGGTACATATATCTTTGAAAATGATTCTACTGATAGAACGCTGAATGTACTAAAGAAATGGGCATCTGAAAAAGATAATCGCACAGTAGAGAGCGAGCGATTCGATCCACCACCTTTTACCGATCCTCGCGGTCGTATACGTCGCCACTATATGGCAAGGGCACGTAATAAATATCTCGACTTTATTAGATTTGTTTCTTTACGCAGTCTGATAGATTATGTTATTATAGTAGATATGGACTTATTAGGTGGATGGAGTTATCATGGAGTTCTTAATAGTCTGGGTCAACCTACTTATTGGGATATGATTGGATCTAATAGTCTATGTTATATAGAACATGAAAAAGAATGGCATAAGCTATTCTATGATTCTTGGGCATTTCGTCCGCTGGATCATCCAAAAGCTATAGAAGATCAAGAAGCAAATCTTTTTATATTTAATCGTGGCGAGGCTATGATTAAAGTCAACTCTTGTTTTGGTGGTTTAGGTATATATAAGACCCATTGTATGACTGAAGATTTTAACTATACTGATGAAGATTGTGATCATCCAACTCTACATAATGAGTTAGTTAAAAAGGGATATCAGATCTTTCTTAATCCAAGTCAGATTACACTATATAATAAGAGTCAATATGTAATATGACAAGTATAGACTTAGAAAATCATCTACAAATTATTCGTTCTAATATCTTACAGATTATTTTTCTGTTGTCAGATAGGGGTATTAAGCACGATCAGTCTAAATTTAGTGATATTGAATTACAATCCTATATAAAAGTAAAAGATAAATTATCACAACTTCCATTTGGATCAAAAGAATATGAAGAAGTAAAGAGTAGTATTCAGCCAGCTATTGACCATCATTACAAACATAATCGTCATCATCCAGAACATTTTACTAATGGTATGTATGATATGAATATAATTGATTTAATTGAGATGTTTTGTGATTGGGTAGCAGCAAATAAACGCAATCCACAAAATGATATACATAATAGTATTGATGTGTGTACTGATAAATATCAAGTACCATCCATGCTTAAACAAATTTTACATAATTCTGTGGAGCTATTTACATGAATATAATTATACCAATGGGTGGTAAAGGTCAGCGTTTTATTGATGCCGGATACACCGTTCCAAAACCATTTATAGACGTACTAGGTACGCCTATGTATCAACTCGCAATTAATAATCTTGCTAATAATGCATTTGACCAGTTTGTTTTTATTGTAAGTAAAGATCATAAAGATTACTTGTGTGATATATTAACTTTTTGCCCTAGATCTAAAATTGTTATTATAGATCAACCTGTATCTGGATCAGTTCCAGCATGTTTGCTTGCCGAGGATTATGTACCACCATTTGCACCGCTTGTTATAGCAAATTGCGATCAAATTATTGATTGGAATAGTTATGATTTTTATACACTGTGTAATGCATCATCAGTTGATGGTATTGTTCCAACCTTTAAGGCTGTATCTAATGCTCATAGTTATGCTCGACAAGAAAATGGAATAGTGGTTGAGATTAAAGAAAAACAAGTTATTAGTGATGATGCATTATGTGGTGTTCATTTTTGGAGAACTGCTGATATGGCTTTCAGAAGTTTTCGGAAGTCGTTAGCTGGCCCACCCCACTTCAATGGCGACTATTACATTGCCCCAACATATAACGAATTAATAAAAGAGGGTAAGAAAATTATTACTTATCATACTAATGGTATGACTATATTAGGCACACCAGAAAAATTAGAAGAATATATTTTAGGAGATTTATTATGACAAATTATCAACTAGGCGTACAACAATATGTAGATATGGAAAAAAGATGGTATAAGAAATCTACACACGTACCAGTTGATCCTGCTACGTCACCAGATGAAGATTTTATTTGGTATAAAACTCGTGTAGTTTGTAGTAATCCAGAAGCATATGTGATAGATAAACTTAATCTTCATATATATCCATTATTATTTGGTAATGCAGATTTAACAGATGGATTAGCTCTAGATTTAGGGTGTGGTATTGGACGTTTAATTGCCGGTTTCTCTAAGCGTTTTAAACATATACATGGCGTTGATTTAAGTGAA
>SXGT01488735.1_pt1 | contig 32813 bp, 31 predicted proteins | sample 3176221 | NCBI WGS metagenome assembly SXGT01 (sample SAMN11356862, study PRJNA531348) | freshwater metagenome | isolation source: freshwater sample F1-120 | place: China: Fuxian Lake, Yuxi | collected 2017-12-25
CCACGACCCCGCGTTCAACCAGCCGATCCGCGCGCTCTCCATCGACCATGTCGTAGAGGGCATCGTAGAGCGGGCGCAGGTCGGGGGTCACCTTCTCGGCGATATCACCCGGCAGGAAGCCGAGCTTCTCCCCAGCCTCCACGGCTGGGCGAACGAGCACGATGCGGCGCACGCGCTCCTTGAGCAAGGCCGCGACGGCGACCGCCATCGCAAGGTAGGTCTTGCCCGTGCCGGCGGGGCCGAGTCCAAAGACGATGTCGTTCTGGGCGAACGCGTGGATGTAGGCGCGCTGCATCGGCGTGCGCGGGTAGATCGCCTTCTTCCGCGTGCCCACCAGCACCGTGTCGGCGTGGTACTCCAGGAGCCGCGCCCCGGGCTCCGCCCGCAGGAGGCGACAGGCCTGATCGACGTCGATGGGCGTGAGGTGGATGCCCGTGCCGGCCAGCGCGTAGAGCTCGCGCAGGATCGAAGCGGCCAGTTCGGTATCGGCCTCGGCGCCAGCGATGCGAACCACGCCGCCACGTTGCGACACGCGCGTCGCGGTGCACTTCCCCACCAGCGCAAGGTGGCGGCCTAGCTCACCGGCGACCTCGCGGAAGCGGTCGGGGTCGTTGAACTCGATCTGTCGGGCGTCGGGCTGCGAGATTGCGGGGTCGATGACCGCCTCCGGACCGTGGCCTACCTCATCGGCTGCGAGGCGTCACGGCTCTACAAAGTTAGGCACCAACCATGCGCGTGGCCATCCCCCGGGAAACCTTCGAGGGTGAGGCCCGCGTGGCGGCCTCCCCGTCTGCCGTCCGTGCCCTCGTGTCGGGCGGGCACGAGGTCTGGGTGGAACAGTCCGCCGGTCTCGACAGCGGCTTCGCCGACGACGAGTACATCCGAGCCGGGGCGCAGGTTGCGCCCACCGCCGAGGAGTGTTTCGACCGGGGCGAGCTCATCTGGAAGGTGGTGCGACCCTCCCCGCACGAGCACACGCTCCTGCGGCCCGGGCAACGCGTGGCCGCTTGCCAGCACGCGGGGGAGGCCTACGAAGGCGCCGTGTACCTCGAGCGATTGGAGCTGCACGGCCGGCGGCCGGTGCTCGAGGCGATGTCGGAGATCGCGGGGCGGCTCGCCGTGGAGCAGGCGAGCATTGCATTGTCGCGACAGCATGGGGGGCGCGGGCTCTTGCTGGGGGGCGTCCCGGGGGTGGAGCCTGCCCGTGTCGTCATCATCGGCGCAGGCACCGCCGGCCGGGCTGCCGCGAGCCTCGCCGCGGCCGTCGGGGCAGCGGTGACGGTGCTCGACATCGACATCGGCACGCTCCGGGCCCTGCGCCTCCCCGGCGTGCAAACCCGCTGGGCCACGCCGCACGAGCTGGAGCGCGCGCTGGTCGTGGCCGACGTGGTGATCGCCGCGGTGCGGGCCAGCGACGGTGGTGTGCCCCGGGTGGCATCGCGGCCACACCTGTCGCTCCTGGAACCGGGGTCGGTCGTCGTCGACCTGTCGATCATCGACGGTGGCGCATTCGAGTCCACCCCCATCACCACGCTCGACCGGCCCACGGCGGTGGTCGATGGCATCGTGCACGTGGGGGTGCCGAACCTCGCGGGCGGGGTGCCCAGGACCGCGTCGATCGCGTTGTCGCAAGCGAGCGCGCCGCTGATCCTGCGCTGCGCGAGCTAGTTACCCGCCCTGTTCCTTCTCTTTTCCCTGCTGTTTCTGCCGCACCATCTTGCTCGCCATGGTGAAGACCACGCTCGACACGTTGCGGTTTCGAGCGAGGGCTTCGAGCTCCCGCTTCTGCAGCGAGGACACGATGGGTACGGCAACTGATGGCGGTGTACGCGGGTTATTTACCACCGCCACCTTCACCGGGTACTTCCGCATCCACTCGCGGTTCGACGCAATCTCGCGCAGCACGTCCATGTGCATGTTGCGATTCCCCGCCGCGTTCAAGGCCTCGTTGTCGGTCATGCGTCCCGACTTGACCACGGCCGAGGCAACCTGCTTGTTGCGGTCGCGGATGAGCACGGCCCGCGATTCTTTGTTTCCAAGGTAGGCGAGCTTGATTTTCTTGCCGGGACTCATCGCGGCGATGCGCTTCTCGATGCTCTGCCGCATCTCGGGCGGCGCGTCGCCGCCGCCATCCTCGAGCAGGTCGAGCGAGAAGTCGTCGTCGCTCTTGAAGTCGAAGGCGAAGCCACTCACGCTGCCCTGGCCACCCAGCTTGTCGAGGTCGAACATGGACAGGTGCTGACGTGACTGGAGAGCGGGCGAGGGTTTGCCCGAGAGGGCGGCCTCAATCTCCGCGTCGAGGTCGAACGCAGCGGCGGGAGGAGGCGCAGCGGCGGTGGCGGCGGCTGGCGGCGATGTGCCGCGAACGCCGGGAAGCGCCGGGATGCAACCTTCCATGCGCAAGAACGCGATGGCACGCTCGATCGCCGGCTGCGGCGTGTTCGGATTGCCATGGAGCGAAACCAGGACGTCGGGCGTGATCAGGAGCCGCTCGTGGTCGTCGGCCATGGCCTCAGCCAGCTCCACGCCCGCGCGGGCGGCCACCAGCGCGGCGGTGCGGTCGTTGGTGTTCTTGTGCCGAGCCAGCAACCAGTCAATCTGTTCGCTCGCAGCGTACTCGGCGACGAATTCGAGCACCTTGGCGTGCGTGCGGCTGTGGATGGCCGCCTTGAGGTTGGGCAGGGCCCGCAAGGCCTCGGTGGCCATCGCACGCAGCTCAGCGTCGCCCGTCGCGGCCGAGACGTAGATCATGGCCAGCTGCACGTCGGGGTAGGTCGGGAGCTGCCCGCGCGCGGCAGCGATGCGCGCAGAGCGAGGGGCGCTGGGCGACAGGTTGTACCGGAGGTCTTCCGGGATGCCGAGCTGGTGCCAGGGGATGTCGCTCATCGAGAAAGCTCCCACGCGCGGGCGAGGCCACGCAAGGTGATCGTATCGTCAAGCACCACCGGGCCGCGACAGAGCGGCGCGAAGGTGGCCCCGAGGCCCCCGCAGAAGAACACCCTGGCTTGACCACCCAGGGCGTCGGTCATGCGCGCCACGAGCGCATCGATGGCGCCCGCGTAGCCCAGCACCGAGCCCGATTGGATAGCCTCTACCGTGTCGCGACCAATCACCGCACGCGGCGGCGCGAGCGACACCGGCGGAAGCTGGGCCGTTCCGCCGACCAGCGCCCGTAGCGCCGTGGCCGGTCCGGCGAGGATCGCGCCCCCGAGGAAGACCCCGTGGGCATCGACGGCGTCGACCGTGGTGGCCGTGCCGATGTCGACGACGACCAGGGGCGGAAAGGCAAGACCCAGCGCCCCCAGTGCGTTCACCAGCCGGTCGACGCCGACGCGGGCGGGCTCGCGCACCCGGGTGGTGATCGGCACGTCGTCGCCCCGCGCGAAGACGCGCGTGGTCCAACCCTCTGCGGCGCCGATCGCCGCCCAGCGCGCGCGCTCCCCGGGGACAACGGTGCCCACGGAGAGACCCTCCACGTGGCCGAGGGCAACGCGACGAAGCGCCGGCGCCACGTCGTCACCCGTCGCGACACGTACACGATCACGCAGCTCGCCGGCCTCGACCGATGCGATCTCGGTCTTGGTGTTCCCGACGTCTACCGCGATGATCACGCCGCGCTCCGCATCCCCGGCGTTAACGCGCCCCCGCGATCCCCATGTTCGACGCGCCCACCCTCGGCATCATCCCCTCCACCCGCGCCGCGCGCGTGCACCTCTTCCGCCACGGCGAGGTGGAAACCGGCCCGCTCCGCATCTGCCGGGGCCAGGCCGACGTACCGCTGAGCCCCCGAGGCCGCGAGCAGTCCCAGGCCGTCGCGGGGCGTTTCCTCGACCACCACGGCCCGCCGGACCGGGTTCTAAGCTCCGACTTGTCGCGTTGTACCTATCTCGCTGCCCAGTTTGGGCTGGAGACAGAGCTGGTTCCTGGGCTGCGCGAGCAGGACATGGGCCGCTGGGAGGGCCGCACCTGGGACGACCTCACCCAGGCCGATGGTCCCGCCGTGACGGCTTACTGGAACAACTACGTGCACGGCCGGCCCACCGGTGGCGAGACCTGGGGTGAGGCTGCCGCGCGCGTGGTCGCGACATGGCAGTCGCTCTTGCCGCTCGAGGGCCGAGTGGTCATCGTGAGCCACGTGGGCCCCATCCGGGCGCTCTTGTGCCACTGGCTCGGCCTCGACGCGGGCGAGGCGCTTCGCTTCGCACCGGCCTACGCCACGGAGACGCGGGTGATCGAGGCCGATGCCGGCGTGGTGATCGAGGCGATGGGGCTAGAGTAGCTGGCGGGCCTGGGCCGTCGGCATCGACATCGAGCTCGATGATGATGCCGACGTCGATATCCCCCGCTCACACGCCAGTGTCGGCCGAGTCGGCAGCGCCGTCGCAAGGGTACTCCAGCCGGGTCGTCCCTGCGCAGACGGGGATTACCTTCAGTTCCTCGGAGCCTTCGCGATGCAGGCGGTAGTAGAAGAGGGGATGGGTCAGCTCGACGCAGGTCGCGTACCCGGCCGGAGGTGTCAACTCGGCGTCCCAGGTGAAGCCGTCGTCAGCCGAGCCCAGCGCCGACCGCCAGGCGCCCCCCTGCGCGCTGTCCGCCAGCTCGACATCGCTCAGCGCCACACCCGAGGTGTCCACGTGGGCATCGAGGCGCGGCCCGGCTGAAGTCTCGTCGCAGCCGAGAGCGAAGCCAATCGGTCCGGGCGCGGGTTCCTCCGCGGGCGGGCCAGAGCAACTCAACAGGAGCGTCATCACGGCCCACCGCCGATGCACGGAGGCAAGATCGCGTCGTCACAGAAGTTCAACCGCTGCTCAGCGACGTCGCTCGCCAGCAGCGCGGAGTCGGCGTCTGCCTTCGCGTACTGCACGAGTAGATAGGCGGCCGCGCCGTACGCGCCATCCCACGAGTCGTCGAAATCGCTCGCGCTCTCGGCTTCATCGCAGGCCACGTGAGCGAGTCCCGGATCCGCGTGCAGAGCTTCGTGAAGAAGAATGGTCGCGCCGCGCCAGGTCGATGCACCGCCGTCCACGGTTGAGGGGGAGTACAACGTCGCCGACCACCAGGCGAAGCTGGGATTCACTCGGTCTTCTGAGAGTTCCGTCGACTGGATGGCGTCAGCGACGAAGTTGAAGAGCAGACGGTGGGAGGGCGTGTCGGGCCCGAGCCCATACCGCGAGCCCGCGCTCGCGAGCGACGAGGCCACCGGCTGCGGAAGCCACGCGTCCCCATCCCACGCGTCGACGCTCGGCAGGGGCTCCGCCAGCAGCCTGAACATCCCGCCCACCAGCATCGCGGGGTAGCTGTCGGCAACCCGCTCGGCCTCCAAGGCGAGTTCGAGCGAACCATCGTCCATCCCCACGAGCCCGGCCAACGTCTCGCGGCATCCGGCCGTCAATGACAAGTCGCGTGCTCCTGCGCCCGACCCACCGAGGAGCAGCTGCACGTCATCGCCGTCGGCAGGACACGCGCGTCCAGCCGCAATCCACGGCTCCTCGTCGGCGCAACCGAGCGCGCCGAAGATCAGGATTCCGGGGGCCACGTATAGGTGCCTGGGGTGCACTGGGACACGCCGTAAAACGTTGCGGTTTGAAGTTGCACACTCGCTCCGTTCGAGCCGGTTGATAGCAGCTTCCCCGTCACCGACACCCCGTCTCGTGACACCGAGAATGAACCGTCGGAGCCCATACTCGCGCTGACCGCGTACGACCCGTTCCCGTACATCTCGAACCGCACCGTGTTCGAGCCCGGACGCATCGTGACTCGTTGCACGGCCGGACAACCCATCGCGGAGAGGGCGATCGAGTAGCCCTGGCTCCGCGTCACGACCGTGTCGGCGCTGGCACATGACCACGTCAAGTCCACCTGGGCGTCGATCACGGTGCCGGTCGGCATCGGGGGGTGCGCGAACTTCGGCATCCCCCTGATCGGTGCGCTGGCGAAGCTGTGCTGTCCCGTCAGCAGCGTCGCGGCTGACGACGGTGTCTGGAGCAGGTCATTGACGAGGAAACGCGCCTCCGCATTTCGCTTCAGGACGCGAAGGGGGTAACCGGAGTCATCGACGAGACTGATCGTGCTGACGGCGGCGGAATTCGTGAGACGGCCGCTCCCGCTTAGCTGAGCCGGCAGGTAGAGCATCCGCGCGTTGCCATCGCCGTTGAGATCGGCCGCCTCCACCGGGAGCAGCTGAAACCTCCCGGTGCCGGCTGCGCACGACGCGCCCGCTGGTTCGGACTCACTGTCGGGCGTCATCGAGTCGAGACTCAGCGACGCGGGGACGAGCGCGTTCTGACACCAGACGCCATCCGTCCCAACCGCAGTCTCATTCGTGGGGTTCAGATCGATCTGCCAAATGCCAAGTCCGCAACTCTCGACCGAGCACTCGAGCGCCGACGTGCCGGTGAACTGCCAGTCACCATCGGTGGAGCCGGCATCCGGAGCGTCGTACGTCCCGGGTGGTTGAGTCTCCGGTAGCCATAGACGCTGCTGTAGAACTGTCCCCGAACACCGCCGGGTGCATCACCGAACCCCGCGTAGGTGACACCGGTGATGATCTCGCCTTGGAGATCGGTGCTCTCGTCGAAGTCAGCGTAGCCGAAGCAGTGCGATGTTCCCGACTCCTGCGTCAGCGAGTTCCAGGTGTACTCACGGCCCGTCGCCTTCTCAACACCGTCGTCGTGTGCGCAAGCAAGTTGCCCGCTCATCACCAGGCCAAGCGCGGTGACAACTACAACTGCGGGCTGCAGCTGCGGGCTGCGGGCTCATTCGTTCATCTCCTGACGCCAAATGTACTCGTCGCGGTCGCGACACGCAAGCGGTGTTTTCACACACCACGCCGCCCCTCACAATAGCTGGCGGGCCTTGAGGTCGAGGTACCGCGCCAACAACGCCGGGGTGAACTTGGCCGGGTCGGTGTCGATCACGAGGACACCAAGCTCCTCGAAGCGATCGATCACGCGGCGTCGCCAGGTGGCCACCTCGGCGGCCACGCCACGCTCCCAGGGTGTGGCCTTGCCCTCCGGCGCGTCGAGGAATTGCTGGACCGCGCCGTCCTGGGCGTTCACCCAGGCCACGAGATGACGCCGATCCGCCTGGAAGGTCCTGGCGAGCGCCTCGGCGGTCACGTCGTCCACCACGTTGCTGAAGACGACGACCAGCGCCCGCTGCCGCAAACGTTGCCGTAGGAAGGCGAAGGCCTCGCGCCAGTCGGGCTCGTCGAGCGTGGGGAAGAGCCCCGCGCCCTCGCGCAGAAGCAGGTCGCGACCGCGCTGGCCGCCCGTGGGGGGCACCCAGGCGCGCACGGCGCCGTCGACGGCGAGTAGGCCGACTCGGTCGCCCTGCCGGAGCGCCACGTGGCCGACCATGAGCGCCGCGTCGAGCGCCCAGTCCAGCGCGGGACGGCCCCCGTGCTCCGCCGTCATCGTCCGCCCGCAGTCGATGACGAAGACGATGTTCTGGTCGGTCGCCGCGCGCATCTGCTTCACGACGGGAGCGGTGCGGCGCGCCGAGGCTTTCCAGTCGACCTTGCGGTACTCGTCGCCCCGCTGCCAGGGGCGCAGGCGGTCGAACTCCGCGTCGAGGCCGGGGCGGCGCGTCGTGCGCGTGAGCAGATGCTCGCGGTTCTCGCGGGCGAGCAGCTCGTACTCGGTGACGGCGGCGAGATCGGGGATGACGCGCACCTCGTCGGCGGCGGGCACGTCGATTTGTCGCTGCCAGAGGCCGAGCGGCGAGGCGAAACGCAGGTGGTGGGCGCCGAGGGTGTACTTGCCACGGCGCGGCGCGGTCACCCGGTAGCTGCCGGTGTCGCCGGGCTTGAGCCAGAGCGGCAAGCCCTCGGCCTCCGCCCCCTCGAAGAGGCCCTGGTGCACGAGGAAGCGGCCCCGCGCGCCCTCGATGGAGAGTTCCACTCGCTGCGCCCGGCCGACCGACCAGGCCCGGGGCAGCACCCGGTGCACGCGGGGGCTGCGCTTCCCGCACAGGATCGCGTCGACCAGGGCGGCCACGAGCAAGGCGATGTCGATGCCGTAGGCGGCGGTCCTGGCGACCGGCGTCGCGACCGAAAACAGGGAGAGGAGCGTGGCCCCGGCCAGCACCAGCGCGGCGCGTCCCGTGGGGACGAGGCCTCTCAAGCGCGGGTCTCGCTCGGGGTGGGCGTGCTCGCCGCGATCTCCTTCACCACGTCTTCCACGGCCACGCCGTCGAGCTGAGCCTCGGGGTGGAGCACGAGGCGATGACGAAGGGCCGGGCCGAGCAGCTCCTTCACGTCGTCGGGGATGACGAAGTCGCGCCCCTCGGCGGCGGCGAGCACCTGCGCGCCCCGCAAGAGGGCGATGGACGCCCGCGGCGAAGCACCGAGGTACACCGCCCGGTGTTCACGGGTGCGGGCCACGATCTCCGCGATCCAGGTGACGACCGCCGGCGCACAGCGCACCGTGCGCACCATGTCTTGCCACCGGGTGACGCCCTCGGCGTCGAGACGGGCCACGAGACCTACGCGGTCGAGATCGGCCACGTCGAAGCCCTTGAGGTGGGCCTCGAGGATCTCCACCTCCACCTCGCGTGGAGGGGGCGCCATCACGACCTTCAGCATGAAGCGGTCGAGCTGCGCCTCGGGCAAAGGCCAGGTGCCCTCCGACTCCACCGGGTTCTGGGTGGCGATGGTGAAGAAGGGTCGCGACAGGGCGCGGGTGGCGCCGTCCGTGGTCACCTGCCGGTCGGCCATGGCCTCCAGCAAGGCGGCCTGCGTGCGCGCCGGCGTGCGGTTGATCTCGTCGGCGAGCAAGACCTCGGTGAAGACGGGGCCAGCCACAAACTCGAAGGCGTTGGCCTTCTGGTTGTAAATGTTGCCGCCCGTCACGTCGGCCGGCATCAGGTCTGGCGTGAACTGGATGCGGCGAAAGCGACATCCGAGCGAGGCGGCGAGCGAACGCGCGAGCAGCGTCTTGCCCACGCCGGGCAAGCCTTCCACCAGCACATGCCCACCCGCGAAGACAGCCGCGAGCGCGAGGCGCACCGCGTCTTCCTGACCGCGCAGGGCGCGTCCCATCTCGGCGGCCACGCTGTCGAAGAGCGGACCGAAGTCCGCTAGGCTCGACTGTCCCGATCCAACTTCCACAGTTCCTCCAGGAGCAAGAGATCGTCGCTCGACGCGCCGGCCGAAGGGTCGAGCGCTCGCGCACGAGAAATGAGTCGCGACACACTATCGACGGGACGCCCGGCGCGCTGGGCCACCGCATGAGCCAGAGACGCATCGTCCACGGCGCGCAGCCGGCGTCGCCAACGATCCAGCGTCCAGCGCGCATAGCTCGCCGCGACGTGCTGGCTGGCCCCCGCCCGGGCGAAGGTCCGCGCCACCGCCCGCAGGTGCTCGACGAAGTCGCGACGCGAAGGCGCGACCGGGTCGCGGGGCGGGGCGAAGCTGCGTCCCCGCCACCAGCCGAAGAGCAGGACCAGCGCGGCGAAATGCAACAAGAAAGGCCAGAGGCCGGCGGCGGCGAAGCTCTCGGCGAGGGTCGGGTCGGGTCGCGGGGCGATGGCCACCGTCGCGCCGTGGTTCTGGATGAGCTGCCAGAGCGCGTTGCTGTTGGCTGGCTGCAAGAGCGAGGCGTCGTCGAGGAAACCCGGGATACAAACCACGTAGAGCCATTGGGGGGCCTCGGTCGTGCCGCCCACGGTGACCGCGGCGATCACCGGCACACCCTCGGCGTCCCGCGCGTGCACCGCGTAGCCCCCCGTCACGCCACAAGCCCCGTAGGGCGTCACCAGCGACACCCCGTCTTCCGTCGTCACCGGTCGTTGTTCGTCGAGCTCCCGGACATCGGCGGATGCGGGCGCGTAGGCCGAGAGGTCGTCGCCCGTCACCACGATGGCCACGCGCCCCTGCGCCGCGTAGTCGGTGGCCCAGCGCCACTGCGCGGCCGGGTTGTCCTCCATGTCGACGATGGCCACGTCGGCGAAGTCGGCGCTCTCGGCGACGGAGAGTTCCTGCGCCACGATCCAGCTCTCCAGGAGCCGGTGATCGGTCGCCCCGGCCTGCGCCACGGCGGGCCACCCCACCAGAACGCCCAGCAAGACTAGTCGCGCCAGGCGGGCACCCGCGTCGAGCGCGGCGCGGGCCATCGACGGGTCGAGCGCGCGCTGGGCGTAGCGGTAGCGCTCGATGCCACGCGCGAGCTGCCGAAAGTCGGCCTGGAGCTGGCCGCTAAGCAAGCGCGCGTACTCCCGGTCCGTGCGCCCGGGTTCGAGGCGGATCGTGCCGTCGTCCGAGAGTCGCGACAGGGCGAGGGCGCGAAGACGGAGGAGGGCGGGCCCCACCCGCCCCGAGGCGGCCTCGGCGAGCGCGGCATCGACATCGTCGGGACCAGCGGGCGCCAAGGTCTCTGCCGACCCCGTCGTCACGGTCGCGGCGTCGTCGACGGGCGCCTCCTCCTCCTCGCCGCGCTGCCGACGCCAGGCCACGAGGCCAGCCAGGACGACCACCAGCGCGAGCGCCACCGGAAGGGCCGTGCCCACCGAACCGCAGCCCGCCAGCGTGCCGCCGCTTACCGCGGCGCCCTCGCAGCCCCCGCCGAGCGGCTCCGCCACCGCCCGGCTTCGCGCCTTGCGCGAACCGCGTCCACCCGTGCTGATTTTGCCGCTGGCCGAGGCGGCGGCTGCCTCGCAGCGAGCCGCCATCCCTGGACAGTCGGGCGGCACCGCGCGGCACCAGGCGCCGTCGCGAGGCAAGATCACCTGTTCCCGGGTGCACCATGTCTGCTCGCCGGCCAGGGAGGCCGCGACGTTCCGGTCGAAGGCCAGTGGATCGGGCGGATCGCCGTCCTCTGCAAGGGCGAGCGCGAGGGTGAGGATCACCGGCGCACCCCGTCGCCCGAGGCGGCGCGCATGGCGAAGAAGACGTCGAGGGATTCCGCCCGCGTGCGCGCGTCGAGGTAGCCGGCGAAGCGCACTGCGGCGCGGAAGGGCTGCACCGCGAGCACGCCAAGGAGGCCGTAGACGCTGGGCTCGAAGGCGTCGGGGTTGGCGAAGAGCTCCGTGACCATCAAGAGGTCGCCGACAATCGCTCGGCCGCAGAGTTCACCCGCCACGAAGCCGAAAATGTCGGCGCCCCAGAGCCAGGCCGCCACGCCGAGCGGGTGGGCGCCCGGGGCCTCGCTCACCGCCGAGCCGCGCGCGAGCATGCCCGAGCCGGGGCGCTCCAGGATCGCCACCTCCGGGAGAAAAACCGAGCGCCACGCCACCCAGAAGACCACCGGAAAAAAGCAGGCAGCCAGCGTGTAGCCGAGGGCCACGAGGAGCCCCACCAGCGTGCCGCGGCCGAGGTCGCCGACGAGCCCGCCCTGGGCCGGCGCGCCGCTCGCGCGTGCGCCGAGCGCCCGGGTGACCGGCACGTGCGCCGCCCTTCCCAGCAACCACGCGAGCCCGAGCCCCAGCCACGCGTCCTCCTTCCACGCCAGCGCGCCCAGCAGGAAGGCCACCGCGAGCAGGGGTAGTGCCCCGCGCGCGACCCGCCTGAACTCGGCGCGCAGGAGGACCACGCCGAGGTCGACGATCCCGCCTGTGTCGCGGGGACGCAGCGCCACGCCGCCCTCCATCATCGGCGCGCCATCGAAAACGCACCAGCGAGCCACGCGGCGAGCAGCGCACACTGCCCGAGCGCGAAGGCCGCCCGCACCGGGTCGGGCCAGGCCCACCCCGACCAGAAGCCCTCGATGCCGGCGGCGACGGCCAGCATGAGCGCCGAGCCGGCGGCGATGCGCGCCACGACCGGTCCGGCCGCGCGGAGCGACCCGACCAGCGTTCGCCCGCCTCGGTCGAGCACGGCGAGACCCAGTCGCAAGCCCGCGCCGCCGGCGATGATCAGCGCGCCGATCTCCCACGCGGTGTGCCCGGAGGTGAAACGCAGCAAGTTCCAGCCGTAGCCCATGGCGGAGAGGTGTCCCCCCACCGAGCCAATGAAGAGGCCGTTGTACACCAGCACCCAGGCGGTGCCGAGACCGAGGAAGATGCCGGCTGCCACCGAGCGCAGCGCGATGCCCGTGTTGTTGTACACGTAGAAACCAGCCATCTGCGCGTTGTCGGACTGCGAACGGTCCACGACCTCGGCGTAGGATTCCTCCATCTGCGCCCGCACCTCGGCGGGGATCACCCGGAAGGCGAAGCTCGGCTCGGCATAGGCGAGGGCGAAGCCCAGGACGAGCGGGGCAAGGAACAAGAACGCCGAGAGGGCGACCAACTTCCACTCCCGACGCACGTCGGCCGGGAACTGGGTGAACACGAGCCGACCCAGCGCGCCCACGTCGCGGAGCTCGAGGTCGGCGGGGTGCGCGTACAGCTCCGCGTGCGCCCGTGCGCACAGGGCTTGCACCTCGTCGACCGCCGCGGTGGGAACCGGTGCGTCGCGGAAACGACCCAGGTCGGCGCAAGCATCGCGGTAACGCCGCACGATCGAGGCAGCGCGCGCGGGGTCGCCGCTCAGCGGCACGACCGCGTCGAGATCGCGCCGGAGCGCATCCCACGCCTCACGACGCCGGGCCACCAGCGCCGCCCCCGCCAACTCCTCCTCGCGGACGCGCTGGGCGATGAGCTCCAGGGCGCGCGAGGGGTCGACTCGGCCGAGGCCGAGCCGGTCGAGCAAGCCGAGCACCGAGCGGCGAGCGACCGCGTCGGCCCACGTGGCGCCCATGCGCGGGCGCGCCGCGAGCCAGCTCTCGATCGCCCGGCGCAGGCGGGCGCTGAGCCTTAGCCGCGCGGGAAGAAGTCGCGACTCATCATGCCTCGCCGGTGTCAACGGCAGGACCTCCATCCGGGCGGTGACCCGCTGGTTCACCACCACGATGGTGCCCGCGACGCGGTCACCGAGCCGTCGGAACCGCGGGTCGATGGCCATCGCCACCAGGCCCACCACGTACATCGCAGGCGCGGCGTCGGCGGCGCGAAGCAGGTTCCGGAGCGCGATCTCCCGGAGGCTCGCTGGGGCACCGTCTTCTCGCACCACCCTGAGTCCGACCACGCGCTTGCCGGGCGAGGCGCCGCCGGGGAGTGACTCGAAGACGGTGAACCAGGCCCAGTCCAGCAAGAACAGCGCGAGCATGAAGGCGCCGGAGCCGAGGCCCTCGAGGCCCTCGACCGCCGAGCTGGCGCCGAGCGGGATCGAGAGCCCGATCACCACCACGGCGCGGATGGCGAAGTCCACCGCCCAGGCCACGGCCCGCGGCCCGATGCCAGCCACCTCCCAGCGGAAGCGCACGTGCTCGGGCGTCTCGATGTCTACCCGGGTGTCGAGGGGGGTCACGCGCCGCGCAGGATAAGCCATCGCCACCCCGGAGTCTCCGTGTCGAGCGACAACCCGTTTGCGCCCCTCCCTTCCTCCAGCGTGAGCTCACCCTCGGGCACGGTCTACGCGGAGGGCAACGTGGTGGTGAGCCCGGTGACGGCCACCTGGCCAGCACGCTGCGTGCACTGCAACGCCAACGTGTCCGCCGCCGACTTCAAGGCCAAGCCGGTGTGGTACCCGAAGTGGGTGATCATCGTCTTCTTGTTGAGTCGACTGATCGGGTTGATCCTGTTCTTCTGGAAGCGCCGCGTGCTCGACCTCAACATCGGCCTGTGCGAGGAGCATCGTCGCAAGCGGAGCACGTGGATGTGGGGCGGCGGCGGCGCGGCGGCCTTCGGCTTCGTGGTGCTCGGCGTCGCGCTGGCCGCCGATATGCCCGTCTTGATGATCGGCTTCGCGCTGTTGTTCCTGGGCGGGCTCATCGTGCTCGCCCTCGGCGCGCGCACCGTCACCCCGATGAGCGTGGAAGGCGACATCGCCCGACTGAAGGTGGGGCAGCCGTTCCTCGAGTCGCTGCGCTAGCCGCCAACCTCTCCCGTCAAGATCGCCACCCCGCCAACGATCAACGCCCCGTCGTCTCGGAGCGACGTCGCGAGGCCTTCCACCTCGCCAACGCGCACATGACGGCCGAGGGTATGCGCGCGCTCACGCCAGAGGTCGAGTCGTCCAGGGTGCGCCGACCACGCCAGGATCGCGCGGAGCACGTCGTCGAGCACCGCCTCGCGGTCTTGCGGTCCGCCACGCAAGCGGCGCAAGGACGTGGCGTTGGGCAGGCCGGGGAAGTCGAACTGGTTGACGTTGAGACCGAGGCCGAGGATCACATAGGCCACGCGATCACCGGCCGTCTCAAGCTCAGCGAGGAAACCCCCGAGCTTGTGACCGTCAGTGTCGACGAGATCGTTCGGCCATTTCACGAGGAGGTCGAGCGCGGTCGCGACGCCTGCGGCCGCGCCCAGCGTCAGGAGCGGCGCCTCCCGCACGGGTACCGGGGGGCGCAGGATGATGCTCAGCAGCAAGTTCTCCCCGGGGGAGGCCGCCCACCTGCGACCGAGCCTGCCCCGGCCCTGGGTCTGCGCGTCCGCGACGACCGTCGTCCCGTGAGGCGCGCCCGCCTCGGCGAGCGCGCGCGCCTCGACCTGCGTCGATGCCACCTCACCCCGCCGCTGCACCTGCAAGCCGCCTCCGAAAGCCAGAGAGGAAGTCGATCCGGGGGTGGGGGAGAGCCCCACGACGAGCGTGCTAGCAGCACGCTCGTCGCCGGAAGGCGTAGGCCAAGGGCCGGAGCCTGGAGGGCATCGGGCGTTAGGGGGAGGGGGGCCCACGGCCCCCTCTCCCCTCCGCCTATAAGAGAGCCGCAGCGGCCTCCGCAAGCTGGCTACGCTCGCCCTTGCGCAGGGTCACGTGTCCGGCCATCGGCGAGTTGCGGAAGCGCTCCACCACGTAGGAGAGCCCGTTGCTGGTGGCGTCCACGTAGGGGTTGTCGATCTGGTAGCGGTCGCCGGTGAGCACCACCTTCGTGCCCTCGCCGGCGCGGGTGATCACCGTCTTCACCTCGTGGGGCGTGAGGTTCTGGCTCTCGTCGATCACGAGGTACTGGCGCGGCAAGGAGCGGCCGCGGATGTACGTGAGGGGTTCCACCTCGATGATCTTCTGGTCGAGCAGAGCCTGATAGTTGGGCACGTGCGGCTTGCCGGGCTGGGCACCGCGTCCGCCGTTGCCTCGCTCGTGCCCGGTGCCCGCGTTGTCCTCGCTGCCGCACAAGAGGTCGAGCGAGTCGAAGATGGGCTTCATCCACGGATTGAGCTTCTCGTCGAGGCTCCCCGGCAGGAAGCCGATGTCCTTGCCAAGCGGGAAGACCGGCCGCGCCACCACGAGGCGACGGTAACGTTTGTCGTCGGCCACCAGCTTGAGGCCGCAAGCCATGGCGAGGAGCGTCTTGCCCGTGCCCGCCATGCCGTCGAGGGTGACGAGGGCCACGCTGTCGTCGAGCAGGAGGTCGAGCGCGAAGAGCTGCTCGCGGTTGCGCGCGAAGATGCCCCAGACGCCTTCCTTGTGGCGAGCCACCAGCGTGAGTCGCTTCTGGCGCTGGTCGTAGCGGGCCATCGCCGTTTGTTGTGGATTGCCGACGTTTTTCAGGATGACGAACTGGTTGGGGCAGATGCCCTCCCCCTCGTCGCTGATGAAGCCGCGCTGGTAGATGTCGTTGACGACCTCGCCATCGACGTCGCGCTCGATCACACCGGTGTAAGCCTCGTCGAGCTCCACGTGCGCGTGCTCGAAGTCCTCGGCGTGCATGCCAAGCACCTCGGCCTTGATGCGCATGTTCGTATCGCGACTCACGAACACCACGAGCTGCTCGCCACCGAGCGAACTCTTCACCCGCATCGCGATGCGGAGGATGGTGTTGTCGGCGGTGTCGAGCGCGCCGGCGAAGAGCTCCCCGTGGTCGGAGGCGTCGCCGAGCTCAACCCGCAAGATCCCGCCGCCGGGCATGGGCACCCCCTGGCGGAGGTTGCCCTGCTCGCGCAGGGTGTCAAGCTGTCGCGACACGGTTCGCGCAGCGCGACCCCGCTCGTTCAACTCGCGCTTGAACTTGTCGACTTCCTCGAGGACCGTGATCGGCAGCACCAAGTCGTGTTCGTCGAACACGAAGAGGGCGCCTGGGTCGTGGAGGAGAACGTTGGTGTCGAGGACATAGGTCCGCTTGCCGGGACCGTGCACGGATGCAGGGGGCAGGGGGGACTCCGGGGAGGAGACGGCGGGGCTGCCGAGGGCGGTGACGAGGGGAGGAGGAAGGGGCAGCAGGGAGCGGGTTGCACCGTTCCCGGGAAACGGTGCGCAGCGGGGAGCGGTCGGGCGTGGTGAAACCGCGCTCGACCTGAGCGCTATCGTAGCAAACTTCGTTGACGCGTCAAGGCACGTTCAGCGAGAACTGCTTGGTGCCGGTGGACTGGAGGTCGGTCGCGCGACGGGTGTAGCGCACGTCGGGGGCGTCCATGCGCACGGTGCCCCCACTATCGGAGCCGCGGCCGACGTAGACCACGAGCACGCCGCCCCCGTAGCGGGTACCGGCGTCGCGCAGCTCCACCGTGTTCTGGCCCCGGCGGAGCCAAGCACCCACGTCCAGGATCACCTGTCCCTCGCCGGACCGGATCTGGCGAACGACGGCGCCGTTGATCAACAGCGCCACGTCGTGCCCGCTGGAGTCGTTGTCTTCCGTCACCACCCACCAGGTGCCCGGCGCGACGGCGGGGGTGGTCACGACGGGCGTCGTGACGGGCGCGGTGTACGTAGGCGGCGGGGCGGCGTAGGCGGCCGTCGGCGGGGCATAGGTGGACGGCGGCGCGGAGTATGCGGGCGGAGGCGCCGAGTACGAGCTTGGTGGCGGCGAATAGGCCGTAGCCGCCGCGGGTTGACTCGTGGCCGCAGGCGAGACCACGGTCACCCGGTAGAGCGGCGCGTCGATCCACACGTTGCCCGCCAGGTCGAACCGCACCGACACGTCTTCCATCGTCATCACCGGCAGCACGTCGGCCTTCACGCCGTTGATGTACACGTCGGATGCCAGGGCGAGCGCACAGCTGAGGATCATCGTCCGCCTTCCTCCACGCGCTCCCGCAGCTCCTTGCCCACCTTGAAGAAGGGCAGAACCTTGGGACGCACCGTGATCAACGCGCCGGTCTTGGGATTTCGCCCCTCGTAGCCTCGGTATCGGCGGGCGGTGAAGGTGCCGAAACCCCTCACTTCCACGCGCGCCCCCTGCGCCAGGGCCTTGGAGACCCCGTCGAAGAACGCGTCGACCACGCACTCGGCAACAGCGCGCTGGATCTTGTGCTTGCGCGCGAGGGTATCGACGAGGTCGCCGCGGGTCATGCGGCGGACTTTACCCCGAGGAGGCCGAGGATGCGATCCTGGTTCTCCTTGAGCAACAGCATCAACGGGCTGGCGATGTAGATCGTGGAGTAGCTTCCGAAGACCATGCCAATCAGCATCGCCTTCGCGAACTGGTTCAGCACCTGCCCCCCGAGGAAGAGGAAGGGCAACAAGGCGAGCGCGGTGGCCCCCGAGGTGATGATCGTGCGCGAGAGCGTTTGATTGATGGAGTCGTTGATCAGCTTCCCGAGGTCGGCCTTGCGGTACTTCTCGAGGTTCTCACGGATGCGGTCGGACTCGACGATGGTGTCGTTGAGCGAGTAGCCCACCAGCGTGAGGATCGCGCTGATCATCGGCAGCCCGAACTCTTGTCGGAACAAGACCCACACGCCAACGGTGAGGATGGCATCGTGGAACAGGCAGAGGATCGCACCGGGCGCGAAGGTGAAGTCGAAGCGAATCGCGACGTAGACCAGGAGCAGGCCCATGGTGATGAGCAACGACACCAGGCCGGCCTCGCGCAGATTGCCACCCACCTTGGGCCCAACGCTGTCGGCCCGGTCGATCACCGGCTTCTTGGCGGCCATCTGCTCGGTGAGCACGTCGCGGATTTGTTCGGCCACGCCCGGCAGCCGGAGGTAGAAGGTGTTCTCCTCCGGCGAGGCCTGTACCTTCACCTCGGGCAGACCCGCCAGCGCCGCCTCGATCGACGTTCCCGGCATCGGGGCGCCATTGTAGAGCACGGCGGCCCGCGTTCCCACCTCGGCATCGACTCGGAACTCGTTCACCCAGTCGGCGCCGAAGGCCGTCGCGAGGGCGGCTTTGACCTCGGCCAGCTCGGCCTCGTCGCCGCCGGAGAGGCCCTGCACGCGCACCAGGTAGGTGCTCGTCCCCGTGCCTACGGCTTGAACGGCGTCTTCACCGACGCCCATATTGGCCATGGCCGCACGAACTTCGCCGATCTCGGTCGCTTCCTCGAAGTGCACTTCCACCTCGGTGCCGCCCGTGAAGTCGATGCTCCAGTTCGGGCCGATCACGACGAAAAGGGCGATCGAAACCGCCATCGAGAGGGCTGAGATCGCGGCGAAGAAGTGCCGCTTCGCGACGAAGTCGATGTACAGGGTCTTAGGAAGTAGCTCCATCATGGCGCACCTCTCAGAGGGACAGGCGCGGGCCGAGGCGCGCGGCAGCGAGCTCCATCAGCGTTCGCGATACGAAAACACCGGTGTAGAGCGTGGTGAAGATGCCGATCATCAACGTGACGGCGAAGCCGCGGAGAGGCCCGGATCCATAGGAATAAAGTACGACGCCCGCGAGCAGGGTGGTGATGTTTCCGTCGAAGACGGCCCAGAAGGCGCGGTCGAAGCCGGCGTCGATGGCGTGGCTCAGCGTGCGACCGGCGCGGACCTCCTCGCGGATGCGTTCGAAGATGATGATGTTGCAGTCCACCGCCATGCCGACGGTGAGCGCAATGCCGCAAATGCCCGGCAGCGTCAGCGTGGCACCCACGGCGACCAAGAGCGCCAGCACCAGGATCACGTTGAGCGCGAGCGAGATGTCGGCGAGGATGCCGCTCACCCGGTAGTAGATCGCCGCGAAGAGGAGCACCAGGGCGCTGCCCAGCGCGGCCGCGAGCGTGCCTTCCTTCACGGCGCGTTCGCCGAGCTGGGAGCCCACCTGCCGAACCTCGCCCACGCTCACCGGAGCAGGCAGCGCCCCGGTGCGGAGCACCAGGGCGAGCAAGCTTGCTTCCTCGAACTGTTTCTCCATGGTCGGCTGGCCGGTGGAGATGCTGGCGGTGCCGTCGATACGCTGGACGATGTTCGGCGCCGCCTTCACGCGCTCGTCGAGCACGATGGCCAGGCGTTTGCCCACGTTGCTCCCGGTGACGTCGCCGAAGATGGCGCTCCCGTGCGGCTTGAAGTCGAGCGCCACGTAGTAGTCGCCCGTCTGGGGGTTCTGCTCGGTGCGCGCGTTGTTGACGTCGTCGCCGGTGAGCAGCACCTCGTCCTTGATCACGTAGGGGATCTTCCGGACCTGCGGCTTCAGCTCGACGTCGTACTCCCACATCAGCCTGCGACTGGGCGGGATCACGCCGTTATCGAGCATCCAGTCGTTGAGTCGCTCGTCGTCGAGGAACTCCTCGCCCGTGAGCACGCCCCGCGCCTCCTCGATCTTGCCGGTGACGGCCTGCATGTCGGCCTCGTCGTCGACCAGCATGAACTCGAGCTGGGCGGTGGTGCCGAGGGCGGCCACGGCGCGGTCGATGTCGGTCTCGCCCGGGAGTTGCACGTCGATGCCGGTGACACCCTTCAGGGTGATCTGCGGCTCTTTCACGCCGGTGGCGTTGATGCGATTCTCGATGACGTCGCGCGCCTGCTTCACCGCGGCCGCCTGGATGTCCTTCACCCGCGCGTCGCTGAGGGTGAAGACCATCCAGGACTTGCCTGCGTCGTCGCGAGTGCTATCGTACTCGTATCCGTCGAGGCGCCCGTTGACGATCTCCTTCACCTGCTCGAGAGTGACACCCTGGCCCGCGTTGATCAAGAGGGCGTACACCTTCCTGTCGCGGCGAACTTCAACGAGACTGACGCTCTTGTCGGCCGCAGACTTCTTCAGCGGCTGGATGTCGCGCTGAACGACGGAGCGCACCGCCTCGTCGACGTCGACCTCCAACATCAGGTCGAGCCCGCCTTGCAGGTCGAGGCCCTTCACCAGGAGCTTCAGCGGCACCCAGTCCGTCCAGGGCTCGGGCGCAGGCGCGTCGGCCGGCGGGTCTTTCATCGCCCGCAAGTCGGCCACCCGCACCACCTCGGCCTGCATCTCGGGCGGCAAGAAGGTGGGGACCAGGGTCCACGCGGCAAGCAGGAAGGAGCCGACGGTGATCACCGTCCGCACGATCAACCCCGTTTCCATCAGGCCTTCTTCGCTGCTTCGGGGGACTTCTCGGCCGCCTTCTCGACGACCTTGCGTTTGACGGCCTCGCGATCGACCGTCATGTAGGCGTTGGCCGAGATCTCGATGACGATCGCGTCGGGGCGCACCTCGTGCACCTTGCCGTGCACGCCGGCACTGGTGACCACCTTGTCACCCCTCTGCAATCCCGCGAGCAGCTCGGTGTGCGCCTTCTCCTCGGCCTTCTGAGGCCGCCACATGAAGAAGTACATGATGAAGCCGAGGATGACGATCATCGGCAGCATGCTTGTGAAGGGCGAGGGCTGCGCGACAGGCGCGGCCTGCATGAAGACGACGGGAAGTGCGAGAGTCATGGGTCTCCAGGATCGCCAGGGCCATCCTCCGGTCGAGTCCACCCCTCAGCCGCCGCGCGGAGCGCCGCGAGGGCCTCGGGCCCCTGCTCGATCGCATCGCGAATACGCCCCATTAGGCGCTGGTAGAAGGTGACGTTGTGGAGGGTCAGTAGCCGCGGCGCGAGAATCTCGTTGCTGGTGTAAAGGTGGCGGAGGTAGGCCCGTCCGACGCGGCGGCACGCGTAACACGAGCATTCCGGGTCGAGGGGTCGCGGATCGTCACGGTGGCGCGCGTGCTTGATCGTCACCTTGCCGGTCGAGGTGAACGCGACGCCGAAGCGCGCGGATCGGGTGGGGATCACGCAGTCGAACAGGTCGATGCCGGCCAGCACCCCATCGACGAGGTCGACCGGGTAGCCGACGCCCATGAGGTAGCGAATCTTGTCCCGCGGCAGTCGCGACGCGGCGAGCGCGGCCATCGCGAGCAGCTGGTCGCGTGGCTCACCGACCGACAGGCCGCCGACGGCGTAGCCATCGAGGTCCATCGCGGCGAGTTCTTCGGCGTGGGCCACCCGCAAGTCGTCGTAGGTGCCGCCCTGCACGATGCCGAAGACGGCCGTGGTTCCGGCGGCCTTCCGCGCGTCCAGACAGCGTCGTAACCACCGGGTCGTGCGCGCGGTGGAGAAGGCGACGCGGTCGCGCTCCGCCGGCCACTCGATGCACTCGTCGAAGGCCATGGCCACGTCGACCCCGAAGGCCTCCTGCACCTCGATCGCCACCTCGGGCGTGAGGAGGCGCCACTGGCCGTCGAGGGTGGAGCGGAACTTCACGCCTTCCTCGCTGACCTTCCTGAACTCCTTCAACGAGTACACCTGGAAGCCGCCGGAGTCGGTGAGGATCGGGCGGTCCCAGTCCATGAAGCGGTGCAAGCCCCCGAGCTCGCGGATCCGCTCGTGCCCAGGCCTCACCCAGAGGTGGTAGGTGTTGGCGAGCACGATCTGAGCGCCCGCGACGAGGAGGTCCTCAGCGGTGAGCGCCTTCACCGTGGCCTGCGTGCCCACCGGCATGAAGGCCGGCGTTTCCACTGTGCCGTGACTGAAACGCACGCGCCCGCGGCGAGCGGCGCCCGAGGTGGCGAGCAAGGTGTAGTCAGCGGGCGGCATCGCGGGGCCGCGGCCCTAGCCCGGGCGGGCGCTCCCCGCAGGGGGCGGCGCGGGCGCAGGGAAGAAGCAGGCGTCGCCGTAGCTGAAGAAGCGGTAGCCCTGGCGCACGGCGTGGGCGTAGGCCGCAAGTACGCGCTCTCGGCCAGCGAAGGCGGCGACGAGCATCAGCAGTGACGAACGAGGCAGGTGGAAGTTGCTCAAGAGCGCCCCCACGCGTCGCGGTTGCCACCCCGGCTGGAGGAAGATGTCGGTCTCGCCGGAGCCATGGCCGCAGGCGGACTCCAGCACGCGAACGGACGTGGTGCCGACGGCCACCACGCGCCTTTGCTCCTCGCCCGCGCGTTCGACCGCCGCCCAGGTGCGCTCGGGAACGTGGTACCGCTCGGGGTGCAGCCGCCCCCGGGCGAGCATCTGTTGCGTCAGCGGCCGGAAAGTCCCGAGGCCGACCTCGAGGGTCACGGCCACCCGCTCCACGCCGCGCGCCTCGAGATCCGCGAGGAGCTCGGGCGTGAGGTGGAGACCAGCCGTCGGGGCCGCCGCCGCGGCCAGCGCTGATTCGCGAGCGTAGACGGTCTGGTAACGCTCGCGGTCGGCCAGCTCCTCGGCGCGGTCGAGGTAGGGCGGGAGCGGCACCGAGCCCACGGCGTCCTCGATCACTGCGAGCGACGGGCGGAAGCGCACGCGCGCCCTCCCTTCGTCGAGCCGCTCGACCACGTCGATCCGCCCGGGACCGGCCAGAAGCGTCTCACCCGCGCGGAGCTTCCGGGCAGGTCGGAGCAGGACTTCGGCCTCCGCGGCGTCGGCGCGGAGCACCAGCACCTCCACGGCCCCCCCCGACTCCCGTCGGGCCGCGATCCGGGCGCGACGAACGCGCACGTCGTTGACCACGAGCAGATCGCCGGGACGAAGCAGCGCGGGAAGATCATGGACGTGCCCGTCGAATCGGGTGTCGCCAACCACGAGAAGTCGCGACGAATCACGTCGCGCCAGCGGGTGGCGCGCGATCCGCTCAGGCGGCAGCTCGAAATCCCACTCCGCCAGCGGATCGGCTGCCGCGTCCTGCACCGTCATCCCTTCAGGAAACTAGCTCTTGCCGGGACGAAAGCGCCGCGTGGTTACGACGGCCGCTGGCAGCTCCCGCGAGCGCACCACGGGGACCTCACGATCAGCCAGGCCCTCCACACCGTCTTCGGGGTCGTCGCCGGGGGCCGGCACGCGGCGGATCTCGACCGAGCGGGGGGCCTCGATGGCAATACGCACCGCCCCACGCCGGGTCTCGCACACCATCACCCGGATGCCGTCGCCGATTTCGATGACGTCACCGTCTTTTTGGGTCAGCACGAGCATGGATCCTCCAGGGCGGGGAGAGCGCACACGCTACTGGCAAGCGGCGCCGATCGCAAGCAGTGCGGCGTCGACCGCCGACGCGGGATAGCCGCCGCCCCCCCGAGGAACGACATGTCGCGCGACCCGTCCGCGAATCCTACCCGCCGCCAGAAGGGCGGCCGCCGCGCACCCGCCGTCGAGGAGCTCCCTCGCGAGGCGAACGAGACCCCGCGCGCCGTCGCAGGCCCGGCCGCGCCGCTGTCCCCGGCCGTCCGGCCCCGGGCGGTGACCGACTTCGAGGGGCTCCGCGCCATCGGCGAGATGGACCCCGCCGAGGTGCGCGCGATGATGGACGCCTTCGTGAAGGCCCCGGCGCGCAGCAACCTCAAGGCGGGCCAGCGGGTGCGGGCGCGGGTGTCTAGCGTGGGCAGCATGGTGATCTTCTGCGATGTAGGCGCCAAGGCCGACGCCACCATCGACCGCCTCGAGGTGACCGCCGCCATCGCCGCAGGCGACGTCGTCGATGCGTTCGTGCTCAGCACTGACGGCGGCGAGATCCGACTCACCTTGAAACCCTCCGGCAGCGCCGTGCGCGAGATGCTGGAAGAGGCGATGAACGCCAAGATAACGGTTGACGGCAAGGTCGCGGGAACGGCGGAGGCCGGGTGGGACATCACGCTGGCCGACGGCGTGCGCGCCTTCTGCCCCGCCTCGCACAGCGGCGTGCCCGACGTGGCCGACGCCGGGCACGTGGGCCGGTCCCTTAGCTTCCACGTGCACGACTTGCGCGGTCGCGACGTGGTGGTGAGCCGCAAGCTCATCGTCGAGGCCGAGTCCCGCGCCGCCGACACGGCGCGCCTCGGCGAGCTCCGCGAGGGCAGTGTCCACGACGCCACCGTCGTGAGTCTGCGCGAGTTCGGCGCCTTCGTGAAGCTCGCCAACGGCGCGGAAGGCCTGGTACACCTCTCCAACCTCGCCGACCGGCGCGTGAAGCACCCGTCCGAAGTGGTGAAAGAAGGCGACGCGGTGCGGGTGCGTGTGCTGGCCATCGACTCGGCCCGCCGTCGCCTCGACCTCGGCATGAAGCAGGCGGTGGAGATCAGCGCGGGTCGCAGCGAGGGCGCCGGCTTCAACCCCTTCGCGGCCCTGCTCAAGGATGTGCGGGTGAAGAGGTAGGTATTAGGCTCTAGACTTCAGGCTCGAGGGACGAGCGCTGGCGCAGCGGCCAGCCTCGGCGGCAGTGTGGGGGAGCGGGGCTCTGGGACGTCAAGCCGCACCTCCTCAGGGCCGCCTGCCTAACCCCTGCAGCCTAACGCCTGATCGCCACCTCTTTCAGCACCTCAAACGCCGCACGTTTCCTCGTCGCGTCGGCCAGAATCTCCTCAGGGTGCCAGGTCCACACGGCGTCGGTCGCGGCCCAGCGTCCCCAGCGACCGCGCTCGATCAAGCCGAGCGTCGCGCCCACCTCGGGCCCGAGCGCAAGGACGACGCGCGGCTTGATGGCCTCGACCTGTCGCGCGAGGGCGCCGACGCAGGCGCGACAGCTCCGGGGTGCCGCCACCCAGGCGTCGTCAGGCTCGACGTTGACCACCTTCAAGAGCATGTTGGCCAGCATCGTCGACGCCTCGCCGCTGGCCACCGGCGCCAACAAGACGAGGCCCGCGCGGAGTCCACCTCGACCGACGAGCGTGGGTTCGCCGCAGCCCTCGCAGCGCTCGGGCAGCGCGGCGATGGCCGCTGCGAGCCGTTCTTCCGGACTCGGCACCCGTGCCGTCCACTTTCCCAGCAGGCCGCCCCCCTCGCTGGGTAGCGGAGGTGGTGCCAGTGACGGGGCGGGCGCGGCCGGCGGCGGGCGCGCCGGGGCGACGCTCTGTGGCGGCAAGGGTAGCACCGGTCGAGGCGTAGACAGCTCGCGGAGCGCCCGCGCCTCATCCTCCCCACCTCTCGGCGACACGTCGCGTCGCGACTCGATGGGCACGCCGATCACGCCCTGGAGGCGCAGCGACTGCACCAGTGCCATCGTGTCGGCAACCAGGGTGGCGAGCTCGGACCGGGGGTCGTCCACCGCGACGTGGTATTCCAAGAGGGATCACGCCGCCAGATGCTGCGCTCCCCTCACCCAAAGCTTGTCCTCGCGTCGACCTCCGCCGGTCGCCGTGCGCTCTTCGAGGCGGCCGGCATCGAGGTCAGCGCCGAGGCGCCCACCTGCGACGAGGCCAGCATCATCGGGGAAAACCCCCCGGCCACAGCCCAGGCGCGCGGCCTGGGAAAGGCTCTGTCGCTCGCGCGCGACGGCGCTATCGTCATCGGGGCCGATCAGGTGTGCCATCTGCACGGTCGCGTGTTCAGCAAGCCCCGCGACGCGACGGATCACCGCACCCAGCTACGCGCGCTTCGCGGTCAGACCCACACTCTCTCCAACGGGGTCGCCGTGGTCCATGACGGCGGGGTGCAGGCATGGACAACCGATGTTCACGTGACCTTGCGCGACGACCTCGGCGACGACGAGATCGACGACTACGTGGCCTGCGGCGAGGCTCGGGACTGCGCGGGTGGCTACCGGGTAGAAGGGCTCGGCGCACGCTTGCTTGCTCGAGTCGACGGCGACCAGTTCGCCGTCGTCGGTCTCCCGCTGTTCGAAGTGATCACCGTGCTGCGCCGCCTTGGTTGGCGCCCCGCCCCCCTCTCGCATAAGCCCGGCTTGCCCTTGCAGGGTCAACACTCATGAGCTCACGCGCGGTCGGCATCGACCTCGGCACCACCTTCTCCGCCATCGCGCACGTCAACAAGTTTGGCGTGCCCGAGATCATCCACAACGGCGAGGGCGAGCGCATCACCCCGTCGGTGGTGCTCTTCGAGAACGACGACATCATCATCGGCACCTACGCCAAGAACGCCGCAGTGGCCTACCCCGAGCAAGTCGTGGAGTTCGTCAAGCGGTACATGGGCGACGAGCATTTCGCCTTCGAATACCGGGGCGAAGCCTACTCGGCCGAGAAACTGTCCAGCTTCATCCTGGCCAAGCTCAAGCACGATGCGGAGCTTCGGCTGGGGCACAAGGTCGACCAGGCGGTGATCACCGTCCCTGCCTACTTCGGCGACGCGCAGCGCCGCGCCACCAAGCGCGCGGGCGAGATGGCCGGATTCAACGTGCTCGCCCTCCTCAACGAGCCGACCGCCGCCTCCTACGCCTACGGCCTCGCAAACCCGGGCGTCGACAAGCGACTCCTCGTCTTCGACCTCGGCGGCGGCACCTTCGACGTATCGATTGTGCACATCCGCGGCACCGAGATCACGGTGCTCGCCACCACCGGCGACCACCAGCTCGGCGGCAAGGAGTGGGACGACGCGATGATCCGCTACGCGGCAGAGCAGTTCCGCGTTCGCCACGGCATCGACCCCCTGGACGATCTCGCCGCCTACCACGACCTCCGCCAGAAGGTGGTGAGCGTCAAGCTAGCCCTTTCCAAGCTGCCAAAGCGGCAACTGTTCTACGACTACAAAGGCAAGATCCTGCGCGTGGAGATTCCGCGCGAGAAGTTCGAAGACCTGACGATGGGCCTCCTGCAGCGCTGCGAGGCGCTGACCCGCGACGTGCTCGACGACGCGAAGATGAGGCCCGACGACATCGACACCGTCGTGCTCGCGGGCGGTTCCACGCGCATGCCCATGGTGCGCGACATGATCCGGCGGCTCTTCAACAAGGAGCCGGCCACCGACATCAATCCGGACGAGTGCGTCGCGCTCGGCGCGGCGCTCACCGCCGCGATCGAGTCGTCCCGCCTCGCGGGCGAGGCCCCCCCGGTCGACATCCGCACGCACGACGTCACGAGCCATTCGCTGGGCATGGTGGTGTACCGCGACGGGCGGCTCTACAACTCGAAGATTATCGAACGAAACAGCAGAATTCCTTGCGACCGCACCCGCGATGACTACGTAACCACACACGACGGCCAGTCCACGATGGATCTCTGGCTCGTCCAGGGCGAGAACACCGACCCGCTCGAGTGCAACGTCCTGGGTCACTTCGAGTTCTACGGCATCCCCATCCGGGCGGGCGGCAAGTCGCGACTGGCGGTCACGTTCCGCTACAACGCCAACGGCATCGTCGAGGTCGAGGCGATGGACCTCGACAGCGGGCAAACGCTCGCCCATCGCCTCGCCGCCGGCGCGGTCACGCTCGAAGATCTGGCGCGAGACCGCGCACCCATGAGCATCGCCCTCCTGGTCGACTGCTCAGGCTCGATGTACGGCAGGAACATCGAGGAAGCGCGGAAGGCGGCCGTTGCCTTCGTCGACCGCACCCTCGGACCCAACCGGCAGGTGGCCGTCGTGGCCTTCCCCGGCGGCCTCGTCTGCCCGCTCACCAGCGACCAGAGAAAGCTCCGCGAGGCCGTGGGGGGCCTCACGCCGATCGGCTCCACTCCGCTCGCCGAGGGCCTCGCGACGGCGCGCGACCTGATGAAGAGCCGGGCCGGCGTGCAGCGTGTATTCGTGATGCTCACCGACGGACATCCGGACGACCCGGAGGCGGCCCAGACCGAGGCCCACCGCATCCGCTCGCAGGGGGGACGCATTGTCACCATCGGCGTGGGACAGCAGGTACGGCCCGAATTCCTCCGCGGCCTCGCGTCGCGACCCGAGGACTACCATTTCTGCAGCGAGAGCGTCGAGCTGCAGGGCACCTTCATCAACCTCGCCACCGAGCTGGCCGGAGTGTAGCGGATGTCTTCTTCCACCGAAGCCAAGGTCGATGAGCTGCTCGCGCTGATGCGCGAGCGTGCCTCTCGCGACGACGGGCAACAGCGCGCATTCGACGCGCTCTACGAGGAATTGAAGCAGTACAAGGAAGACTTCATCTTCCAGGCCGAGAAGCCCTTCCTCCTCGACCTCTTGCTGTTCTACGACTCGCTCTCCTGGTTCCACCAGTCCTTGCAGCGACGCGAGATGAGCCCCGACGTCATCAACGACAGCTTCCAGTACCTGCTCGACGAGTTCCTCGAGTTGCTCTACCGTCGCGACGTCGTCCCGGCGGAGAGCAACGAGCGATTCGACCGCAAGTTGCACAAGGCAGTGCGCGTGGCCCCGGCGCCGTCGCCCGCCGAGGACTGGATGATCGAGGCGGTGCTCAAGCGTGGCTTTCTGCGGAACGAGAAGGTCCTCCGGCCGGAAGAAGTTTCCGTGTATCGGCACAATCACGATGGTGGGGGCAAGCAGGAATAAGGCATGGCAGACGATGGGATCATCCTCGGCATCGACCTAGGGACGACGTTCTCGGCCATGGGCTACGTCGATCGTCACGGCAAGCCGTGCGTGCTTCCCAACGCGGAGGGTCACCCCACCACGCCGTCGGTGGTCCATTTCTACGACCGCGAGGCCTGCGTCGTCGGCGAGGAAGCCGTGAAGATGGTTGTGGTCGACGCGAGCAACGTGGTGCGCTTCGTCAAGCGCTACATGGGCGAACCGGACTTCTCGCTGGAGTTCTTCGGCAAGAGCTATACCCCTCAAGAACTATCGGCGATTATCCTTCGTAAGCTCAAGGACGACGCCACCGAGGCACTCGGCTTCGACGTGAACGAGGCGGTGATCACCGTCCCCGCCTACTTCAACGCCGCCCAGCGGGCTGCGACCGCCGACGCCGGCGCACTCGCGGGCTTCAACGTGCTCTCGATCATCAACGAACCCACTGCGGCCGCCATCTCGTACGGCCTGGAGCGGCTCGGGACCGATCGCAACATCATGGTCATCGACCTCGGCGGCGGCACCTTCGACGTGACGGTGATGGACATCCGGGGGGCGTCGCTGCGCACCGTCGCCAGCGACGGCAACGCCGAGCTGGGCGGCAAGGACTGGGACGACCGACTTCTCAACTACGTGGCCGACACCTTCCAGAAGCAGTTCGGCCTCGATCCGCGTGACGATCCGCAGCCCTACCAGGAGCTCTACGAGCGCTGCCTCCACGCGAAGATCAGCCTGTCGACGAAGCCCCGCGCGGTGATCCCGGTGAACTACCGCGGTCATCGTGCGGTCGTGCCCGTCACCCGGGAGGAGTTCGAGGGCCTCACTCGCGATCTGTTGCTGCAATGCGAGGACACCTGCAACATCGTGCTCGAGAAGGCACGCATGCGCTGGGTCGATATCGACGACTTCATCCTCGCCGGTGGCAGCACCCGCATGCCCATGGTGCAGGCGATGTTGCGCCGCCTCTCCGGAAAGGACGCCGCGAGCGGCGTCAATCCCGACGAGTGCGTGGCCCTCGGCGCGGCCCTCGCCGCCGTGTTCCGCCACCGGCCGGAGCACCCCGCGCTGCAGGCATATCGGACGGCCAACGCCGGTCGGAAGGCATCCGCCGACGTCGAGATCTCCGACCCCGACAGCTACACGCCCGTGCAAGGCGGCGGCCCCGAGAGCCCGCCCCCGTCCAACGTGGTGGGCCTGCCCGGCGTGCGCATCACCGACGTGGCCACCCACCCGCTCGGCATCGTCGTCCTCGACGCGAACCTCAAGGAACGCATCGTCAACTTGATCCCCGAGATGACCCCCCTCCCCTGCGACCGCCGGGGACGCTTCGCCTACGCCTACGACAACATGACGGCGGTACGGGTGGAGGTGACGGAGGGCCACGGCGAGGCGCGCGACGAGGTGACAGTCATCGGCGAGGTTGTGCTCGACAACCTGCCCCCTCGTCCGCGAGGCACCCCGATCGAGGTGGTGTATCGCTACACGGTGAACCAGATTCTCGAGGTCGACGTGACCGACGTCGAGTCGCGACACACTCGCCGGGCCCGGATCAACCTCCGGGGCAGCATCGACGAGCGTCAGAAGAAGGAAGCGCGCGAGCGCATCGCGCGGGCTAGTATCACCTAGATCCTGATGGAACGCAGAGAGCTCGAGGAGATCGAGAAGTTCTTCGCCGCGAGCGGCCATCGCTCGCCCATGGCCTACCTAGGCCTAGACGAGGAGGCTTCCGACGAGGAGATCGAGGCCGCGCTCAAGAAGAAGCGCAGCTGGGCCCAGGGACAGCAGGCGAATCCGAAGTACCGGACCGAGGCCCTCTTCGTCATCAAGTTCAACACCGCCTTGCGGCGCCTCTTGATCGACGAACGTGAGGCGTACGAGGCCCGCTTCCTCGATGGCCAGACCCAAGTCAAGCTCGAGGAGATCGACAAGTTCATCCGCGGGGCGCTCTCCGGCGGCGTGCTCTCGCCGCAGATCGACGCGGCCATTCGCGTGCAGGGTCGCAACCTCGACATGGCCGACCACGTGGTGGAACAGCGGATCAACGCGATCGCCAACGAGCTGGGTACCACTCGCGCCACCGACGAAGACGTGGGCGGCGCGGCGTCGACCATCGACTTCTACGCGCTCTTGCAGGTGTCGCCGTTTGCCACCGACACTGAGATCGCCGAGGCCTACCGCGAGCTCTACCGCTGGGCGCGCAACCTTCGCGACCACGACCGCAGCGGCAAGATCCTCAGCGCCCTCGACGACGCCTGGCGCATCCTCCGCGATCCCGAGCGTCGCAAACGCTACGACCAGCGCCGGAGCGAGCTGGAAAACGTCACCGAGGAGGCTGAGAAGCGGGCCGGCGCCCTCGCGAGACTCGTGGGTACCACCGAGACCACGCTCCCCCCCCGCGCGGCGCCCTCGCGTACCAACGAGGCGATGCTCGCCGACATCCGGGCTCGCACCACCACACCGCCAGTGACGGTGCCGGCGTCGGTGACTGGGGCACCGTCGGCTGGCCAACCGCGTCCTGAGCCCGTGCCTACGCCGAACCCGCCGCCCTTCACGGCGGTGTCGTCGCCCACCGACCCGATGGAAGTGATCCGACCGAGCGCTTCGACCGGACCCCGGCTGGCGTCCCCGGTGCCGACGGCACCGCCCGAGTCCCCCACGAGCTCGGCCGCCCCGGGGGCCGCCGAGTCCGGCCCCGGGCCCGCAGCCCTACGTCTCGCCAGCACGGGCGAGGTGTCCGCGCCGATCCCGAACATCAGTGGTCGAACGCTAGGCCTCGCAGCCGGACCGCAACAGCTACGAGAGCGACAGCCGCGACTGCTCGTCCCCGGCAAGACCATCGTGCGCCTAGGCGTTCCGCGCACCGCGCCGGTGTCCTACTCGGTGAAGGTGCAGAACGGCGGCAAGGGTCGCATGCCGGGCAAGGTGGTGTCCGACGCCGCCTGGCTGGTGCCCGACCGTGGTTGGCTCGATCCGCAGGCACGCGAGCAAGACGTGGTCGTGGAGATTCGCCCGGCGGACATGCCGAGTGGTCGCGCCAGTGCAACCCTCACGATCGTGGCCGACCATGGAGAGCGTCGCGTCGTGAGCTTTGAGGTGTCACGACGAACGTTACTGCTTCCACTGCTGGCCGTGCTCATCCTGCTGACGGGCGTTGCCGGGGCATACTTCGCGGCGCAATACCGGTCGGTCACCGTGCAAGGCGAGGCCGCGCCTGCGTTGCATCTGGAGATCGACCCGCCGGCCGACCGGGTGCTGGTCGAGGACGTGCTCGTAGGCGCCGGCCGCAAACTCGACATCACCGCGCCCCAGGCGGGGCGGCCCTTCCGCGTGCGCATCGAGACGGATGGATTTGCCGCGCACGAGGAGCTGGTCTCGCTGACCGGAGCCGATCTCGAACGCAAGGTGTCCTTGACCCTGACCGACCGCGTGACGTGGTTGCCGCCCGAGGGCGAGCCCGCAACGCTCTTGCCCGAGTCGGCCGGTAAGCCACTCCGAGGCAAGGCCGCCGAGATCGGGGCCTGCTTCGCCGACGGGAGCCAGCGTAAGGTTACGCTCACGTTCACGCTGCGCGTGACGTCGGACGGGCAGGTTCGCGGCCTCGACATGGCGGGCGAGGGTCTCGACAAACAGGCGGCTCGCGAGTGCGTTGCGCGCGTCGTGCGGGCTATCCGCGTGGAGCCGTTCTCGGGCACCTGGGCCCAGCTCGACGTGCCGCTCGAACTGCGGGTGGGGCGGTGAGCAGGCGCCGCAGCCCGCGCACGGTTGACGTCATCCGCGAGGAGCTCGAGGCCGCGCTCGACAGCTACGACGCCGAGCGCGCGCTCGCGCTGGCGCGAGAGGGTCTTGCCCTCCGCCCCGACGCCGAGGGCTGGTACCTGCTCGGAGTGGCGCTGGAGGCCAACGTCGAGCTCGAGGAGGCGGTCGCGGCGCTCGACGAGGCGGTCAAGCTGGATCCTTCTCACGGTGACGCCCACGTGGCGCTCGCCGAGATGGCGAGCAACGCGCTGGACTTCGAGGCCGCGGGTGAACATGTGCTCGACGCCCTGCGCGCCGACCCGGGACACCCCGACGCGCTCCATCTGCGGGCCTGCCTCCGCGAACGACGTGGTGATCACGACGGTGCCGCCCGTGATTACGCCGCTGCCGCGCTCATCGATCCCGACCGCTTCCCGCTGCCGCCCACCCTCGACGACGAGACCATCGAGGCCGTCACCGAGGAAGTGCTGAAGTCGCTGCACCCGAGCCTGCGGGCCTACCTGGCCAACGTTCCGATCATCGTCGACGAGCAGCCCTCCGACGAGGTGCTGCTCGACCTCCCGGGCGCTCACCCCTTCGAGCTGCTCGGCTGTTTCTCCGGCCGGGCGCTCGCCGAGAGCCCGGGGAACGACCCCTGGAGCGTGCTACCGCCCACGATCTGCCTCTATCGGCGCAACCTCCAACGCTTTGCCCACGACCGCGAGGAGCTGGTGGCGGAGCTGCGCGTGACCCTGCTCCACGAGATTGGCCACTACCTGGGCCTCGATGAGGACGACCTCGAGGAGCGGGGGCTCGAGTAGGCCACCCCGAGGTTGACGGCGGCCCCAGCGGGGCATAAACAGGGCGGCGCTGGGGACGTAGCTCAGCTGGGAGAGCGCC
>SXGT01641194.1_pt1 | contig 32808 bp, 22 predicted proteins | sample 3176221 | NCBI WGS metagenome assembly SXGT01 (sample SAMN11356862, study PRJNA531348) | freshwater metagenome | isolation source: freshwater sample F1-120 | place: China: Fuxian Lake, Yuxi | collected 2017-12-25
AACGCCGGAGTCGCGGGGCGCGCTCCCTCGCGCGGCAGGAACACCGGGTTGCCCGCCCAGTTGCTCGCAGGCGCGCTCGCCGCCGCGGCAGGACGCTCGCCCGCGCTCGCGGGCGGCAGGTCGGAGAGCAGCGCGCCGCGCGGGTTCGACTCGCCACTCATGCGCGCCGCGCGCGCGTGGTCGCGGCGCTGCAGCTCTTCCCAGTCGCGCCGCGGGAACGCGACGCGCTTGATGTTGAGCAGATGGCGCGCGCTGATGTTGTCGCTCGTGATGTTGCCGGCCTGCGGGCCGCAGCCAAGGCTGACCGAGGGCGTGAGATTCGTGCTGTAGCCGACCGCGCCCTGCGACGAAGGGCCGTTGACGATGATGCGGCTGGCGGGCTTCTCGAGGTACCACGCCTCGAGCACGCGCTCGTCGCGCGCCCACACGGCGCAGGTGTGGCCGAGGCCGTCAAAGTGCAGCATGTCCATCGAGATGCGGCAACCTTCACGCCAGCCGTCGACGACGTGCATCGAGAGCAGGGGCGCGAGAATCTCGATCGACAGCGGCCATTCCTTGCCGACGCCGCCCTGATACGCGAGCAGGATCGTCGTCTCGCGCGGCACCGAGAAGCCGGCCCACTCGGCGAGCTTGTACGGGTCCTGCCCGACGACGTCGGGGTTCATGTGCCCGCCCTTGTTGCAAAGCGCGGCGAGCAGGCGCGTCTCGCGCTCGTCGCATACGTGCGCGCCGTTGCGGCGCAGCTCGGCGAGGAGCGCTTCGTGAACCGGCTTGTCGATCACGAGCCCCTGCTCCGAGCAGCAGAACGTGCCGTTGTCGAAGCTCTGGCTCTGCACCACCGCGCGCGCCGCGGCCGCCACGTCCGCCGAGCGGTCGATGTAGCAGGGCACGTTGCCGGGGCCGACGCCGTAGGCGGGCTTGCCCGACGAGTAGGCGGCCTTCACGAGCCCCGTGCCGCCGGTCGCGAGGATCACCGACACGCGCTTGTGCTTCATCAGCGCGCCGGTGGACTCGATGGTGGGATTCGAGAGCGACTGCACGAGATCCGGCGGGCCGCCCGCGCGCTCGATCGCGCGCCGCAGGATCTCCGCCGTCTCGCCGATGCAGCGCTTCGCGCGCGGGTGCGGACTGATCACGATCGCGTTGCGACCCTTGACCGAGATCAGCGACTTGAACAGCGCCGTCGAGGTCGGATTGGTGGTCGGAATGATGCCCGCCACCACACCCACGGGCGTCGCCACCTCGACGATTCCAGAGCGCTCGTCGCGCCCGATGATTCCAACCGAGCGCAGGTCCTTGATCGAGGCCCACGTGCCCTCGGAGCCGAAGAGGTTCTTCAGCACTTTGTAGTGCACGCGCCCGATCCCGGTCTCTTCGACCGCCAGCTTGGCGAGGTCGTAGGCGGCGCGCGCGCCGGCCTCGGCCATCGACTTGCACAGCGCGTCGACCTGCTCCTGCGAGAACGAATGCACGGCTTCGCAGGCGCGCCAGGCGCGCTCCGCGCAGTCGCGCACCTCTTGCAGGGCGCGCAGGTCGGGATCGAGGTTCGTCACGCTCTAGGGCTGGGCTCGCCGAGGACGCTCAGTCCGCCTTGCCGTCCCAGGCGCCCTTCTTCACGGGCTTCATCTCGGGGAGGATCTTCCACAGCTGCTCGTGCGGACGCGGAATCACGTGCACGCTGACGAGCTCGCCCACGCGGCGCGCGGCGGCCGCGCCCGCGTCGGTGGCGGCCTTGACCGCGCCGACCTCGCCAGAGACGAACATCGTGTTGAGCCCGGCGGTCACGTTGACCTTGCCGAACAGCGCCACCTCGGCCGCCTTGACCATCGCGTCACCGGCCTCGATCGCACCGATCAGGCCCTTGGTCTCGACCATGCCGATCGCGTTGTATTCCATGTGGGTTTCCCTTGGGTGCCGGGGGCAGGCCCACGGGGCCCGCGCTTTCGGAGAAGTTGGGTGGAACGACCCGGCCCGTGAAAGTCTAGGGAGCGCTGCGACGCGCTGCAATTGCTTCAGACGATGCGGAGCAGATGAAGGACGCTTGAAGCAACGATGGACCGCCCGATCCGTCGCGCGACGGACGACTCAGTCGCGGAAGGCGTCGGCGTCGAGCGCCGCCTCGCGTTGGGCGCTCTGCCCGAGTGCGAGCCCGAGCGCCGCGAAGCAGGCGAACATCGAGCTGCCACCGGTTGAGAACAGCGGCAGCGTCAAGCCGGTCATGGGGATGAGACCGAGGTTGACGCCGATGTTGATGAAGAAGTGCGCGGCGAAATACAGCCCCACTCCGGTGACGAGCAGTCTCGAAAAGCGCTCGCGCACGCCGCTGGCGCTCCACAGGACCAGCGCGATGAACAACGCATAGAGCAGCAGCAACCCCGTCGTGCCGACGAAGCCGGCTTCTTCCGCGATCACGGCGAAAATCGAATCGCAGTCACGCTCCGGCAGGATCGCGGCCTCATTCGAGACTCCGTGGCCGAGCCCGCGCCCGAACCAGCCGCCGTTCCCGATCGCGACGCGCGCGTGGTACGTGTGGAACGCGCTGCCGTTGCGATCGGCGATCAGAGCCTCGGGACTCATCGAGTCGAGCCACGTCTGCACGCGCCGCAGCTGGTAGTCGTGGATCAGCTCGAAGCGGTACGAGAGCCCGAAGACCGCGACGCTTGCGAGCACGAGGCCGGCGATGCGCCTTCCGGGAGCTCCCGCCGCATAGAACATGCCGATGGAAACCGGCACGAAGGTCAGAGCCGTGCCGAGGTCGGGCTGCAGCGCCACGAGCGCCATGGGTACGAGCGTGACGAGCGCCGGCCGCCCCCAGTCGCCCCAGCGCTCGAGCCGGCAGGTGTAGAGCACGCGCGCGAGCGCCACGATGAGCCCGAGCTTGGCGAGCTCCGAGGGCTGCAGATCGAAGCCGCCGGGCAGCGGGATCCAGCGGCGCGCATTGTTGCGCGACTCGCCGATCAGAGGCACGAGCACAAGCAGCGCGAGGGTGACTCCGTAGGCCCACCAGGCGTGCCGCCGCAGCCAGCGCGGCCTGACGAGGAGCCCGAGCGCGATCGCGGGCAAGGTGAGCGCAACCTTCTGCACCTGCCCCGCGAAGTCGATGTCGTCGCGTCCAAGCTCGCGGTCCGCTCCCTCCATCGCAGCGACGAACAGGAGCCCGAGCGCCAAGAGGCTGAGTGCCAGCACGAGCACATGCCAGTCGACGTGCATCCACTGCACGTGACGCCACGAGAGCGCACGCGCGTTCGGCTGGCGTCCCACGGGCTTGGAACCGGACATCAGCGCGTGTCCTCTGCCAGCAAGGTCGCGCGCACCTCAGGCCGTCGCAGGAACTGGCGCGCCAGCCAGATCGCGCTGTTGCTCGCCGTCTGCAGCGTGTCCTCGCAATACACCACGACGACGTGGCGCGGTGCGTGACTGGGAAGCCAGCCCACGAGCCACGTGTGCTTGCGCACGCGCGCACGGCCGTCTGCGGTGACGACCGTCCGACTGTCGATGTCGCCGCTGCCCGTCTTGGCGGACATGCGCAGCCCGAGCTGACCAGCGTTGAGCGCGGCGAAGGCCGAGCCCTGAGGTTCGTTCGCGACCGCGTCCATCGCGTCGTGCACGAACGCGAGCGACGACTGCGGAAGTGAAATCGCCCTCGCGCGCGAGGGCTGCTCGACGCCGCCGATGCGACGCGCGAGGCGCAGCTCGGGAAGCGAGCCCGTCGCGAGCCCCGCGACCGCGCGCGCCACCTGCATCGGCGTCGCCTCCACGACGGCGAGCCCGTTGCCCGCGAGCCGTGCCTCGCGCTCCCCCATCGCTCCGCGGAACAGGCTCGGCACGCTGTGCTCGACGAATCCCGCGCGGCGACCGAGCGCGCGCACGCCCGTCGGAGCGCCGAAACCGAACTCCGCGGCCAGCGCACGCCACTCCTGCGGTTCGATGCGCTCGCCGAGCCGCGCGAAGTACGCATTGCACGACTGCGCGATCGCCTGCCGCAGCCCGAGCGCGCCATGGCCGTGGGTGGACGCGCAGCGCACGTCGATGTAGCCCGCGCCCCGACCACTCGGCAGCGGACGACACGTCTCGGACTGCATCGGATCGAGCCCGACGTGTGCCAGTCCCCACGCGGCGACGAACGGCTTGAACGAGGAGCCCGGCGGCTGGAACGGCGCCTTGCGCCAAGTGCGCTCGAGCGGCAAGTCCTTTGACGACGGAGCCTCGCCCGGATCGCGGCGGAAGTCCGGATAGGAAGCCGCCACCAGCACGTCGCCGTCGGTCTCGAGCAACACGATCGCTCCAGTGGGCGAGGCGAGCCACGCGCCATCGCGCGCGTTGGGATCCGGGGGGCCTTCGGGCTGTGCCAGACATTCGAGCGCAGCGCGCTGCAGGTCGATGTCGAGCGTCAGCTCGATGTCCAGACCGTCCTCGGGCGGCACGTCGAGTTGGTAGACGCCGTCGAGCCGGTTCTGCAGCCCGCGCACCTCGCGATAGCCGTTCTTGCCGGCCAGTTCTTCGTCGAAGTACGCCTCGAGCCCGCTGCGCCCGCGCAGCTCGTCCCCACGCACGATGCGCCGCGCGAGGAAGCGCAGCTCGCGCGTCTCCTCCTCGCTGCGCACGCTCTGCGTGCGCAGTTCCGAGAACTGGCGACGGAGCTCGCCTTCCGCGAGATCCTCGCGCAGGTCGCGTCCGCCGACGCTGCCGATGAGCGTGCGGGCGAAAGCACCACCGCGCTCGTCGGGAAGCGTGACGCGCTCATTGGTCTCGACCACAGCGAGCCCCGCATAGCGATCCGCGTGGCGCGTGATCAGGTGGACGGTCGCATAGCTCGGCGAACGCACCACCGGCAGCGGCCGGCTGCCGCGGTCCTTCAGCACGTAGCGCGCGCGCTCGGCAGCGCGATCGAGCCGCCCCTCGCTCGCGGCCAGTCGTTCGCGCCCCGCCGCCCGCGCGGCGTCGAGCAGGGCACCGAACTCGCGTTCGATCGCGAGCTGCAGGTCGTGATCCCAGCGACTGAACAGCGCGCGCAAGCGCTCGCGCACGAAGGTCGCGTCCACGCGCTCGGCACAGGCCTGCGACCACGCCATCGCGAGCGCGGCGACATCCTCCTCGCTCGTATCGAATCCGAGTTCCGCGCGCGCCAGCGCGTCCCACCCCGCGCTGCCGGGCGCGGCGACACCGAGCGCCTCCGCATCCTGCCAGGGAAAGAGCTGCGGCACGGGACCCGCGAGCTCGACGTCGAACAGGCTCTCGAGAGTCCCGAGCACGCACACCTCTGGGCGCTCCCGCCAGCCATCGAGCAGCGCGGCTTCCGGTTCGGCCGAGAACGAGAGGGCCATGCGCTCGAGGATCATCTCGGCGGCGTCGCGCTCGCTCGCCGTAACCTGCAGCTCGGCCACCAGTCGATCCGGTCCGCGCACGAGCAGCGCCTCGCGGGCCACTTCGCGCGAGCGCAGCAGCCATTGCAGGCTGCGTTCGCTGTCCCAGCCGAGCAAGGCCTCGATCCAGCGCAGATCGACGCAAGCGTGCAGCTTCGCCGCCTCGACGCGGCCAGGGTGAAATCCGAAGGCCTCCTCGAACAGCTCCGTGGCAGTGTCATCCTCCACCTCGGAGCGCCACAGCTCGAAGCGCTCGATCAAGCGCTCGACCGGATGCCCCGGTGCCACGCTCTCGCCCGCGGCGAGCGCGTCGGCATCGAGCTGTGACGCCAGCCGCGTGAGATCCTCCGCGCAATCGACCTGCGCCTGCGCCAAGCGCGCGCGCAGCTCGTCGACCGTCGCGAGGCCGCGTACACGGGCGGCGAGTTCGAGCGCGCTGGTCGCAGGCTCCTCGGCCAGTGCGCGCACGAAGACGCGCGCCTCGGCGCGGTCGAGCCCGAACATCTGCGCGAGGTAGAAGCGCACGTCGCTGCGCCGCAGGCGCCGGGCCTCGAGCTCGGGCCGATCGGATCCCGGCACCGTGCGCGTGCCGAGCTGCACAGGCTCGCCGAGCACGAAGCGCTCCAGCGTCGCGCCATCGAGCGCCGCGATCTCCGCGCTCCACTGAGGCAGATTCGCGAGCGTGTCAGCGAGCGGCACGGGCACACCGAGCAGGGCCGTGCGCGCGTGAGCGATGAGCCCGAGCGGATGCCCGCGCCGGAAGTCGCGATAGTGGAAGAGCAGCCGGTAGCTGCGCTCGTCGCGAGCGAGCGGCCGGCCGCGCGCGTCGAGCAACGCGCCACGCTCGTACGGCCGCACGGTTCCGGAGCGCACGAGGGTCGCCGCCTGCGCGGTCCACGTGCGGGCCTCGACGACCTGCACCTGATACAGGCGCGCCACCAGCAGCGCCACGCCGAGCAGCAGCGCAGCGATCAGCGGAGCGATGCGCCGACGTGCCACGTCGCCCTCCTCCACAGAATTCCAAGCCCGGGCAAGTGCGCGCAGGCCGAGCCGAGCGCGAGCGCGGCCACGCCGGTCGAGAGCGCACGGCGCGCCGCGAGCGAGAGCACGAGCGATCCATCGATCGGCAGCGCGGTTCCGTCGAGTCGTCCGACGGCGAGGCGCGCGTCGCTCGCGAGCGTGCACCACAGCACGCCGAGGCCAGCGCAGGCCGCCGCCAGCATCGCGCTCGGCCACGCACCTTGCACATCCACGATCCCGCGCGTCACGCGCGCGAGCGCCACCATGCCGAGACTGAGCGCGAAGCTCGTCACCGGCGGATCGATCGAGACCGAGGTGCGAGCAAGCGCGCAGCACAGAGCGAGCAGCGGCAGGTCGGCAGCAGGCAAGCGCGCGGCGAGCACCACCAGCAGCACGACGAACAGCTCCGGCGTCCAGCCGAAATCACGCGCGGCGCTGGCCACGGCTCCGTCGATCGCGCACGCCCACACTGCGTAGGCGAGCACGAGAACGAAGGCCAAAGTGCGGCGGACGCTCAACGCGCGTGCTCCTCGTCGGGACCCAGTCGCAGCCAGACCTCGCCCTGCAGCTCGATTCCGCGGTCGAACTCGAGCCGCACTCGGTGCGGACCCGGCCCCACCGGCAACCACGCCTCGCCGAGCAACAGGCCGCGCGGGACGAGCGTCGCCGCGGAGCCGGTAAACAACGTAGCGCGCAGGCGCTCGATGCCGGCTGCGGCCGCGATGCCCAGCGGCGCATCCCACTGGAACAGCACTTCGCCTCGCTCGCGCCCGAGCGAAATGAACTCGCCGAGCACGAGCGGCGCGCGTGCGCCCTCGACCATCGCCAAGACCGGCACCGTGAGCCCGCGGTCCCCGAGTCCCTGTGCGTCGCACGAAAGCGCGCCGGCATGGACCACGCGACCGACGAGGCGCGCGCCGCGAACGAGCGCGGCGCCGTCCTGCGCGCCCTGCCAGCGACCGATCGCGAGCTCGAAGCCCTCGCGTCCCGCGCTCGGTTCGCCGCTCGACGTCACGCGCGCCTGCGCCCAGCGTCCATCGAACAACTCGTCGGAGAGCGAAACGTCCACGGGCCGATCGATGTCGGCGGGAGCAGCGACGACGAGCTCGAACAGGCCCGAGCGGAAGTCGACGAACGGCCCCAGCACCCACTCGCCTTCCCCATCGGGCTGAGGCTGCCCCAGCAGGAAGCCGTGCGCCTCCGCCGGGAAGCGGGCGAGCGGCGAGAGCGACTCGTCGACACGCGCACTCGCGGCACCGAGCGTGCGCGCGCTCGGATTCGAGACCGCGAGGTACAAGCGCCCCTCGCTGGCGCGCGAGACCTCGGCGAGGCCACCGACGACGCAGCGCGCCTCGGGATGCGCCGCATCCGCTTCGATGCGTGCGCCGACGGCGAACTCGCGCGCCGTGACGAGCTCGACCCACGCTCGCCCGGGGCGCGGCACATCGAGGTCCACGATACGTCCGACGAACACGTTGCCATGACACACGGGCATGCCGAGCGCGAGGCCGCGACAGCTGTCGCCATCGACGCGCACCTCGAGCTGGTCAAAGTGTCCTTGCCTGCGACCGACGACCTCGACGTGCACGAAGCGGCGTGCGAAGGAGAGCCCGGGGTCCGTCGGCAGCGCGGCCTGACGTTCCGACGCGTACAACGCCCGACGCTGCGCGTAGTCCGCGTCCGCGCGCTCGTCGAGGCGCCGTTCCGCGGCCGAGACCGAGGGCGCGCGGATCCAGCGCAAGGGTGCCGACAGTTCCGCGACGACGCGCGTCGGCGCGAGTGCAACGTCGAGCCAGCCCTCGACACGCGCGTCGGGCCGCAGCGAGAGCCACGCGCAGCCCGCGAGCGCGGCGAGGAAAAGCGATCTCCCTCCCGTCTCCCCCACGACGCCGATGCTACGCAGGAGTCCCGGGATTTTCGCGTCTCTCGCGGCGCGGAAAGCGCGCCCGGGCGCGCGCGGCCGGACTAGGAATCCTCGTCGGTCGAGAGGACCTTGGAGAAGACCTCGAGCTTCTCGAGAAACACGCCCGTGCCGCGAGCGACCGCCGTCAGCGGGTCGGGACCGATGCGGGCCGGAATGCCGAGGTGCTCGGCCATGGCGTCCGCGATACCGAGCAGCAGCGCGCCACCACCGACGAGCGTGGCGCCCGTGTCGACGATGTCGGCCGACAACTCCGGCGGGGCTTGCTCGAGCACGCGCCGCGTCTCCTCGCAGATCTGGCGCACGGGCTCGGACAGGGCCTCGCGGATCTCGATCGAGGTCACGACCGTCTTGCGCGGCAGGCCCTGAATCGTGTCGCGCCCCTTGACCTCCATCGAGAGTTCCTGGGCCATGGGCCACGCGGAACCGATGGTGAGCTTGATCTTCTCGGCCGTCTGCTCGCCAATGGCGAGATTGTGGTGACGGCGCAGGTGGTTGACGATGGCCTCGTCGAGTTCGTCACCGCCGATGCGCAGGCTGGTGGCGGAAACCTCGCCAGCGAGGGCGAGCACCGCGATCTCGGTCGTGCCACCGCCGATGTCGACGACCAGCGAGCCACGCGCGTCGGTGACCGGCAGCTCGCAACCAATGCCAGCGGCCATAGTCTCGTTGATCAGGAACACGCGGCGTGCTCCCGCGCGCTCGGCCGAGTGAATCACCGCGCGGCGCTCGACCGCCGTGATGCCGTAGGGCACCGCGATCACGACCTGCGGCTTCACCCAAGTCTTCCCCTCGTGGACCTTGGTGATGAAGTAGCGCAGCATGCGCTCAGTCACCTCGAAGTCCGCGATCACGCCGTCGCGCAGCGGACGGATGGCCTCGATGTTGCCCGGCGTCTTGCCGAGCATGGCCTTGGCGGTGCTCCCGACGGCCATGCCATTGAGCAGCACCTCGTTGGTGCCCTTTTTGACGGCCACGACGCTCGGCTCGTTGAGGATGATACCGCGGCCTCGCACGCACACGAGCGTGTTGGCCGTGCCGAGGTCGATGCCCATGTCGACTGAGAAGCGGCCGAGGGCCCATTCAATCGGCTTGAAGACGCTGCCCATGGTTGGATCACTCTCGGAGAGGGTCGTTTCTACAAGCGCGCGACCCCGAAACCAGCGGGAAGATGTGAGCGAAAACGCCGAAGCGGACGACGGGCGACCCCCCGCATGTCCACGCGCTTCGGGATTCCCGATTCTAGGCACACAGGCCCTCGAAACGCTTGCGCGCGCTCGGATCTTTTTTTGACGCGGCCTGCGCAAAAGGCCGCGGTGGCGCGGAAAATCACGCGTCGACCACCGAAGCACCGCGGCCGGGGCAACCCTCAGGTTGCTCCGGCCGCGGAAGACTCGCTCGGGCGATCGCCCGCGCTTCAGAGGGCGATCAGAAGAAGATGCCCTGACCGAGTGCGCCGAGCTCGTGGTCGACGAGCACGATCGCGGCGACCATCACCAGCGCGGTGACGATCGTGGCGGCCTCGACGAAGCCCATGCCCTGGGCTTCCTCGACAACCTCCACGTTGGTGGTCTTGGAGGACTTGGCGGTGGCCTTCTTGTCGGCCTTCGCGGGACGGCTGCTCTTCGCCATGATGGGAACCTTTTGGGTTGGGGGCCGAGGGCTTAGAGGCGGGTCGAGGCGCTGTCGCCAGCGTTCATCTTGGCGCCGTCCTTGGCGAGCACGACGAGGGCGGCGCAGGTGTCGTCCGTGACGGTCTCGACCTTGACCTGACCCTTGTAGGTGGTGCCGCTGTAGATCTCGAACGTGTGGCCACGGGTGACGCCAGCGATCTTGCCGACGTTGAGGGCCACGAGACCCGGCTTCATGGTGTAGTCGACCTTGACGACCTGAGCTTCGATCAGCGGCATCGCGGTCACGTCGCCTTCGGCGACGCCAGTGATGCCCTTCAGGGTGTCGTACTTGGTCTGGACCGAGGCGGTATCCTTCTTCGACTGCGCCAGCGACTTCTCGAGGCCGGCGATGTTCATGTCGGCGACCGTCTTGGCTTCTTCGGCGTCGCGCTGGGCAGCCTCGGCGGCCTCAGCCTTGCGCTCGGCGGCGCCGCGGGCCGACTCGGCCTCGGCCTTCGACTCGAGGGCCGCGGTCTTCTCGCGGTCGATCTTTTCGAGCTGGCCGGCCATGCCGCTCACGGACTCGCCGATCTTGGAGATGTCGGCGCGCAGGCCTTCGTTGGAGCGCTTGGCGGCATCGAGGTCCGACTGCAGGCGCTCGGCGTCGCTCTTGTACTGGCGGCTGTCGGCGAGCGCAGCGTCCTTGGCCGAGCGCTCGGTGTTCGTGCTGCTCTGAGCCGAGTCGAGCTGGCCTTGCAGCTCCGTCGCCTGCTTGCTGAGCTTGGCGATCTCGGCGTCCTTGGACTTCTTCAACTCCTCGGTCTTGTTGAGGCTGTTCGCAGCCCACCCGAGGAAGGCGCCAGCGAGGACCAAGTTCAGGGCGAGGAGGATCTTACCGATGGTGCTCATACGTCTCCGGAAGAAGCGGGGGTTCCGTTACAGGCGTGTTGGTCCGCGGAGCGGGCTGTCCGAGGCGCCGTCCACGGGGGCGGGGTATTCCGCCTCGGGGAGCGCTCGAACGGGGGTTGGGACAGAGGGGCGGGAGTATAGGGGCGCGGCTTCGAGGGGGTCAAGATCGCGCTCGCACTCTCCGCGCAGACCGGCGGGGAGCCGATCCGCGCTCATCTTATCCCTCGTCCTCGGCGGGTAACCGCGGTCCGGGGGCGCCGGACTTGGATCCCTTGGCGCCGGGCTTGGGCCCAGCCTTGCCACCGGACTTGGCCCCGCCGCGCAGGGCGGCGAGCAGCACCAGCACCGGGAGCACCGTGAACAGAGCGAACCACAGGCGCTCGAGGCGTACGAAAGGCGTGCGCTCGGGCACGTCGCTGGCCCGACCGGAGGCCTCGAAGGGCGTGCGTGACGCCGGGGGCACGGGCACGGTGGCGAGCAAGTAGCCGCGCACCATCTCGTCCTCGCCGATCGAGTCCACAAGGCGCGCCACGTCGCGGCCGTCGGGACCGATCACGATCGAGGTTCCCGACTGGGTGGCGCGCACCACGGAACGCCCGGTGGAGAGGGCGGCGAGGCGCGAGAAGGCCAGCATCTGCTCGCTCTCCTGACTCCGCTCAAACCAGGCCTCGTTGGAGACGACCACGTGGAAGTCGACGTCCGCCCGTCGCACGGCGTCGGTGAAGACGTCGTCGAAGGCGTTGTCGAAACACAGCGCAGCCCCGAGCCGGTAGCTGCGCCCGTCGCGGGCCGTGAAGGCCAGCACGGGGTCGTCCCCCACCGGCCCGAGGAAGTCCGGGATGTAGCCGGCGAGCTCGAGGATCACCTCGCGCACCATGCCGAAGTGCTCGAGCCCGAGCATGGTCTCGGCACCCGGCACGAGGTGACGCTTGGCCGCGGGACCGACGCGCGAGCGCCCGGGTCCGGTCCAGATGAGCGCCGCGTTCTGAAAGCGCACCCGCCCGTCGACGGGGCGCAGGTACTCCGCTCCGGAGAGGAACACGGTCCCGAGCGGCAGGATCGGCTGGCGACCGCCGGCCCCGAACAGCAAACCGTCGATCCACTCGCGCTCGTTGGCCCGCGCCCGGCGCGCCGAAGTCGCGTCGAGTCCCTCGCCGCGCCACGGGTCGAGGCGCGTACCGTTCTCGAGCGCCGGGGCCAGCTCGTCGGAGACGATCGGGATGCGCAGCATGGTCTCGGCCCACACCACGACGTCGGGATCGGGGGCGCCGTCGGTGCGCGCCGCGAGCATGCCCTCGCGTGTCAGGTCGATCTGTTCGTCCATCATCGCGCGCGACTGGTTCGACTGCTGCTTGCGCCGCTGCTCGAAGCCCGGCTGCACGAGCAGCACGCGCGGACCGTCCTCGGTCGAGGGCGCCGGCACGAGCCGCGCCAGCACAATCGCCGCCGCGAGCGGCAGGAGCCCGATCGCGGTCGGCCAAGCGCGCGTGCCCTTGCCGCCACCGTCGACCTGGCGCTCCCAAAGGTCCGCGAGCGCGCCGCCGAGCGCCGCGAGCACCAGCGAGAGGCCCGGCGTGCCCCACACGCGCGCGGAGCCCGAGATCCAGAGCGTGTCGTGCAGGTGCGTGCCGAGCCGCATCCACGAGAGGCCGAAGGGCGGCTCGAGCGAAGCGCGCAGCGTCTCGAACAGGAGCCACGCGAGCGGCGCGGCGAGGGCGAGCGGGACGCGCCGGCGCAAGGCGCGCAGGGCCCAGCCCTGGGCCGCGAAGTACAGGCCGTGGCCGGGACCGATGAACCACAGGGTCTGGGTGGCGACCTTGGCCGCCCAGCTCATCACGAGGCACCAGCCGAGCGTAGCGCACAGGAACTCGATCCCGCCGGCCCACGGTCCGCTGGCCGACGCGTAGCGCGCCCAGAAGGCGACGGCGAGCACTGCGAGCGGCCAGACGCCGCCGTCGGTGAGAATGCCCGGACTCGCGGCCCACAGGAGCGCGAAGGCGGCGAGCAGGCCGAGCAGGCGGACCGGGCGGGAAGCTTCCATGGTCGTGCGCCGCAGATGAAGCGCCGCGGAGCGCGCGGGTGCAACAACAAAAACGCGCGCGGGTCGAGCTCAGCCCAGCGTGCGGAAGGTGAGCAGCGCCCCGGGCTCGACCGCGCTACCCGCCGGCTGAACCGCCAGCGCGGCGCAGCGCGAGATCCCGACCACGTCGGCGGAGCCGTTCCATGGCACCGGGATGATCTCGATGACGCCGTCGTCGCCCGGCTCGAGCCGCACCGGCAGGTACTGCTCGCGCGGGTTGGTGCCCCGCGATGGCCCGGCCCAACGGCCGCGCAGCGGGCGCGCGAGCACCTCCGCGCGCGACTCGCCTCCGAGGATGCGCAGGGCCGGAGCCACGAACACCTCGTGGTTCACGAGGCAGGAGACCGGATTGCCCGGCAGGGCGAACACGGGCACGGCACCGCGCACGCCGAACCACAGCGGCTTGCCTGGCTTGATCGCGACCTTGTGGAACTCCCCGCGCACGCCGCAGCGCTCGAGCGCCGCTCCGACGAGGTCGTACTTGCCCATGCTGACGCCGCCGGTGGTGATCAGGGCCTCGCATTGGCCGAGCGCGTGCTCGAAGGTGCGCTCGAGTTCCCGCTCGTCGTCGCGCACCACCCCGCGCGCGACCACCGCGGCCCCCGCGGCGCTCGCCATGGCGGCGAGGTGCAGGGTGTTGCCCTCGCGGATCTGGCCGCGGCCGGGCAGGGTGCTCGGCGGCACGAGCTCGTCGCCGCTCGTCAGCACCGCCACCCGCGGGCGGCGCAGCACGCGCACGGGCTCGCAGCCGACGGCGGCAAGCAGGGCGAGGTCCACGGCACGCACCCTCCGCCCGGGGCTCAAGACCGCCATGCCCACGGCGAGGTCGGAAGCGCGCCGGCACAGGTGCTGGCCCGGCTTGGGCCGGTCCTCGAGCCGCACGCGGCCTTCGCTCACGGGCCGCGACTGCTCGACGATCACCACCGCATCGGCCCCGCGCGGCAATTCGGCACCCGTATAGATGGCAGCGCACTGACCCGGACCCACCTCGCGCTCGAACGGGGCGCCGGCGCGGCTCTCCCCTACCACGGCGAGCTCGCGCAGCCCGTCCGGTCCAAAGTCGGCGCTGCGGACCGCGAAACCGTCCATGGCGCTCTTGTCGAAGGGCGGGAGGTCGACGTCCGAAACTGGCGCGGCGGCGAGCACCCGACCCACGGCGGCCTCGAGCGGCACGTCCTCGGTCTGGGTAAGCGGGGTAACGAGCCCTAGAATCCGTTGCAGTGCTTCGGCCGGAGTGAGCATGGCGTGGGGGGGGCGAGAGTCTACCCAGCCACGCACGCTACAGAGCGGCGCAGCCCCCGTAAGCAGCAACGCCCCTCAACGCCAGGAACGCCCCCGATGACCGTCCGTCCCCGTCGCCCGCTGGCGACGACCCTCGCGCTCCTCATCGGCCTCGCACCGGCCTGCACCAAGGAGGCCACCGCGGAGACCGAGGAACTTTCCGGGGCCAAGGCCCGCGAGACCGTGCGGGTCGTGACCGAGACGCTGGTCCAGCGCGAGGTGGTGCGCAAGCTCGAGACGAGCACGCGCGTCGAGAGCGAGTCGAGCGTGCAGGTCTTCCCCCGGGCGAGCGGCGTGGTGACCGCTGTCTCGGTCGAGGAAGGAGACGTGGTGGCGGCCGGCGCCATGCTGGCCCAGCTCGACGACCGCGACGCGCGCCTGCGGCTCGACGACGCGCGCGCCCAGCTCGTCGACGCGGAATCGAGCCGTCCCACGCTCAGGCTCGCCGTGCGCGAGACGCAGGCGCGACTCGACGCGGCGCTGCGCACGGCCGAGCAGGCGCGCCGCGATCACGAGCGCAACCTGGCGCTCGCGGAAGGCGGCGGCGACCGGCCGGCCCTGATCTCGAGCAAGGACCTCGAAGCGAGCCAGCTCGCGCAGGACCGCTCGCTCGCCGACGTCGGGCAGGCCGAGCTCGCGCTCGAGCGCGCCCGCGTCGAGGAACAGAACGGCGAGACGGCGCTCGCCCGCACGCGCGTGGCGGTCGAGCGCGCGGAACTCGAGCTCTCGCATACGCGCATCGCGGCGCCCGTGGCCGGCGTGATCGCCGAGCGCATGATCAAGGTCGGCGATTCGCTGTCGCCCTCGACGCTGTGCTTTGGGCTCACCGATCCTGAGCGCCTGCGCGCCGTGTTCTACCGCCCGCAGCGCGAGCTCGAGATGTTCCGCGCGGCACTCAAGGGCTCCGGCGGTGCGACGGGCGGCGTGGCCGAGCTCGCCGTGCGCGCCTCGGCCGAGGCCATGCCGGGCAAGGAGTTCCACGGCACCATCGAGCGCGTCGCGCCGACCATCGACGCGGCCAGCGGCAACTTCCGCGTCACCGCGCGCATGCAGCCCGGAGCGCTCTCCGACGCAGCCGCGCGGCTCCTGCCGGGCATGCTCGTGCGGCTCGAGATCGTCACCGACCGTCACGCGAACGCGCTCGTCGCGCCCAAGCGCGCGGTGCGGCGCGAGGGCGACCGCAGCACGATCTTCGTCGTCGAGGGCAACCGCGCGCGCGCGATCGAGATCGAGGAAGGCTTCAGCGACGAGAACGGCGTCGAGGTGATCGCCCGCGGCGGTGCCACGCTCGTTCCCGGCGCGCAGGTGGTCGTGGTCGGCAACCGCGACCTCGAGGACGGCGCCGAGGTCTCGTCCTCCGAGAGCGCGCGCTAGGTCGCGGCCCCATGCAGCGCGAGGACAAGGCCAGCGCGGCGAGCTTCGTCACCGACAGGCCGGTGGCGGTGCTCATGATCATCGTCGCCATCGCGGTGTTCGGCTTCGTGTCGTTCGGGAAGCTCCCCGTCGACCTGCTGCCGGAGATCAGCTACCCAACGCTCACGGTGCGCACGACCTACAAGGGCGCGGCGCCCGCGGACGTCGAGGATCGCATCTCGGTGCGCCTGCAGGAAGCGCTCTCGACCCTGCCCAAGCTCGTGCGCGCGACCTCGATCTCGCGCGCCGAGACGAGCGACGTGCTGCTCGAGTTCGATTGGGGCACGTCGATGACGTTCGCGGTGCAGGACGTGCGCGACAAGCTCGACGGCGTGTTCCTGCCACAGGGCGCCGAGCGCCCGTTGATCCTGCGCTACGACCCCAACCTCGACCCGATCCTGCGCATCGGCCTGACGGCCGCGGGCGAGGGAGACGAGGCCGCGCGCGTCGACGAGCTGATCCACCTGCGCTGGCTCGCGGAGAAGCGCATCAAGCGCGAGCTCGAGTCGATCCCTGGCGTCGCGGCCGTGCAGGTGCGCGGCGGCCTCGAGGACGAGATCAAGGTGCGCGTCGACCCGTTCAAGATGGCGGCCCAGCGTCTCGACCCCACCGCACTCGCGTCGCGCCTCGCGGCGGAGAACATCAACGCCTCGGGCGGCCTCATCCGCGAGGGCTCGACCGAGTACCTCGTGCGCACGCAGAACGAGTTCCGCGACCTCGAGGACATCGCGGACCTCGCCATCGAGAAGCGCGGGGCGGCGACGATCCGCGTGCGCGACGTGGCGCGCGTGGAGCGCACCTACGCCGAGCGCGAGGTGACGAGCCGCATCGGTGGGCGCGAGTCGGTCGAGATCGCCGTGTACCGCGAGGCCGGGGCCAACATCGTCGCGCTCGCCGACGCGGTGAAGCTGCGCGTGTTCGGCGACGAGTCCCAGCGCAAGGAAGCCGAGAAGCAAGAGCGGCTCGGCACCGGCGCGGCCCTCGGCGAGCGCTCGCGCGCGGACTTCCTCGCGCACCGCTACCGCCGAGACACGCGCATGGAGCTGCTCTCTGACCAGTCGACGTTCATCCGCGCTGCCGTGGACGACGTCAAGAGCTCGGCGGTGATCGGCTCGATCCTCGCGGTCGTCGTGATCCTCGCCTTCCTGCGCCAGCTCGTGCCCACGGCGATCATCGCGATCTCGATCCCGATCTCCGTCGTCGTGACGTTCGCGCCGATGTACGTCGGCGACGTCTCACTCAACATCATGTCGCTCGGCGGCCTTGCGCTCGGCGTGGGAATGCTCGTCGACAACGCGATCGTCGTGCTCGAGTCGATCACGCGCTGCCGCGAGGAGGGCGACTCGCTGCGCACGGCCGCGGTGCGCGGCGTGCGCGAGGTGGTCGGAGCCATCACGGCCTCGACGCTGACGACGGTGGCCGTGTTCGCGCCGATCGTGTTCGTGCACGGCATCGCTGGCCAGATGTTCGGCGACCAGTCCCTCACGGTGGTCGCCTCGCTGCTCGTGTCGCTGCTCGTCGCCGTGCTGTTCATTCCGATGCTCGCCTCGCGCGAGTGGCTCTCGCTGGACTCGTTCGCGCGCGTCGACGGGGACGATGAACGCGGACTGCTCGCGGGCCTCGACTGGTCGAGCCCGCTGCGCTCGCTCGGAAGCCTTGGACGGCTCGCCCTGCGACTGGCGTGGCCGTCCGCTGGCAAGGGTCCGTGGACCGCCGGCTCGGCGGTACCTCTGGCGCTCGGCTGGCTCGCGCGGCTCGTCTTCGGACTGCTCTCCATCGCGATCGTCATCGTCGCGGCCGCGGCGGTGGTGCTCGTCTGGCTGCTCGGGAAGCTGCTGTGGCTCCCGGGCTGGCTGTTCGATCGCGCTTGGACCTCGTTCGAGCGTGGCTACCGTCCCGTGCTCGCGGCCGCGCTGTCGGCGCCCGGGACGGTGACGCTCGTGTCGGCTGTGCTGTTCGCATGGTCGCTGCATGCGTCGCGTGGGCTGGGCGTCGAGCTCATCCCCGAGATCCGTCAGGGCGAGTTCACGGCCCATGTCGCGCTGCCCATCGGCACGCCGCTCGAGCGCACGGACGCGGTGCTGCGCGAGCTCGACGCGCGCGTGCGCGAGGTGCCGGGGGTCGCCATGACGGCGCTGACGGTCGGCGTAGAAAAGGACACCCTGACGCGCGAGGTCGAAGGCAAGCACACGGCGCGTCTCACCGTGCGGCTCGAGCCCGCACCCGAGGTTCGCCGGCGCGAGGAGGAGATCCTCACCGCCGTGCGGGAAGTGCTCGCCCGGAGCCCGGACGTCGCCACGATCGACATCCAGCGGCCCACCCCCTTCGCGATCGACGCGCCGATCACGGTCGAGGTGCTCGGTCACGACCTCGACGCGCTGCAGGACGTCGGCGCCGATGTCTACGAGCGCCTCTCCGCCATGGAGGGACTCGCCGACGTGCGCACGAGCGTGCGGGTCGGCTTCCCCGAGCTGCGCGTGACGTTCGACCGCGACAAGACGCTGCAATACGGACTCGACCTGACTGCGGTGTCGAATCTCGTGCGCGACCAAGTGCTCGGCAACGTGAGCACCCGCTTCACCGACGGGGAGGAGAAGATCGACGTGCGCGTGCTGGGCGACGAGTCGGAACTCGGACGGCTCGAGCGCGTGATGCATCTGGTGGTGAATCCCTCCTCGGCGACGCCAGTCGAGCTGCGCTCGATCGCGGAACTTCAACCCGTGCAGGGACCGGCGGAGATCCGCCGCATCGGAAACACGCGCGCAGTCGTTGTCACTGCGTCCCCTACCGGCGCGGACCTCGGTGGCCTCGCCCAGCGCATCGAGCGCGAGCTGGCGCAGCTCGAGCTTCCCGATGACGTCGCGGTCGAGCTCGGCGGGCAGAAGCGCGAGATGGACGCGGCGCAATCGAGCATGCAGGGCGCGCTGCTGCTCGCGCTGTTCCTCGTCTACGTGGTCATGGCCTGCCAGTTCGAGTCTCTGCTGCAGCCGCTCGTGATCCTGCTCACCATGCCGCTGGCCGTGATCGGAGTCGTCGCGGCGCTGGTCGCCCTAACGATCCCGATCTCCGTGATCGTCTTCATCGGTCTGATCTTGCTCGCCGGAATCGTGGTCAACAACGCCATCGTGCTCGTCGACCGCTGCAACCAGAATCGCGCGTCCGGCATGTCGATCCAAGCTGCGCTGCTCGAGGCTGGCCCCACGCGCTTGCGCCCGATCTTCATGACCACCGGCACGACCGTGATCGGCCTCCTGCCGATGACGGGCTGGCTCGAGGGAATCCCCTGGATCGGGGCGCTCGGGGCAGGCGAGGGTGCCGAGATCCGCGCCCCCATGGCCATCACCGTCATTGCGGGGCTGTCGATGTCGACCCTGCTGACCCTCGTGGTCATTCCCGCACTGTACGCGGTGACCGAAGGCTGGCTCGAGCGCCTGCGGGCGGGAAGAAAGACTGCATGAGCGCGCACACCTCGTTCTACCAGCGCCTCGTGCAGCGCCCGGTCGCGCTGCTCGTGATCTTCGTCGCCCTGCTCGTGATCGGCGTGCTGGCGTACATCCGCATCCCGGTGCAGCTCATGCCGGACGGCTTCGTGGAGCCCGGCCTGCAGGTGTGGGTCGCCAACCCCGGCGCGAGCGCGCTCGAGAACGAGCAGAAGGTCGTGCGCGTGATCGAGGAGCAGCTGCGCACGCTGCCCGGAATCGAGGATCTCGACTCGACCGCCAGCGACGACAGCGCGTTCACCTTCGTGCGCTTCGACGGCAGCGTCGACATGGACCTCGCCAAGGCCGAAGTGCGCGACCGCGTCGAGCGTGCCCGCCCGCAGCTGCCCACCACGGTGCAGGAAGTCGGCGTCTACTCCTGGTCGAACTCGAGTCTGCCGATCCTGTGGTTCGCGATCCTGCATCCGGGCGACGACCCGCGCACCGACTTCCTGCTCGACACAGTTATCCAGCGGCGCCTCGAGGCCGTGGACGGCGTCGGCAAGGTCGAGGTCTGGGGCGTGCTCGACGACTCGGTGCGCATCCTGCTCGACGAGGACCGCGTGCGCGCGGCGGGGCTCGAGCTCGGTGCGCTGATCGGACGCCTCTCGCGCGACAACTTCGCGCTGCCGCTCGGCGAGGTCGAGGATGGCGAGATGCGCGTGCTCCTGCGCTCCGACATGCGCTTTGGCCATTTCGAGGAGATCGAGAGCTATCCGATCGGCAATGGCCTCGTGCTCTCCGACGTCGCGCGCGTCATCTCCGCCAAGAGCGTTCGCAACCGCCTGTTCAAGATCGACGGCCAGTACGCTTTCTACGGGGAGGTCCAGAAGGACAGCCAAGCCAACGTCGTCGAGACCTGCGACCGTCTCAAGGCCGCGCTGGCGGATCTGGAACAGGATCCGCGCCTCGCCGGCGACTTCCGCTTCCTGCCCCTGTTCGATCAGGGCGACTTCATCCGCTCCTCGCTGGCCGCGCTGCGCGACTCCGCGCTGTGGGGCGGCGGACTCGCGGTGGTCGTGCTGTTCCTGTTCCTGCGGCGCGTCCGCTCGACGTTCGCCGTCGCGCTTTCGATCCCGTTTTCAGCGCTCGTGGCCGTCGCGTGGTTGTTCTTCACGGGCCACACCTTCAACGTGCTGACGATGACGGGCATCACGCTCGCCATGGGCATGCTCGTCGACAATTCGGTTGTGGTGATCGAGAACATCTCGCGCCTGAGGGCGGAGGGCCGGAGCGAGCACGAGGCCGCGGCCGAGGGAACGCGCGAGGTGGCACTCGCGGTGCTGCTCTCGACGCTCACGACGATCGTCGTCTTCCTGCCGATGATCTTCATGAACGAGAACCCGCTGCTGCGCCTGATGTTCGGCGAGCTCGGCAACCCGCTCTGCCTCAGCCTCGCGTTCAGCCTGATTGCGGCGCTGATCTTCCTGCCGGTGCTGGCGGCGCGGGTCGTCGACGAGCGCTCGCCGCGTGCCGAGCGCCTCGCGCGCGTCCTCGAGCCGCTCGCGGCACTTCCCGCGCGCACCACTGCACGCCTGTGGGGCGCGATGCTCTGGCTCGGCGAGTCGCTGGCGGCCGTCCTGCGCGCTCCGGCGGCGCTGGGCACCGGAGCCCTCGCCCGCGCGCGCTGGGTGCTCGCGATCGCACTCGTGGCGCTGGCCGGCTTCGCCGCGTGGCGAGCGCGTGGGGCGATCGCGCTCACGCGCCGCATCGGATCGGACTTCGGCTGGAACGGCGCACCCAACCTCGACGAGTCGCTCGTGTACGCGCTCGAGGCGCTCGCGCTCCCTGTCGCGCTCGTGCTCGCCTTCGCGCTGCTGCCGCGACTCGCGACGCTCCTGCGCGGGCCGCTCGAACGCTCGCGCGACCTCGTGCCGGCACAGCGCAACCTGGTCGACATGGTGATCGCGACCAACACGCGCCTCCTGCAGTGGACCCTGCAGCATCGCTTCGCTGCCACGCTGGCGGCCTTCGCCGTCCTGCTCTCGATCGCATGGCCCGCAACGCACATGTCCGTCGCGGCCTTCGGCGAAGACAGCAACACGGCCCGCCTGTCCGTGCAGGTCGACCTCGAGGAGAACTTCACGCTGCAGGAAGCCGCCGACGAGATGCGGCACTACGAGCAGTTCTTCGCCGAGCGACGCGAGCGCATCCGCTACGACCACCTCGCGCTGCGCTTCGACACGCGCGGCGGTCGCGTCACGCTGTACTGGGATGTGGCGCAGCCTCGTGCCGAGTACGAGGCCCTCGAGCGCGATCTGCGACGCGAGCTCGTGGCCCGTCCGGGCCAGCGTGTGCGCCTCTCGAACGACGAGAACGGGGCCAGCGACCGCAGCCGCAACACCGTCATGTTCCGGCTCGTGGGGCCCGATTCCGAGCGACTCGCCGAGATCGCCGCGCGCGCGGCGGAGGCGCTCGAGCAGGTACCGGGACTCTCCGGCATCGCCACCCCGGAGGGCTCAGCACAGAGCCAAGTGAAGGTCGTGTTCGACCCAGACGTCGCCCAAGGCTTCGGCATCTCGGCCACGAGCGCGCTGCAGAGCATCGGCTGGGCGCTGCGAGGCTGGCAACTGCCGCGCTTCCAGGAGGAAACGCGCGAGGTGCCGCTGATCATCGAGCTCGACGAGGAGCAGGTCGCGGGCCTCGACACGCTGCGCGATCTCGAGGTCTTCAGCGGCGAGTCCTCGGTGCCGCTCTCCTCGTTTGCGCGCTTCGAGTTCGCCAATGGAAGCCGCACGATCTCGCGTCGCAACGGCCAGACCACCTGCACGATCACGGCGCGCGTCGATGACCCGCGGCGGCAGAAGGAGCTCTCCGACGCGGGCTACGCCGCGATCCGGGCCCTCGACCTGCCGCGCGGCTACTCCGTCGGCGAGGAGGATCTCGTCAGCGCGCGGGCCGAGGAGGAGCTCTCGGAGCTGCGCTCGGCGGCGCTGCTCGGCCTCGTGCTCGTGTTCGTCCTGATGTGCATCCTGTTCGAGTCGCTGATCCTGCCGGGCGCAGTGCTCCCCACCATCCCGTTCGCGTTCGTCGGTGCCTACTGGACGCTCTACCTCACCGGGACCACGATGGACTCGGTGGGGTGGATTGGCCTGATCATCTTGATCGGTGTCGTGGTGACCAACGGCATCGTGCTGGTCGACTGCATCCAGCGCCTGCGCAACGAGGGAATCGCGCGCGCGGACGCGGTGATTCGCGGAGTCGCGCTGCGCGTGAGGCCCGTGCTGATGACGGCGCTCACGACGGTGATCGGACTTGTGCCCACCGCCATGGCAGAGCCTGCGAGCGAGGGCATCGACTACCGCGCGCTGGCGACTTGCATCATCGGTGGCCTGTCACTTTCGACGGTGCTCACGCTGTGGATCGTGCCGCTGTGCTACACGCAGTGCGATGACCTCGCCACCGCACTGGTGGGTCGCAGCCGAGCCCTTGTCGCGCTGTTCAGCGCGCGCGCTCGCTCGGCCCGCGCCTAGTAGCGACCGTCAGCGGTCGCGCGCCTCGATCAGGAGTGTCTCGTACTGCCGAGCCTTTTCGGTCTCGCCGCGGCGCTGGTGAATCTCAACGAGCAGCTCGAGCGCGCGCAGCGTGTGCCCGCGCGCACGCGCCTCGTCGCCGAGTGCCCTGTAGCACTGCACCAGGCCCTGTTCCGTCGAGAGTCGCTGGGGGGAGTGCGCGCGACGCTCGAGCAGCACCTCGATTGCGCGCGGCCAGCGCTGCTGAACGATCAGCGAGGAGGCCAGCTCGTCGAGCGCGCTCAAGCTGTGCGGATTGCGAGCGACGATGGCCTCGAAGCGCTCCACGGCGGCCTCGTGCCGGCCCGTGGCCGCGAGAGCCACCGCCGCGGAGAACGCGCGGTACTCGTCGAGGCTCGCGTCGGGCGAGGGCAGCTCCGATTCCTCCAGAGGATCCGGATACTCGGGCTCCAGCACGCCGGAGTGGCCGTAGCCGAGCGCGGCGATCGCGAGCGTGCCCGGCTCGGAGGCCACCAGCCCACTCGTGTGCAGGCGCGGGGCCGAGAGCACCGCCCGGATCGCCGTGCGCGCGCGCTCGGCTTCCGGTAGGTGGCTCGCGAGGCTGTCCACGTCGCGGCGTTCCTCGTCGAGGGACGCGCTGAAGCGCGGCGCCGTGGAGTGCACGTACTTGCCCTCGGCGCTCGCCCATCCGCAGAGCGGGCTCCAGCGGAAGCGGGCCCAGCCCGACAGCGCCTCGAAGTAGACCCCGCGTCCCGGCTCCGGTGGAGCCAGCAGCGAGCAACCGTCGAGACCCTTGGATGGCTCGAGCCCCATCGCCTCGGCCAGCGTCGGCGCGATGTCGACCACGCTCGTGGTTCGCTCGTCCTTGCGCGCCTCGCGCGCGCGCGGAAGGCGCACGAAGAGCGGCACGCGCAGGGTCGAGTCCCATACGTGCTGACCGTGCGTGTCCTCTCCGTGCTCCCCGAGAGCCTCCCCGTGATCGCCGACCACGCACAGCGTGCCACATTCGAAGAACCGATCGTTTCTCAGGTCGGTCCACAGGTCCGCAAGCGCCGCATCCATCGCCGCAACTTCGCCCCAGTAGGGATGGCCACCCGCTCGCTCGACGTGCTCGGGCCCGCCTACATAGGGCGCGTGCGGGTCGAACAGGTGCACCCACAGAAAGAAGGGCCTCGTACGGTCGCGGCGCGCGAGCCACGCGCGCGCATCCGCGATCACGTCGCTTCCTACGCGATCGCTGATCTGCCCGCGCACGCGGTCATCTCCGCCAGCGGGCTGAGTCCACGTCTCGAATCCTTGGGCGACGCCAAAGGATCCGTCGAGAGCCAGCGAGCCCACGAAACCCGAGGTCTGAAAGCCGGCGCGCGCCGCACGCTCCGCGAGCGTGTCGGCCTCGCTCGAGAGGCTTGCGGGCCCGTTGTTGCGCACGCCGTGTCGCGGCGGATAGAGGCCCGTGAACATCGAGGCATGTGCGGGCAGCGTCAGCGGAGCGACGGTGCGCGCATTCGTGAAGCGGAGGCTCTCCGACGCCAGCGCCTCGAGCGCCGGCGCGACCTCACGCTCCCCACCGAAGGCGAGCAGAGCATCGGCACGCGTCGTATCGAGCGTGACGAGCACAACCGAACGCGAGTCGACCGCCTCCGCCTCCGAGCAACCGCTCGCGACCGCGAGCAGCAGCGCGAGTCCTCCGGAACGAACCTTCATCGACGCCACGTCCGCCCTCAAACCATGGTGCTCCGCGGAGTTTCGCCGCTCAATCCGACCGTGCGCGAACCTTGAGGTTCTCGCCCACGAAGTTCATGGCAGCGCGCACGCCATCGTAGTCGGGGTGCATCAGGCGTACCCATGCGTTCCCCATGTAGCCCGAGCCCACGGGCTGCGTGGGTGAGCCCGGCGGCGGGAGATGGCAGTCGATCACGTTCGCACCAACTTGGTCCTGCACTCGGTCCATGCCGTCGTAACCCGTGGTGCGGCCGTCGCATTCCGGCCGCAGCGCGATCATCCCGCCGGCACGCGCTCGGGAGGGCTGCTTCTCGGTGCGGCCGAAGCACACGGCACTCGCCCACTCGCGATACAGGTCGAAGTCGTTGATGCGCGAGTAGATGTCCCACACGCGCACGCCCGGCGGCCGGCAGCCGATCTCGGAGAAGCGCAGCCCCTTGGGGCCGAAGAACCACTCCATGTGAGTCGCGCTCGTGCCAATGCCCAGCACCGTGATGACCTTCTGGCCGAGCGCCTTGAGCTCGCCGTAGTCCGGCGCGTCCATGCGGTTGGTGATCGCGATCTGCGGCGACACCCAGCGCGTGCGCATGGCTTCGAGCACGTTGGGGTAGTAGTGCGAGATGAAGTCGTGCTTCACAAGCCCGTCGATCGTGAGCGTGTCGTAGAAGCCCTCATGGCCCTCGACGAACTCCTCGACCGCGGTGGGATTGCCGCGATCGAGCTGGCACTCGCGGATCGCGCTTTCGAGCTCCTCGCGGTTGCTCACCTTGTACGTGCCAGCGGCGCCCGCGGCCGCGCGCGGCTTCAGAATCAACGGGTAGCCGTTCTCCTCCGCGAAACGCCGCGCGTCGTCGGCACCCTCGGCACCGGTCGAAGCCGCACACGGCACGCCCGCCGCACGCAGCGCGTCCTTCATGGCGGGCTTGTCGCGGCACAGGAACGCTGTGCGCACGCTGGTGCCGGGGATCGTGCAGGCCTCTCTCACGCGCGCCACGGGCAGGATGTGCGCCTCCACGGTGCACTCGAGCCGATCGACCCACTCGCGCGCCTGACAACGCCGCACCGTGTCGAGCAGCGCGCCCTCGTCGGTCACTGAGCGCACCTGCTCGTAGCGATGCAGCCAGTGCCGCAGCTCGTCATCGAGCGCGTCGAGCGGCGACTCGCCGATACCCGTCACGCGCACGCCGATCGAGTGGAGCGCGCGGACGAACTCGCGCTGGTTCTTCGGGAAGGCGGGCTCGACGAAGAGAACGTGCACGGGGATTCCTCGCTGCATTGGCCGCGCTAGCGCGGCGGGACCAGGCGCATGTAGAGCGCGATGTATTCATCGACCTGACGTTCCCAGGAGAAGTCCTGCGCCATGCCGTTCTGCACGAGCCGCGCCCACGCGCCTTCGTGACGCCAGACCTCGAGCGCCCGCTGGATCGCGTCCTGCAGCGCTTCGGGCCTGAACTCGGTGAACAGGAAGCCAGTGCCGGTCCCGTTCGCGCCGTCCCACGGCTGCACCGTATCCGCGAGCCCGCCCGTGCGACGCACGATCGGCACGCTGCCGTAGCGCAGGCTGTACATCTGGTTCAGGCCGCAGGGCTCATAACGCGACGGCATCAGGAACAGGTCCGAGCCGGCCTCGATCTGGTGCGCGAGCGCGTTGTCGAAGCCTGCCTGGAACGCGACCTTCTTCGGGAAGGCGCCGGCGAGCCACTTGAAGTAGCTCTCGTAGCGCTCGTCGCCGCTGCCGAGCACCACGAGCCGCATGTCCTCGCTACGCAGCAGCACGGGCAGGATGTCGGGAAGGAGCTCCAGACCCTTCTGCACCGTCAGGCGCGACACGATGCCGAACAAGGGCGCGCGCACGTCGAAGGCGAGCCCGAAGCGCTCGCACAGCGCCTGCTTGCACGCTTCCTTGCCGCGCAGGTCGCGCGCGTGGAATGCCGCGGGAATCAGCGGGTCATTGCGCGGATTCCATTCCTCGCCGTCGATGCCGTTGACGATGCCGAAGAGCGAGTCGGCGCGCTGTCGCAGGAGCCCCTGCAGTCCCATTCCGTGCTCGTCGCCTTGAATCTCGCGCGCGTACGTCTTGCTCACCGTCGTCAGCGCGTGCGCGTAGAGCAGACCCGTCTTGAGGAAGTTGACACGGCCCTCGTTCAGGTCCTCTTGGTAGAGGAAGCGCCGCTCGTTCTCGAGCGCGAGGTCCTTCAGGCGATCGGCGCCCGTCACGCCTTGATAGCCGATGTTGTGGATCGTGAGCACGGTGCGCGTGCGCGCGAACAGCTTGTCCCAGGCGTACACCGCGCGCAGGTACAGCGGCATCAGCGCCGTGTGCCAGTCGTTGCAGTGCACGATGTCCGGCGCCCACTGCGTCCACTGGCACGTCTCGATCGCCGCCCGCGAGAGCAGCGCGAAGCGCAGCGCCTCGTCGGCGTCCTGCGTGTAGATGCCCTCCCGGTCGAAGAGCTCGGGGCAGCGCACGAACCAAACCTTCTGCGAGGAGCGCGGCAGCTTGCCGGTCGAGATCGAGAACCAGTAGGTGCGCTCCCCCATGCGCATCGGCACGTCCTGCAGCTCGGGCACGGGCTCGAACTCGACCTGCCCCTTGACCTTGCGGTACAGCGGCATGAAGAGACGCACGTCGTGGCGCTTCTTGTGCAGATGGCGCGCGAGCGCGGCGGAGACGTCGGCGAGGCCGCCCGTCTTGGCGAACGGAGCGACCTCGGCGGAGACGAGGCAGATCTTGAGGGAGTCCATCGAGTCTGGGGGGCGAATCGTAACGAGGCGCTCTGCTATCCTCCACGCCGCCATGGTCCGAGTCGTCTTCGTGGCCCCTTTCGCGGCCGACACCACCCTGCGCTTCGTGCGCTCCACTGCCGAACTAGCAGATGTGCGCATGGCGCTGGTCAGTCAGGAGGACCCCGAGCGGTTCCCGGCCGAGCTGCGCGCACGGCTGGCCGGCGTCCGGCGCGTGCGCGACGCCATGGACGCGGGCGAGCTCGCCCACGCCGTGCGTTCGCTGGAGACAGAGCTCGGCGGCAAGGCCGAGCGCCTGATCGGCGTGCTAGAGCAGCTGCAAGTGCCTCTCGCGGAGGTGCGCGAGGCGCTGCGCATCCGCGGCATGGATGCCAACGAGGCCCGCAACTTCCGCGACAAGTCGCGCATGAAGGACGTGCTGCGCGCGAACGGCCTGCCCTGCGCCGCGCACCGTCTGTGCCCCACTGCATTCGAGGCGCTCGAGTTCGCGGCGCGCGCGGGCTTCCCGCTCGTCGCCAAGCCGCCCGCGGGCGCCGGAGCGCGCAACACGCTGCGCGTCGATGACATGGAGCAACTGCGCGGCTACCTGCGCAGCTCGCCGCCGAGCGAAGCCACGCCGCTCCTGCTCGAGGAGTTCATCACCGGCGAGGAGTTCTCCTTCGACACGGTGACGCTGCACGGACGCCACCTGCTGCACTCGATCAACATGTACGCGCCCGCGCCGCTGACGGTGCTGGAAAACGCGTGGATTCAGTGGGCCGTGCTGCTGCCGCGCCGCATCGACGGACCCGAGTTCGCGCCGATCTTCGACGCGGGCCCGCGCGCCCTCGACGCGCTGGGCATGCACACCGGCGTCACGCACATGGAGTGGTTCCGCCGCCCCGACGGCCGCATCGCGATCTCCGAGGTCGCCGCGCGCCCCCCCGGCGCGCAGTTCACCACGCTGGTCTCCTACGTCCACGATTTTGACCTCTACCGCGCTTGGGCGCGGCTCTGCGTGCACGAGCAGTTCGACGTGCCAGAGCGTCGCTTCGCCGCGGGCGCTGCGTACTTGCGCGGGCAAGGTCAGGGCAAAGTCGTCGCGATCGAGGGCCTCGACGAGATCCGCCGCGAGCTCGGGTCGCTCGTGCTCGAGTGGAAGCCGCCTGCGGTCGGGCAGGGCGCGAGCGGGACCTACGAGGGCGAGGGCTTCGTGATCGTGCGCCATCCGGAGACGGACGTGGTGCGCGAGGCTCTCTCGAAGATCGTGCGCACGGTGCGCGTGCGTCTCGGCCAGTGAGGAACGGTTCGATGCTGAACGTGATCATGATCTCGCCTGGCTTTCCCGCGGAAATGCCCCACTTCGCACGGGGCCTCAAGACGGTCGGCGCCAGCGTGCTCGGCATCGGCGACCAGCCGAAGAGTGCACTGGAGCCCATGGCGCGAGAGAGTCTCGATGCGTACCTGCAGGTGCAGAACCTGTGGGACGAGGAAGCGGTCGTGAAGGCGACCGTCGAGCGCGTGCGCGGGCAAAAAATCGACCGCGTCGAATGTCTGTGGGAGCCGGGCATGGTGCTCGCAGCGCGCCTGCGCGAGGCGCTCGGCGTCGACGGACTCGGCGTCGAGAAGACGATTCCCTTCCGCGACAAGGTGCGCATGAAGGAAGTGCTCGCGCAGGCCGGCGTGCGCATCCCGCGCTTCGCACGCGCGCGGAACGCGGCCGAGGTGCGGGAGGCCGCGAAGCACTGCGGCTACCCGCTGATCATCAAGCCCGTCGACGGCGCCGGCTCCGCCGACACCTACACCTGCCGCAGCGATGCGGAGCTCGAGAGCGCGCTCGGGCTAGTGCGGCACGTGAAGGAGCTCACCGTCGAGGAGTTCATCGAGGGCGAGGAGTTCACCTTCGATACGATCTGCACGGAAGGCCGCATCCTGTTCGAGAATGTCGGCTGGTACCGCCCCAAGCCGCTCGTCGCACGCCTGAACGACTGGATCAGCCCGCAGTGCGTCGTGCTGCGCGACCTCGAGGCGCCGCATGTGAGGAAGGGTCGCGAGCTCGGCCGCCAAGTGCTCGCCGCCATGGGCTTCCGCTCGGGCTTCACGCACATGGAGTGGTTCTACACGCCCATGGGCGAGGCCGTGTTCGGCGAGATCGGCGCGCGAGCGCCCGGTGCGCGGCTCGTGCACATGATGAACTACTCGGTGGATGCCGACCTGTTCGTCGCCTGGGCCGAGGCGGTCTGCCACGGGCGCATCAGCCAGGACACTTCGAAGAAGTACAACTCGGCGATGATCTTCAAGCGCGCCTCCGGTTCCGGCGGGACCGTCACGCGCATCGAGGGGCTCGAGAGCCTGATGGCGCGCTACGGTGAGCATGTCTGCAACCTCGAACTCGTGCGCACGGGCGAGCCGCGTCGCGACTACCGCCAGGTGCTCGTCGGCGACGGCTGGATCGCGTGTCGCCATCCCGACCTCGTCTTCACATCCGACATGGCCGACGCCTTCGGCTCGCAGTTGCGCATCCACGCGAACTGAGCCGCCCACTCGATGACTCACTCGCGCGTCGTCCTGCTCGGCCCCCAGCGGCTCCAGCCCACGCTCTCTGACGCTGTGGCGTCGCTCGGCGTGCGCGGGCGCCTCGCGGCCGTGACCGCGGGCTGGGAAGAGCGCGAGGCCGAGGATCAGGAGCTCTCGGCGCACCTCGCCGGCCGCACCGTCAACCTCGCATTGTATGAGCGCGCGGACGGCGTGTTCCGCTACGACACGGAACTGCACAAGGCGACGCGCGCGCGTCAGGATCGCATCCGCCGCAGCCAGGAGCTCTACCGCGTGCGACTCGCGCACCAGCTCGAGGCCTCGCGCGAGCTGCTGCGCCGCGAGACGCGCCCGGGCTACGAGGGGCTCGTGCCGCCGCAGATCGAGGGCGCGATCGAGGGCCTGCGCGCGCTCGACGCCGAGCATGTGCAGCGCATCCGCTCGATCCATGTCGAGTTCGAGCTGGCGTGGAAACCCTTCGAGCGCGAGAGCATCGCGCTGCAGCGCCGCGAGCTCGAGGCCACGCTTCACGACTGCTCGGGCCTCTGCATCGCCGGCGGCAACGTCGGCATCCTGCTCAACCGCCTGCGCATGTTCGGCGTGCTCGACATGCTGCGCGGCCAGCCGATCTTCGCGTGGTCGGCGGGCGCGATGGTGCTCACCGAGCGCGTCGTGCTGTTCCACGACTTTCCGCCGCAGGGCGCGGGCGACCCCGAGGTGCTCGAGGCGGGCCTGGGCGCCGTCAGCGGCCTCGTCGCGCTCCCCCACGCGGACAAGCGCCTCGCGCTCGACGATCGCGCGCGCGTCTCCCTGCTCGCGCGCCGCTTCGCGCCCGCGCTGTGCGGCGCGCTGTGGCCGCGCACGCGGCTCGACTGGAGCGACGGTCGCTGGAGCGGCGAGAGCGGCACGCGCCGCCTGCGCGCGGACGGCTCGCTCGAGGAGGTCGGCGCATGAGCCTGCTCGGCGACCTCGCGGCACAGAGCCATATCGGCCCGGCCGACATCGACATATTCCTGCGCGCGCACCGCTTCCCGCTCGTCGAAGGCCGCACGGTGACCTTCGTGTACGTGGGCGCCGCCGACGAGGTGCGCCTGCGCCACTGGATCTCGGGCCTGCCGTCCTCGCAGCCCTTCGCGCGCTTCCACGGCTCGCCCATGTGGACGCTGTCGCTCGACATCCCCGAGGGCTCGCGCGTCGAGTACAAGCTCGAGATCGTGCGCGGCGGCCACCAACAGCTGGTGCAGGACCCGCTCAACGAGAACCTAGCCCGCGATCCCTACGGCGCGAACTCGGTGGTCTACGGCGCCGGCTATGCGCACCCGGACTGGATCGGTCACGACGCCGAAGCGCGCCTGGGCGAGATCCAAGAGCAGAAGGTCGAGAGCGCCGCGTTCGGCGAGACGCGCGACGTGCTCGTGTACGTCCCCGCGCGCTTCCGCACCACGCGCCGCTACCCGCTGCTCGTCGTGCATGACGGCCCCGACTACGTGAGGTTCGCCAGCCTGCGGACGGTGCTCGACAACCTGATCCATCGGCTCGAGGTGCAGCCGATGGTCATCGCACTCACTGGCTCTCCCAATCGCCTGATCGAGTACGCCAGCGACGAGCGCCACGCGCGCTTCGTCTGCGACGAGCTCCTGCCCATGCTGGAGTCGCGCTATCCGCTGCTCCCGCAGGCCGCCGCGCGTGGCCTGATGGGCGCGAGCTTCGGCGGCGTCGCCTCGCTCTCGACCGCCTGGCGTCGCCCGGGCGTGTTCGGCAACCTGCTTCTGCAATCGGGCTCCTTCGTGTTCACCGACATCGGCGACCACGACCGCGGTCCGGTCTTCGACCCCGTCGTGCGCTTCATGAGCGAGTTCCGCGCCAACCCCGGTCGCCCCGCCGATCAGGCCTACGTCTCCTGCGGCACCTACGAGGGCCTGATCTACTACAACCGCTCGATCGTGCCCCTGCTCCAGTCCACCGGCATGCACGTGCGCTTCACCGAGGCCCGCGACGGCCACAACTGGGAGAACTGGCGCGACCGCCTGCGCGAGGGCCTCACCACCCTCTTCCCCGGCCAGCTGATGATGGTCTACGAGTAGCGCGCCCGGCGCACCCCGCGGCTGCGGCATCTACGGCGTCGCTCCGCTCCCGCCTCCGTGCCTACGCCTCGGAGCGCGCCTCCGGGGACCTCACTCGACGAGAACTGGGGCGAGCACGACCCGGAACCCGACGTAGACGTACGCGTCGCCGGGGCCGCGGCTGCTCCGGAACGCGGAGCGGCAGTAGTTCGAGTTGTAGCTCCAGCTGCCGCCGCGGATGACCCGGCTCGGGCCGCTCAAAATCGACGCAGACTGATCGCCCTGCGGTGGATAGTCGGAATACAAGTCCTCACACCACTCCCACACGTTGCCATGCATGTCGTGGAGGCCCCATGGGTTTGCGAGCTTCGAGCCCACTGTGTGTGTCTGGTCTCCGCTGTTGTCAGAGAACCACGCCATCGAGTCCAACTCGCCGGCGAAGGCGCCCGTCGTTCCCGCGCGGCAGGCGTACTCCCACTCCGCCTCGCTCGGTAGGCGCAAGTGGCCGCTGCAGCGCGCCAAGAACGACTGGCAGTCATTCCAGCTCACTTTTTCAATGGGATTGCGCGACGACTTGAAGTATGAAGGGTTCGTCCCCATCACCTTGCTCCACTGCTCTTGCGTGACCTCCGTTCGTCCGATGTAGAACGGACGTTCGATCCTGCGGGGGTGCTGGCGTTCGCTTCCACCTCTGTCCGCTTCCGTCTCCGGCGACCCCATCAGGAATTCCCCCGGCGGGCAGAGCAGCAGCTCGATCCCAGCCTGCTGATGCCGGATCTTCCACGGCAAGCCTGTCCGCTTCATCCGCTCGCGGCCCGCCGCGTCCGTCACGATCGCCGCGTCAGGCTCCGCCGCCACGACCTCGAAGCCCTTTGGGAGATTGCCCCGAGGGCCGTCCTCGCCCTCGTGACTGCACGAGAACGCAAGGAGCGCCAACAGGATCGCAGCGAAGACGCGCCACCGCATCGACACTGCTGTTGCCATAGGCAAAACGTTCATGAATACACCTCGCGGGGGCATCACGGCATCCGACTCAATTCTGGTGGGACGATAACGGCCGGCCGACGCAGCCGCGCGGTGCCGCAGGTGGGAAATGGGCACGCAACCGCGGGCCGAGCGCCGCCGGCGGGCCTGGCGGGCGGGCCTGGCGCGCCCTTCACGTGGTGAAAGTTGGAGCTGCTCGGCTGGCTGATGGCTAGTGGCTACAGTGGA